>Ga0315274_10002661_pt1 | contig 26797 bp, 19 predicted proteins | sample YL17G02_20_MG_FD_203700 | JGI IMG/M metagenome (GOLD analysis project Ga0315274, IMG submission 203700) | Sediment microbial communities from Yellowstone Lake, YNP, Wyoming, USA - YL17G02_20 | ecosystem: Environmental > Aquatic > Freshwater > Lake > Sediment | place: USA: Wyoming | collected...
GGGCCGCACCGCCCCGCGCAGACGGGGCCGCACCGCCCCGCGCAGACGGGGCCGCACCGCCCCGCGCAGACGGGGCCGCACCGCCCCGCGCAGACGGGGCCGCACCGCCCCGCGCAGACGGGGCCGCCGAACTCTACGAAGGTTCAGCCTTTGACCCCGAGAGGAACTATCTGGAGGACGTCCTGGCGCGTCTGACGCTGCGCGGTCTGGTCTTCAGCAGCGGCCATCCCGCGCCGTGGACGGGCAGCGTCCGCCTGGGTTTGAGCCCCGGGCAAACCCTGGTGGTGCCCGAGCCCTTGCGGGCGTTGTTGCCCAGGCCACCGCTGCCGCCGGTGGAGTGGGGACGAGGAAACCTGCCCGCGCCGATGGAGGCCAGCAGCACCGACGCCGCGCAGCGAGATCTGTTCATCTACTGGAGCTGCGTGCGGGCCCAGCCCAGCCCGCTGACCCAGGCCGGGCTGCTGCACAGGCGCACGCTGCGCACGATCAATGAGCAGTTGTTGGCACCCGATCCGTCGGCAGTGAGCGCCAGCGTGGAGACAGATGCACCTCGGCTCTACTTTATGCGCCTGCTGCTGCAGGACCTTGGTCTATTGGCCATCGAGCACGGCCATCTGCACAGCACGGGCGTCCGCAATCGCGTTCCAGATATCTGGCGGCTCTCCTCCGCTCAACGCAGCAAGACCTGTGTGCAGGTCTGGCTGCGTATGCGAAGGTGGAGCGAACTGGCCAGCCTGAACGTCTCCACGGTCTCGTTCGACCTGCCCCAGGCGCGGGTAGTTCTGCTGGAGCAGTTGCGTCTGCTGACACCCGGGGTGTGGGTATCGGCCGAGCGCTTTCTGCGCCGCCTGGCCATCGTTGCGCCACGCCTGCTGTTCCGGGCGCGCGACCCTTCGGCGCACAACTCGACGTCGCCAGCCAGCGCCTACTATTCGGACGCAAACCATGCCACGCGACAGAGCCACTGGTTCGCAGAGATCGAGGCGGCATTCGTGGGAGGCGCGCTGAGCGGGCCGCTGCACTGGCTCGGTCTGCTGGACGTCTCGGCCGACGAGGGCCGTCTCCTGGCCTTCCGCATCAATCCCGATGGGGCACGCGCGCTCGGCCTGGAGCCTGCCTTGCCTGACAATGCCCCCGATAGTACCGGGGACGCGCGCGTCATCGTGCTGCCCAATTTCCGGATCCTGGCACTGGGGCCCGTCTCCGAGGCTACCCTGGCGCAGTTGGAGATGCTGGCCGACCGCGTCAACGTGGACCGCAGCGCCTTTGAATACGTGCTCTCGCGCGAGACGGTCTACCGTGCGCAGAAGGATGGCCTGTCTGTGCCCACCATCGTGGCGTTCTTGCAGCAGGCGAGTGATGCCGCACCGCCCCGCGCAGACGGGGCCGCACCGCCCCGCGCAGACGGGGCCGCGCTGCCCCAGAACGTGCTGCGCACGCTCGAAGAATGGGGCGAGCAGCACGAGCGCATCGTGTTCCATCGCGGGGTGACCCTGTGCCAGGCCGCCGGCCCGGACGTGATGGAGCGCCTGTGGGACGATGCGAGCTTGCTCAAGCACCTCGAACGGGCGCTGACGCCCACTGTGGCGCTGGTGCGGCGTGGCCGGGCCACAGCCCTCCAGGAGGCTCTCTTGCAGCAAGGCTGGATGCCGGCTTTTTCTCCACGGGATGACGACTGCGCCGGACGTGTCGTGCTGACAGGCGCGGGAGAATTGCAGCCCGTACACGACGGGCCGGACTTGCGGCTGGAAGCCTGCCTGCGTGACCTGAGCGAGGAGCGCGATGGCAGGAGGTACGTCACCCAAGGGGCCGTCGAGACGGCAACGCGGGCAGGGCTGAGCGTACCAGAGTACCTGCGCCGTTTGGCGGTTCTGCACCACGGGCCGCTGCCCGACGAATGGCGGACGCGGATCAGGGCCTGGGGGCACTACTATGGCCCTGCCACGTTGCGCAAAGCCGTGCTGCTCGAAGTCAAGGATGCCGCCACGGCCGACGAGCTGCTGGCCGACCCACTACTGGCTCCTCTGCTGGCGCGCCTGCCCTCTGAGCCGCACGGCAAGACCCTGGTGGTGCGCACCGAGGACCTGGATAGCCTGCGTCGTCTACTGGGCAACCACGGCGTGGACGTCGGCTAGTAAACCTGCCATCCTGGGTGCTTCCTTGCTACCCTGGCTCACGCCTTGAACGTCCAGCTCTCGTTGCGCGTGAAGCGCCCTTGGCACGGAAAGAGCGCCTGCAGCAAGGGCTGCGCCGCGCGGCTGTGAGGGACTCGATTACCGCCATCGACGCCTTCTATGCGCAAGAGTCAAGCCAACTACGCTGGCTGCGCAGTGCAAACGAACGGCCGTCGATGGCGCGCGAAACGGCCAGTATGCCGTCCAGGTGGTCGTACTCGTGCTGCAGGAGCTCGGAGAGGTCGCCCCCCAGGTCCCAGGCCTGCTCCTGCCACTGCCGGTCACGGAACCGCAGGCAGCATGTTTTATGTCGCATCACACGCACGAGCAGGTCGGGGAAGCACATGCAGTCGTCCAATACCGGCATCATCTCTTCGCTCTGACACTCAAGTACAGGGTTGATGAAGACCACGGGTCGCTCGATGTGCAGGTAGATCAGCCGCCTCATTACCCCGATCTGCGGCGCTGCGATGGCCCGCCCCGCCCCGTAGCGCGCCCGAAAGTCCATCAACGTGTCGTGCAGGTCAGAGAACACGCCGTCTAGCCCCGCCACCTCCTCGCACGACACCGCCGCGGACACCTCATACAGTCGCGGATCCCCCAGCAACCGAATCACCCTCTTCATTCTCCATGCTCAATTCTGCATTTCAGCAGCAGGTACGTGAGGATGCCTGCGATGTTCCACGCGTCGTCCACCCCGCGGTGCTCGGTCCCCTCAAAGGCGATTCCCAGGGTTTGCAGCGCCTCTGCTGTGCCCAGCTCGCGCGGCCAGCCCGAAGCAATGGCCAGCAGGTTCTTGAGGTTGATGTGCGTGGGTCCAAACGGGAATTCGATGCCGCGCGCGCGGCACTGCTCCTCGAACATGCGCCGGTCATAGTCGCCATAGCTGGCCCAGCTGCGTTCGTCGCACAGGTAGTGGTGCTGCAGGATGGCGCAGGCCACGGCAAACGGAACGCCACCCTCTACCTGCTCCTGGGTCAGAGTCGTCAGCGCCGTGCAGTACTCGCTTACGGTGGAGTGCTCCGGGCGCACCAACAAGCTTTGCCGCTCCAACCGCTGCCCGGTTGCCACGTCCACGCTGCACACGCCCACCTCGATGATCTCGGCTTGCTGGCCTTCCGGCGGGCGGCCCTGCCAGCAGGTCGATTCGACGTCAATCACAATGATCTGGTCCAGCCTTCTCGCCAACGGCCTCCTACTCCTTCGCCCCTGATTCCTCTCTTTGTGCGAGAACGAACAAGTGCTCCCCTGGTCCAGGACATTCCGCGATCTGCGCTCTCATCTCCGGTACGTCACCACAAGCCTGGGGCGCAGCCCAGCGGCAGAACTCTCTGCGCTGGCAAACTGGAACGAAGCCGTGCTCTTCGCGGCGCGCAGCAAGATACCGTGATTGGCCAGGCTGTTGTTCACCCAGCCCTGCACCAGGTTGGTGAGATCCAGCCCACACCACTTGGCGATGCCGCTGGTGGTTACGCTGCTCTCTGCGTGCGGACCACGGTCGCTGAACGTGTCGTTGCAGCCGGGCAAGCCCCAGGGCTCGCCGGCGCGCGCCTGGGTCCAGGTGGCCTGGCAAGGCTCTGTGTCGCGCAGCACGCGATAGGCGCTCAGACTGACGTTTTCTCCGCCCCAGCCGACGGCCCAGACCTGCAGCATGGCCTGCGTCACCGTGGCTGCCGCCGGGATCGATCCGACACCAAAGGCCAGGAGCGCCGCGTACTGCTGCTTGTAGCCAAGCTTGAGCACAGGTTGAGCGCAATAGTTCGCGCCGGCCGCGTACTGAAAGATATAGGTGTCCGCCGCGCCCGAGTAGCCCCCGCTGCCCTGTTGCAGGGTGATGGTGGTCTCTGCCCCACCGGGCGTGGGAGAAAACGTGGGCGCCGGCGTAGCCGTCCCTTGAGAGGTCGCGGTGTCCGTCGCCGTGGGCGTGGCCGAAGGACCCGCCGTCCGATAGGTCACGACCAGCCGGGGGCGCAGTCCGGGAGTCGCGCTTTCGGCGCTGGCGAACTGCAGCGACGTGGGTGAGTAGCTGGCGCGTAGCAGCGCCCCGCGATTGGCCAGGCTGCCATCCACCCAGCCCTGCACGGCGCTGGTCAGGTTCAGGCTGTACCACTTCTTGATGCCACTCGTGGTGACGCTGTCCTCGGGCGAGGCGCGCCGGTCGGTTGTGACGTGGTTGCAGCCAGGCAAACCCCAGGCGTTGCCCACGCGGGCCTGGTTCCAGGTCGCCTGGCAGAGGTCGGCGTCGCACTGAACAACAAATGCCCCCAGCGTCGTGTCCGCTCCGCCCCAGCCGATGGCATACACCTGCAGGGTGGCCTGCATCACGACCGCGCCCGCCGGGATTGAGCCAAGATCAAAGCGCAGCAGCGCGGCGTACTGTTGCTTCCAGCCCACCTTGAGCGTGTTTTGCCTGCAATAGTTCGCGCTGGCAGCGTACTGATAGAGATAGGTATCCTGCGCACCCTCATAGCCTCCGTTGCCCTGCTGCAGGATGACCGTGGTTTCGATGTCGTGGGGAGTGACCGCCGGCGTGGCCGTCCCTTGAGGGGTGGCCGTCTGCGTCGCCGTGCCCGTCGGGGTTGAACTGTGCGTCGGCGTGGGCGTGGCCGTGCTCACGACGGCCGCAAGCTCGGCCACGCTTGCGACGGTGGCCTTGGTGAATTCGACCATCAACGCGGGCCGCATGTGCGCCAGGGTATCGGTCATACGATGATAGTAAGGGCTGAAATCCTGAAAGTCTTCAATGCACAGGATAGCCGGGTAGCCAAAGGCCCAGAAGGAGGCGTGGTCGCTGCGGTCGGTCGCGCCCGTGGTGATCACTTGGGGCGCGAGCGCCAGGCCAAAGGCCGAGATGTTGGCCGTCACGGCGTCCGCCAGGGCGATGGAGGCTGGGTCCGTACCCGCATGCAACTCGACGATGTGGTCGTTGGGCGGAACGCTCTCATAGCCGATCATGTCCAGGTTGATCACGCCATCGATGGCGTCACCACGCGCATAGGCCTGCGCTGCATAGTGGGAGCTGCCGATCAGGCCCTGTTCTTCGCCAGAGAAGTGCACAAAACGCAGCGTGTGCGCAAAGTGGTACTGGCTGAGCACGCGCGCCGCCTCCAGCACGGCGGCCGCACCGCTGGCGTTGTCGTCAGCCCCGGGCGCTACTACGTGGTTGCGGTCGTCGGAGGTCGAGTCGTAGTGAGCGCAGACGATGTAGACGCGATCGCTTCCGGGTCCGACGCCGGGCAGCTCGGCCACCACGTTGGTCAGAGGCCATCCGGCGTAGAGAAAGGCGTCGTAGCTCACGTTGAGGCCCAATGCACTGAACTGGCTGGATAGGTAGCGCGCGGCCTCGTCGAGCTTGGCCGTAGCGTACGAATGGCGGCCCCCCAACTCGTTGCAGTAGGCCTGGCGGTCGTCGTCCTGCAGCTTGCAGACGTGCCCGGTCAGCAATGTGGGTGAGACCGCGTCGACCATGGCCTGAATGTCTGAATTGTATGCGCTTCGAACCGGCGGCCCTTCCAGAGGCTGCGCGCGAGGGAGCACCCGTGCGGCCGGCAGCTTGACGATCTCCAGCCCACGCATGGCCAATTCATCGACCTGCTCCGGAGTCGCCGCCACCACCCAGACATCCGGGCCGTAGGGGAAGGCCGCTTCGACCCCCAATAGGGTCTCCGGTTTGGCGCCAGGCGTGAGGTAGGCCAGATAGTACTGCCCCGGACGTGCCGTCGCATCGAGCACCTGCACCGACATGCCTGACGCCCGCATTTCCACAATCTGCGCATCGTCTGCCAGCGCAAGCAGCCGCTCGCCCTGGTAGTGCACTATCTGCACACCCCACGACGCCACCAGGCGGAGCTGCGTCTCGCTCCGGTATGAAGCTTGCACGAGCCGCAGATCGCCCTGCGCCCCGACACTGAGCGCCAGCCCACACGTCAGCACGATCCCCACCAGCAGCGCCACGAGCACACGCAGCCTCATTGACCCTCCGCACTCTTTCCGATATGGCTTGCCTGCGCCTGCCAGAAGCCCGCGTAGGCAAGCCAGCCGCCCCCCGGGTGCTTACTCGCTACAGGCTGAGAAGCTCCGCAATCTCATCCACGATCTGGAAAGTAGCCTGCGGCCGCCCTTCCAGTCTGGAGCGCTCTGCGAATTGCGCCATCACGTCGCGCTCCGGCCCTAACCAGCCGCTGAGCAGCTCCGCCAGCATCAGGGGGTCCTCCAGGTAGACTCCGGCGCCATGCCTGAGTACGTAGGGCACGTTGGCCGATTCCTGGCCGGGAACAAAGCCGCTGAGCACCATGGGCAGGCCCAAGGCCATCGACTCAGCCACCGTGCCAGGCCCGGCCTTGGTGATGATGCAGTCACAGGCGGCCATCCAGTCCCAGATGTTGGGAATGTAGCCCTTGGCCAGCAGCGGGATGGGCCAGGTGCGTTGGGTGAGCTCTTCCTCGAGCCGCTGGTTGCTCCCGCAGACCACAACCAGCTGAGCCAGCGGCTTGGCCTGGCCCTGGCCATCCGCTGCCAGGCGCTGGGCAATCGTCGAGGCGGTCTCTCCCATACGTCCCATGCCCTCCCCACCCCCAATCATCAGCAGCATGGGCACATCGGGCACGAGTCCCAACTCCTGGCGCACTTCGGCCTTGGGCCGGGGCTTCTTGCCAAAGGCAGGCCGAATCGGCAGGCCGCGCAGGCGCAATTGATCAGGTCGCAGCCCGGCCCGCAGACCCAGGCGATAGGCCGTCTGGCTGGGCACAAAGCACAGCGTCACATCCTTGCGATACCAGACCGGATGCACGCTGATCAGGTCCGTGATCACCGTCACGAAAGGCGTGTTGCGCTTCAGCCGCCTCAAGATGCGCAGCGGCACCTCTTGCATGAGCGGGTGCACCGAGACGATTAGGTCCGGGTCGTGTTTGCGGATGACCTGACCGATGGGCCTGCTCAGCAGCCGCGACGCCGTGCGCAGCAGCGGTTCGATCGCCAGCGGCTGTTCGCCTACCCGGTAGAGCAGCCTGTACAACCAGGGCACGTCGTCCACCAGGAAGCGGTAGCCCTTGGGCACCTGGTTCAGCGGGGGTGGGGTGTGATCGAGCCACAGGTCCACCATGTCGACCTGCAGGTCGTCTGGGTACCTCTCCTGAAAGGCCGCCTGCAGCGCCTCGGCGCTGGCGCGGTGACCGCCGCCCGTATCGCTCATCAGGATCAAAATCTTTCTCATCTCATGCCCCGGCTCCCAAGCGGCGATAGAACAGGGCCTTGGTGACCTCTGATGCTGTGATGTAGAGGGCCACAATGCCGACCACGGTGACCATGTAGCTTAGGGGCAGCGGAGCGAACCCCAGCAGGCTGCTCACGGGAGTGTAGGGCAGAACGAAGGACACCAAGGCCACGGCCAACGTGGACCAGAACAGGTACTTGCCAGGTCTGCTCTGAAAGAATGGCCTGCGCGTGCGAATCACGAGGGCAATGAACAGCTCGGTCATGAGCGACTCGAGGAACCAGGCCGTGCGAAACTGCTCCGGAGTGGCCCGCAGGATGTAGAGCAGAATCCCAAAGGTGGCATAATCGAAGACCGAACTGACCAGGCCAAACGAAATCATGAAGTTGCGGATGAACTTGACGTCCCAGCGTCTGGGATTGTCCAGCAGCTCGTGATCCACGCTGTCGCTGGCGATGGTCATGGCTGGAAAGTCCGACAGGAAGTTGTTCAAGAGGATCTGCTTGGGCAGCAGCGGCAGGAACGGCAGGAAGAGCGACGCTCCCGCCATACTGAACATGTTGCCAAAGTTGGCGCTGGTGGTAATGAACACGTACTTGAGCGTGTTGGCAAAGGTCCTGCGGCCCTCTTGGATGCCCTGCTGCAAGACCGCCAAGTCCTGCTCCAGGAGTACAAAGTCGGCCGCCTCTTTGGCAACGTCAACCGCTTTGTCCACCGAGATGCCGACGTCCGCCGCGTGCAGGGCCAGCGCGTCGTTGATTCCATCGCCCATGTAGCCCACGACGTGACCCATTTTCTGCAGCGCGAGGATGATGCGCTCCTTCTGATTTGGATCCACCTCGACAAACAGGTTGCTGCGCTCGGCGATGGGTAGCAGCGCCTCGTCGCGTGTCTCATCCAACTCGGCCCCCGTCACCATGCCCGTGACTGGCATGCCCACGGAATCCGCCGTGTGCTGCGCCACAAGGTCGTTGTCGCCCGTGATGATCTTGAGTTGCACCCCCATGTCGCGCAGTTTGGCGATGGTCTCCAGCACCCCGGGTTTCGGCGGATCGAAGAAGAGTAGGAAACCCGCGAAGGCCAAATCGTGCTCTTCGTCACGGCTGTAGACGGACTGAGGCTGCACAGGCTTGGTAGCCACGCCCAGCACGCGGAAACCCTGGCCGCTCCACTCCTCGTAGCGACGCAGGATTTCGTTCTTCTGCGAGTCACCGAGCGGGACGAGACGCCCGCCGTCGCGCACCTGCGTGCACACAGCCAGCACCCCCTCCAGCGCACCCTTGGTGATGAACAGGCACTGCTGCCCCTCCTGCACCACGACAGACAGACGCTTGCGGACAAAGTCGTAAGGGATCTCATCCACCTTGGTGACAGCGGCGATGTCCGGCTGCTTCTGAGCCAGAACGGCCTCGTCTAGCGGGTTGCTAAGACCAGTCTGGAAATAAGCATTCAGGTATGTGTAGCGCAGGACCTCGTCTGAGGGCTCGCCATGCAGATCCAGGGCGCCGTCCAGTTGGACCACGCCCAGCGTCAGGGTGCCGGTCTTGTCGGTGCACAGCACGTCCATGCTGCCAAAGTTCTCGATGGAGGCAAGACGACGCACGATCACGCCACGCGCCGCCATGGCCTGCGATCCCTTGGACAGGTTGATGGTGATAATGGCCGGCAGCAGCTCCGGCGCCAGTCCGACGGCCAGGGCCACAGAGAACAGCAAGGAGTCCACCACGGGCTTCTGAAAGTAGACGTTCGTGGCAAAGACGATCAGCACAAGCCACATCATCGCCTGGGTGAGCAGGTAGCCGAACTGGCGGATGCCACGCTCGAATTCGGTCTCGGGCGGGCGCAGAGTCAGATGCTCGGCGATCTGGCCATACACCGTTCTGCTGCCAGTCTGGACGATCAGTACCCGCGCCGAACCGCTGCGGGCGCTGGTGCCCATGAACACGCAATTGGTGCGCTCTGCCAGGCCAGCTTGCGCGGGTACCTGCCCGGGTCGCTTCTCAGCGGGGAAGGTCTCGCCCGTCAGCACAGCCTGGTTCACGAAGAAATCCCTGGCCTCCAGTACGATACCGTCCGCCGGCACCAGGCTGCCGGCGGAGAGCAGCACTACGTCACCCGGCACGACCTCCTCGGCCGGCACGGTCAGGGTCTTGCCATCGCGGATCACGCTGGCCTTGATGGTCACGCGCTCACGCAGCTTCTGCACGGCCCTGCCCGCGTTGTACTCTTGCACAAAGCTCAGCACGGCGCTGCCCAGCACCATGGCTAGGACAATCACGGCGTCCACGTACTCGCGCAGCAGAAACGACACGCTGGCCGCAAAGAGCAGGACAAGGATGATGGGGCTCTTGAACTGGTCCAGCAGCAGCCGAATCGGCGTGACCTTCTCTTTGGCCTCGAGCGCGTTGTAGCCAAACCTGTCCAGACGCTCTTCAGCGTCTCGCCGTGAGAGTCCTGCGGAGCTGCTCCGCAGCGCCTCCAGCACTTTGTCTGCGGTTTGACTCCAATGGGCATTCGCGGGAACAGTGTTGTTGGCCATGACCTCTCCCGAATCGAGATGGAGCTATCATATCGCGTTGGGCAGGTGTTGTCAACCGTGGCGGCCCAGCCTGCGCCCCTTCCACGTCGCTCGCCCTCCCACGGTCAGCAGCATCGACCGCAGGGCAATCGTCACTGTGAGGATCACGCAAAGGGGATACAGCGGCGTCAAATATCGCGGCCACTGCCAGTCGCAGCGAGTTCGGCAGATGGCGTGTGTCTGCGTCAACAAAGAGCAGCAGCTCCCCATCCGCGGCGGCGACGAGCACGAGGCCCAATCCATGGATGCCAACTCGGAACCGCGCCCACCCCACCGGCAACGCTCCCTTCAGGAAATCCAGCAGTACCGCCGGGACACCAGCCTTCCATTGCCCGACCCGCCAGGCATTCGCAGCCCCTGGGTTCCCGTCACCGTGGCGACGGATGTCCGTATGCGAGACGAGCTGCCCAATCCACACCGAGAACGGCATGGAGCCCAGCAAGAAACCTATTCCGATCAATGTGGCTTTCATCAGGGCCAAGTCCCACTCCCTGTAATCTTGCCAAGGGATGCCCCCAATGCCCGTCACCAGCGCGAACACAGGGGCACTGCAGTGATCATTGGGCCTAGATCTTCACCTGCCGCCGGATCCAGGCCATGGTCGCCGACTCGTAGCGCCGCACCAGAAGCACCGAGCAGACGGCCTCCGCCGCAATCTGATCGTCAATCGTGCCGAACAACCGGGTCTGGGAAATCCACTCCTCCGAGGCCCCAACCACGATCAGGTCGTACGGCTCACGCGCCGTCTCCCCTAGGATGCCCGCAGGTATGCAGGCAGCGTGCGTCAGGCGCGTGACGATGCGCGGCGGCACGCTGCCCAATTCATCCTCAATCACTTCACGCAGGAGCGACATCTTGTCCTGCAGCTCTTCGGTCTCACAGGCCTCACAGAAGCAGTGCAGCGCCGTCATCTGTGCATCTTCCTGCTCGGCGATCTCGTAGGCAAGGCGAATCGCCAGGCGTGAGTGCGGTCCGCCTCCGACCGGCACCAGAATGCGACGCACGTGATTCAACCCGCGGTCCAATAGGACAGCCACGCTAGCATGCGCGTTCTGCACGACGGCCTTGACCGGATTGTCGGCCATGCTGCGCGCATCCAACGGCCCCGGCCAGCCCATCAACAGGAGCTTGACGCTCCCATCCGTCTCGCTCAGAATGCCATCCGAGATGCGCGACGCGGCCCGCATCCTGGTGTAGAGCGGAACGTTGCGTTCCTGAGCGTGGCGCGCAATCTGCTGCAGCAGGGCCTGTTGCTGTGGAGCCAGCCTAGCCACCAAACGCTGCGCAAGCTCCCCGGGCAGTCGCGAAGAGACACGTACGACCGTGAGCACGCAGACGCTCGTATCTGCGCTAGCCTGGGCCAGCATGGTGGCCACGTGCACCAGACCCTGAGCAGTGCGCGGATTGGCGACCGGGATCAGAATCCGATCCTTCGCCTGCGACCAGCTCTTACGGCGAGACGCAATCCACCTGGTAAGTGGCGGGTTGAGATAATAGAACAGGCCACAGGTCACAATCACGCCGGCCCCGAACAGTAGAGCGCGCGGGTGCGTGAAAGCCATGATCAGAAAGCAACTCGCGGCCGCCATGTAGGCGGTCAGGGGGAACAGAGGAGCCTTGAACGGCCGCTTGATGTCCGGGTGTAGCTTCCTCAGCCGGATCATCGCCAAGCTGGCCCAGAACAGCACGAACAAGTACCCGGAGCTGGAGATGTAGCTCAGGAAGTCGACCGCCCCGATAGCCGCGACCAAAGCTGACGCTGCACCCACGGCCAGAATGGACACGTAGGGGGTTCTGAAGCGTCCCAGTCGCGACAAGGAGCGCGGCCACAGGCCATCGCGACTCAGGGTAAAGGCCTCGCGCGTCGCGCTAAGCATGGACGTGCTTATGGACGTGAGCGTGGCGATCAATCCTGCGAGCGCCATCATCGGAACTCCCCACACGGGTAGAAAGCGGCGCACTGCATCGGTCAACGCGGTCTCGGACCCCGCCAGTTGTGGCCAGGGCACGACACCTAGCGTCACCAGGGCAACCGCAGCGTAGACGAGCGTACACAGTGTCAAGCTGATGAGGATGCCCAAGGGGATGTTGCGGTTGGGGTTCTCTACCTCCTCAGCGTCATCCGCGATGACCTCAAATCCCACATACGACGCATAGAGCAGGGCCATCGTGCGCAACAACGACGAGAGGTTGTCAACGACCCCCTTACGAATGAAGAACCCGCCGCCGGCGAGAAACGCACTCCACCGGAAACCAGTCGGGCTAACAACCCCCACGACGACGTACACTGTGAAAGCGAGCAGCAGCAGGGCGCCAAGGACGATCTGTGTATTGCCAACCTTGCTCACGCCCAGCAGGTTGAGCAGCGTGAAGGCGGCGATAACAACCAGAGCGGAAGGCACAAGGGGAAGGGCGGGGATGAACACCTGCAGTGAAAAGGCGAACCCAACGGCCGACATTGCACAGTAAAAGGTGCTGGAAAGACAGTCCATTGACCCCACGAGAAACGACAGCAGGTTCGTGCCGTAAGCCTCGCGCACGTACGTAAGCGCCCCACCTGTAACCGGGTAAGTGGTCGCCAGCTCGCAGTAGTTGAGGGCAACGCTGTAGCTGAGAAGGCCCCCGAGGACAAGAGCGAGCACCGTGGCCGGTCCCACCATGCCTGCCGCGTGCCCAGTCAGCACAAAGATCTCCGCCGCAATCGTCCCTGCAGTCCCCAGCATCACGACCTGGAGCAGGTTCAGTTGTCGCTTGAGTTTGCGCTTGGTCACGCGTGTGACGTCCTTTCGTCCCTGCGACTCTGTTCAACCGCCGAGCAGGGTACCATTCGCCTGCGGCTGGCTGCAATGCTGGAGGCCAGGAACACCAAGTCAGTGAGAGCCGCGCAAGGCAGCTCCGTGCAGCAGGACGGGCGCAGGCCAATTCTCGTTCTCTGCGCAACTCCAACAGGGCTGCAAGAACCGAGAGGAAGTGGCCCTTGCCAACCGCCTCCCGCGCGACCCGCTACCCGGCGCTGGGCGCGGTGAAGCATCACAGCGCCGGGTTTGCCAGAGAACGCGTCTACTTTGTCTTGCGCCTGGCGTCCAGCGCTCTCTGGGCCTCGTCCTCGAGCACTGCCAGGCGCGTGTAATAGTCCGGGAACTCGGTAAGGTGCGCCAGCGCGATCTTGCCCGTCATGACGGGGTCATCATGCGTGACGTCTGTGGCGGGGCTGCGCGACCCGTGCTCCAGCTCGACGTCCATGCCCATGCGATACTGCTCGACGTCAAACTGGCTCCAGTCCACGCCCAGCGACTCGCCGATCTTCTTGGCCTCTGCCTTGGTAAAGTGCTTGTTGTTTGCCATCGTAGGCTCCTTTCACAGCTAGGTTATTCGCTGCCGGACGGAACCGGCAGCTCACATCCACACATCAGGCGGTAGTACTCGGCCTCCTGAGCAAAATCCCTGAAGGACTGGGCCGCAGCCGCGTCGCCCAGTCGCGCCGCTTCCTGCAGCTTGTCGGGCAGGTCCGGCCGCGCCCAGAAGCGTGGCAAGACCATCAGCGGGTCCCCTATGGCGCGCTCGGCTTGGCCGAGGGGAACCCAGTTGTACATCAACGGACCGCGCGCAAACACCGTGAAGCCGAGGCGATAGCCCGCTTCGCGCGCAAGTTGCACCGAGCGCGCGGTAACGTCGCCCCCCGGCCACACGAACGCGATTGGGCGATAGCCAAAGTGCTGCTCGAGCAGCGCGACGGGTCCGAACAACTCCTGTCGCACGAGCGCGTCGGGCGAGTCATCCGCGACATAGTAGTGCGCATACCCATGAGACTGCACATCCACGTAGCCTTTGGCGCTCCATCCCTCCACCTGCTTCCAAAGCCCCTTGCGATGGTCCGTGTCCCCGACAATCCAGCCCAGCGTCATGGTCCAGCCCTGCTCTCGGGCAATGGGGAGAAAGTACTTGTCTAACATGTCGGGATGCCTGTCATCCAGAATCCAGATCATGGAGCGTGGTGGGATGCGCATGTTGTGCTCCAAGAAATCGGCCAACTGCGCCGCCGTGATGGTCTCGAAACCTAGCCGTTTGGCCGCCTCCACTGTGCGTTGCAGGTCCACGGCAGGGATGTAGGTTTCCCCTGGACGATAGGCCACACCCTCAAAGACCGTGTGGAACATGACCGGGACGACGACGGTGCCCGGCGCGCTGCTTTGTGCATCCCAGCGCTCGCGCAGGTACTGGCAGGCGTCCGTCACGTACGTTTCTGGCTGCAGGCCAGCCAGTACCTTCCGGCCTGTGAACAGCGCCGGCGCCGGCAAGGTGGCCGACGGCGTGGGCCAGGCTGTCGCCGTAGGCACTGGCGTGGCCGTCACCATGGCCGCAATCGACGTTAGCGTCGGTGTGAGGGTCGGTGAAGAGCGCTCCCGCCCGACCCAGCACGCCGTGGCCAGCGAAAGAACGACTCCGCCCATCACGACGGGCAGCGTGATTGTCAGTAGCAAGGTTCTCTTGCGCATGCGTCCCCGTATCCAAGGGTGTCCGATGTCACCTGGCACTGCCTAACCGTGTGGACCAGCTCCCGCAGTCACTGTCCGTGACGCCCTGTAGTGCTGCCGCGCAGGACGCTCACTGGGGCGGGCCGCTGATCTCTGGCACCTCGGAATTCTCCATCAGCTCAGGGACTGTGACAAAGCGGTAGCCGCGCGCCTGCAGGCCTTCGATGATCGCCGGCAGGGCTTCTACCATGTTTTGCACGGGCGGCGAAATGCGCGTCTCGAAGCCATCGTGCAGCAGCACAATTGCCCCTGGGCGCGCCTGCTGCAGCACGCGCGAAGCAATCACGTCTGCCGCAGGCCGCCGCCAGTCGTCTGGCGAGACGCTCCAGGTGACCACTGTGTAGCCTCTGGCGTGTGCCAGGCGCACCATCCACGGGCTGCGCCAGCCGTGCGGAGGGCGGAATAGCGTCGGCGCAACGCCGGCCGCTCGGGCAATTGCCTGTTGTCCGTTGTCGAGTTCGCGGCCCACGTGGCGTGAGTCCTCGATCGCCGCCCAGACAGGATGGCTGTAGGTGTGATTGCCAATCACATGCCCCTCAGACACGATGCGGCGCGCCAGGTCCGGATGCCGCTCCGCGTTGAGCCCCACCAGAAAGAAAGTTGCTTTGACGTCGTAACGCGCCAGGACGTCCAATACCTGGGCCGTGTACTCGCTCGGTCCATCGTCAAAGGTCAGCGCCACTACGGGCTGGTCTGCCCGCACGCGCGCCACCACCGCGCCAAAGGTCTGCGCGCCCGGTCCCTCGGCCGTCAGCACGAAAGCGCCGAAGAGCATCAGGAAAACGCTGGCCAGCGCCACGCCCGCCAGCGACACCTGACGCCTGGTCAGCCTCGGACGCGGCGGTATGCGCACGTCCGAAAAGTGGAAAAAGTGCGGCCGCCCCGTCAGAATCAGCGAAAGATCGTTGATCACGTACTGCCACAACGCGGGCCAGAAGGACACCTCGAAGCGACGCGCCGAGGTCGCCGCGACCGGACCGTGGTTTAGGCACAAGCGCCCCACGCGCTGCAGGCGCATACCCAACTCCACGTCGGCACCCATGTTAACTGTCGGGTCAAAGCCCGCCACGGCGTCGTAGGCCCAGCGCCACATGGACATGTTGGCGCCGGCCAAGTGCCAGGAGCAGCGACTCAGTATGCGGCACAATGTGCGTAGCCAGCCCGGTCCGTCGTAGAACTGAAACGACCCGCTGGTCGCCACAACGCCGGGCCGCAAAGTGAGGTTCGCCACCAGGCTGGAAAGCCAGCCAGGCGGCACCAGGGTATCCGCGTCGGTACAAGCGATGACCTCGCCTCGCGCCGCAGAGAAACCTGCTCTCAGGGCGTAGACGTAACCCTTGACTGGCTCGTCGACCACCGTCACACCAATGTTGCGTGCGATTTCTGCCGTGCGGTCGGTCGAGGCGTTGTTCACCACGATGACCTCGTACGGGCCTGGGTAGTCCTGGGCCTGCAGCGCCGCCAGGCAGTTGGCGAGCACGTACTCTTCATTGTATGCCGGCACGACCACAGAGACGAAGGGCTTCGGTCCGCCCACAAGTCGAACGCCCACCGGATCGTCCGTCAGACCATCGCTTGTCGGCACGCGCTTGCACTCTGCTGCGTTAGTGTCCATCGTGGCATCTTCCCGTGCGCGGGTTGGAGCGCCGCACTAGAGCCCCTCGTCCATGCGACGCTGGCGCGTCTCGAACAGGCGCGCAAAAAGCATGCCAAAGAGAAAGCCTCCAATGTGGGCCATGTAGGCCACGCCTCCCGACTGCACGTCGGCCAGCGCGCCCACCTGGCTGAACACCTGAGTCAGGAACCACAGTCCAACCAGCAGAATGGCGGGCAGAAACGTGACGCGCGCAAACCAACCGAAAAAGAGCACCGTGCGGATGCGGTCGCGCGGATAGGTGATCAGGAACGCGCCCATCACGGTGGCAATTGCGCCACTGGCCCCCAGGGTGGGAACGGTTGAACCGGGGTCAATCACCGTCTGGGCGGCGGCAGCCGCCAGCCCTCCCAGCAGGTAGAACAGGACGTAGCGGCCCGGGCCCATCACGTCCTCGATCTCCGGGCCAAAGACCCACAAGAAGAGCATGTTACCCAGGATGTGCGCCCAGCCCTCGTGCAGGAACATGGAGCTGAGGATCGTGATCCAGTCGCGGCCCGCCACCACGTTGGCAGGCACCATCGACCAGCGCATGATGAAAGCCTCTCCTCCCAGCAGCTCCAGCACGAACACGAGAGCGTTCAGCCCGATGATCAGCATCGTGACTACCGGGAAGTGCACTGGTCTGCGTGATTCGTCCCCCAGGGGTATCATGGTATGTCTCCTTGGCTATGGTGCACACAGACTACGGCCTCCCTGCATGCTGCTATGGTCGGATGTACGCCCAGCCCTCTGCCTGTCTGCGCACCAGCTCCCCCACGCCCGAGGGCACGACCTCGGCCTGTGTCAGCAAGGCATCCTTGTCAATGCCTGCCGCCCGCAATGCGTTCGCGCAGGCAACCAGGCGCACCCCTTGGGTCGCCAGGCGTTCGAACTGCGGCACTAGCGGATTCCCCGCCTTGAGCAAAGCCTGGACGCCTTCTGCATTGGCCACCAACTCGACCTGCACGTTGCCGCCCAGGTCCAAAAGAAGGTTCTCGATGTTGGTCAGCACCAATCCGGCCGTGGCTTTGCCACACGCATCAAGATGAAACAGCGCGCGGTACTCGCCCATCGCCACTTGCACCTCCTGCCTACCCCGCGATACCTCTTGGCCACGGCAGCAAAGTCACATGCTGCCAATCAATGATACAGCAAACTACCGATTTGCGCGAATCCGCAGGCGGCGCACCTGGCTGGGCACACGGAACATGTGGCTCCAGCCCGCGCTCGGTTATGTAGCAAGCGATTTGACACCCCAGTGCAGCGGTGCTACACTTATGTCGCGCCCGATCCTCTGCGAAGGCCACGCAGGACGGGTCGGGCAGTCAGAGGAGGTTACCCGTGACAGAAGAACAGTTGCCGCTCTTCCAGGTCGTCGAGTCAGAACACGGCGCGGCGCCAGCTCGCCTCGCGCCACGCTCGCACCTGCAGCAGGCACTGGCGGGCTTTCACGACTACATGCTGACGCAGGGCATGAGCGAGCACACCGTCAAGGCTTTTGACAGCGATCTGCGCCTGCTGGCTGGCTACCTGGGCGCGGCGACGCCCATCGACGCCATCACCGGCGGCCGTCTCGAGGCTTTTCTGACCTACCTGCGCACGGGTCGCGGAGTGCCCTGCAACGCCAAGTCGCTCGCGCGGCGCTTGACGACGCTCAAGGTATTCTTCGCCTGGCTGGCCCAGGAAGGGACCTTGCCCTCTGACCCGGCTGCGCCGCTGGTTCACCAGCGGGTGAGCACGCCCCTGGCGCGTGTTCTCTCCGAGGCGGAAATGGCTCAGTTGCTGGAGGCCACCGGGCGTTTGCGCAGCGACGTCAGTAGCCCTGACGCCCGCCCCTACCTGCTCGTGATTCTGCTGTTGGCCACAGGCATCAAGAAGGGCGAATGCATGAACGTGGCTCTCGGCGATCTCGATACGTCGGATGCGGCGCAGGCTTCCCTCTTTGTCCGCTACGGCAGTGTCAAGCAGCGTTTCAAGGAGCGCAAGCTGCGCCTGCCGCCACCGTTCGCGCAGGTGCTAGCCGAGTACCTGGCACAATACCAGCCCAAGGCCAAGCTCTTTGAGTGCACGGCGCGCAACCTGGAGTACGTGCTGGACGAGTGCTGCAAACGCGCCGGTTTGCCGCCGCGCATCGTCTCCTTTGAAGGCTTGCGCTGGACTTGTGCCGTGCGCGACCTGCGTGGCGGCATGGCCGAGGACGACCTGCGGCGCAAGCTGGGCCTCTCGCACATCTCCTGGGTCGAAACGCTGGAGAAGCTGAAGCGTCTCACGGCGCCAGCGCTATAGATCGAGCGCGCTCACCGGGAAATAGCAGACCCCTACCGTGCCCGGCCCGGTGTGCACCGCCAAAGCCGACGAAAGCTGGGTCACCAGCAACTCAACGCACTGGAAGCTGCGTTCGACCATGCCGCGCAGCGTCTGCGCCGCGTCTTCATCAGCCGCATGCACGATCGCGGCCTTGATCCTGGCACCCGCACCCAACTTCTGGGAGATCAGGTCCACCATGCGCGCGTAGACCGCCGAGCGGCTGCGCGCCTGGCCCAACGCCACGATCACCCCATCCTCCATACTGATGATAGGCTTGATACGCAGCAGTGATCCGACCAGGTGCTGCGCCATGCCGATTCTGCCACCCATGTACAAGTAGCGCAGCGTGTCGGCGGTCTGCAACATGCGCGTGACTGGCACCATGCGTCTAATCAGCGCCAGAATCGAGTCCAGGCTGACCCCTGCCAGGGCCGCGCGCGCCGCCTCGAGTGTCATCCAGCCGTGAGCCATCGCAACGTTGCGCGTGTCCACCACCTCAATGCGCGCGTCTGGGAGGGTCTTCTGCGCCATTTCCTTGGCCACCAGAGCCGCCTGGTAGGCGCCACTCCCGCGCGAGGTCATGTGGATCGAAACGATCTCCTGCGTGTGCTGGGCCGCATCCTGGAATGCCTTCAGATAGTCACCGGCGCCTGGATTAGCCGTCTTGGGCAACTCTTTGGCCCCGCGCAGGTAGTCCAGAAACTGGTCTTGCTGCATGTCCACCAGGTCCCGCAACGACCGCTGGCCGATATGAATCAAGTAGGGGACCATCGTGATGTCGTACTTCCCATAGTAGTCAAGGGGAAGACTGGCACAGCTATCTGTGATGACTTTGACCTGTGGCACGTTTCGCTCCTTTGCGCAAAGCAAGTCTACTTACTGCCACCCACCGCCATGGCAAAGACACTGAGAAATCGCTCGCTGCAGCGCTCCGCAGGTGGGAACCTGGCGCGCAGGCGAAAGTTGCGGGCCATCTGCCGCCCAATGCCGGCTGCCCACTCGTGCTCGTAGCGGCTGAGTGCCACAGCGGACACGTCGCCCGCGGCAATCGCGCTAGCCGCCACGCGTCCGGCCAGACGCCCTGCCGCCATCGCGTTGCCGATGCCGCCTCCCGTGAGCGGATCCACCTGGCGCGCGGCATCGCCCACCAACAGGCAGCCGTCCGTCACCAGGCGCGCTGGGGGCATGGCCACCGGGACTCCACCGGCGATCAACGTCACCGGACTACCTTGCGAGAGAAAGGCGTGGCTCTCTATGAAACGCGTCAGGAGTTCCACGGGCGCGCTTGCGCTCAGGCCTGCCTGGACGCCCAGACCCACGTTGGCTCGCTGCCCGCCCTTGGGGAAGACCCAGGCGTAGCCACCCGGCGCGAGCACAGGATCGAGGTAGTAGCAGGTGCAATGCGGAGCCACGTCGATGCCCGCCAGCAGGAACTGAGCGCAGGTCATCTGGTCTTGCTGCGGCAGAGTCGTCTCCAGTCCGGCCCACCGGCCGACGCGCGACTCAATGCCGTCCGCGCCGATGACCACCCGCGCAGCGATCTCGCGCCGGCCCCAGGGTCCCTCGGCCACGACGCCGACGACCCGCTGGCCTTCCCGCAAAAGGCCCAGCGCCGCGGTCTTGACCTGGACGCGCGCACCCGCGAGCGCCGCCTTCTCGGCCAGCACGCGGTCAAACACACGCCGCTCCAGCACATAGCCCACCTGCCGCTCCCCCCGGCCCTGAGCTTGCCAGACCCTCTCGCGTCCGTCATGCACGGTGATGATCCTGGCGCTGGAAATGCGCGCCGAGATCCACGCGGGATCCGGTTCGATGAACGGCAGCAGGGCGTCGTGCCCGATGCCCTCGGCGCAGCGCACCGGCGAGCCAATCTCCTGCCGCTTTTCCAGCAAGAGTACCGACAAGCCGTACGCAGCTGCCTCCCAGGCGGCCACGGCTCCGCCCGGGCCAGCCCCAACCACAACTACGTCGCAACTGTCCCGAAGCGTCGGGAGCGGTCCCACCTGCGCTTCAGCCGCCCGGAGCGCCCCCATGGGGCACGCGGGCAGGCACAGCCCGCACTCCATGCACTCGTCAGAGACCGCGAGGCGGGTCTCCTGCAGATTGAGTGCCCCCACGGGGCACAGGCTCACACAGGAACCACAGTAGCAGCAACGCGCTGCGTCTACCGAGATCACCTACGCCTCCGCAAGAGAGAAATCGGGACGCACCAGGCCCAGCGTCCCAAATCCTCTCGCCCCGGAAGGATCCTGGCCGCGTCCGGGGCGCGGTCCTTCCGGCCATTGCGGGCGCGACAACGGCCCGGGCCCGTCGGTACCCTGGCTGTCGCGGAGTGGGTCTGTGTCCCGCGTCCCAAGGAGCGGCTTCGACCACGCGAGCAGCTCGCCCCTCGCGGCGACGGTCAGCACCTACTTGGCGCCGTGCGCTTCCAGGTACGAGACGGCCTCACCAACCGTCTTGATGCTCTGCGCTTCCTCGTCAGAGATCTCCCCGCCGAACGTTTCCTCGAAGGCCATGATCAATTCCACGAGGTCCAGAGAGTCCGCCCCCAGATCCTCGCGGAAACGGGCCTCGGGCACGATCTTGGCCGGGTCGACACCCAGTTGCTCTACGATGATCTTGGCCACACGGTCAAAGATAGCTGACACTTGGCACTCCTTTCGCTCGTCCTAAGATGCCGCAAGTATACGCACGTTGGCGGGGATAGTCAAAAGCGTTTGCCAACCGTCCCCCTCGGTCAAGCGCGTTTGACAATCGCCGTGGGAGGCCGTAAACTGTCGGCAGTGTACCCATCACCCAAGTTGTCAACACTGGTTGGGCCGAAAGGTTGCGGAGAGCATGCCCACTTCACATGCCAGGCGCAAGCTGGACCATCTGCGCATCTGCAGCGACCGTGACGTCTCGAGCGAGCTGACGACCGGGCTGGAGCGCTACCGCCTGCCCCATTGCGCGCTGCCCGAGATGGGGCTGCAGGACGTGGACCTGAGCACACGCTTCCTGGGCAAGGACTTAAGAGCGCCGGTGCTGATCTCGGCCATGACCGGCGGCACCGCACGCGCCGCGGAGATCAACCGCAACCTGGCCGCGGCGGCGCAGGCCCTGGGCGTTGCCATGTGCCTCGGCTCGCAACGCGCCGCGCTGGAGGACCCGCGCTACGCCGCTACCTACCAGGTGCGCACAGTTGCCCCTGACGTCCTGCTCTTCGCCAACCTGGGCGCAGTGCAACTCAACTATGGCCATGGCGCAGGCGAGTGCCGCCGCGCCATCGAGATGATCGGCGCGGATGCCCTGGTGCTGCACCTCAACCCCTTGCAGGAGGCGCTGCAGCCTCTTGGCAACACGGACTTCGCGCAGCTCCTGCGCAAGATCGCCGCGCTGTGCCGCGAGTTGCCGGTGCCGGTCATCGCCAAGGAAGTTGGTTGGGGCATTTCCGAGGCCGTCGCACGTCAACTGGCGGAGGCAGGCGTAGCCGCCATCGATGTGGCTGGCGCGGGCGGAACGTCCTGGAGCCAGGTAGAAAAGGACCGCAGCGATGGTTCCCTGCAGCAGCGCGTCGCAGCCTCCTTCGCGGGCTGGGGCATCCCCACCGCCGAGTCCATCCGGCAGGCCCGCCGCGCCGCCCCGCAGCTGCCCCTCATCGCCAGCGGCGGCGTGCGCACAGGTCCAGAGGCAGCCGTGGCGCTCGCCCTGGGGGCGGACCTGGTGGGCCTGGCGCTACCCCTCCTCGCGCCGGCCACCGTGTCCGCAGAGGCCGTGGTGGACGAGCTGCGTGTGCTGATCGAGGGCCTGCGCATTGCCATGTTTGCCTGTGGCGCGCGCAACATTGCGGCGCTGCAGGCCATCGCCCTAGAAGCGGTGCCTGCTACGCCCCAACTGCCCACAAGGAAGACGCCGTGAGCGGTCACCTGGAACCGTATCTGGCGGCCATCGAAGACGAGCTGCGTGACATCGTCTCCGCACCCTCGCCCGAGCTGGGTGCCTTCTACGACATGATGGCCTACCATCTGGGCTGGCTCGATGCCGACCTGCGCCCTGCGGCGGCCTACAGCGGAAAGCGCATCCGCCCCCTGCTGTGCCTGCTGGCCTGTGAAGCCGCCGGGGGAGATTGGCACACAGCCTTGCCCGCAGCGGCCGCGCTAGAACTGGTGCACAACTTTTCCCTGATCCACGACGACATCGAGGACAACAGTCCCACGCGCCGCGGACGTCCTACCCTCTGGCGTCTGTGGGGCCTGCCGCAGGGCATCAACACGGGGGATGGCATGCTCGTGCTGGCCTGCCAGGCCCTGACGCGCGCCAGCAGCCGGGGAGTCGAGGCGGTCACTGTGCAAACGGCAATCGAGATTCTGCAAGGCACCATCTTGTCATTATGTCATGGCCAGTACCTGGACATCTCGTTCCAGGGTCGGCTGGACGTGGGCGAAGAGGACTACCTGCGCATGATCGGCGGCAAGACCGCCTCGCTGTTGGCCGCCAGCGCGCAGCTGGGGGCGTTGTTCGGAGGCGCAGGAGACAGGACGGAGCATTACCGCCAGTTCGGATGGAATCTGGGACTGGCGTTTCAGATGGCGGACGACATCCTCGGCATCTGGGGCGACCCTGCGCTGACCGGCAAGCCCGCTGCCGACGACCTCCTGAACCACAAGATGACGCTGCCGGTGATCTTTGCTCTGCGCCAGGGCGCCGAAGGCCAGGAGCTCGCCGCCATCTACCGCCAGGAACGTTTGTCAGATCAGGACGTTTCGCGGGCACTCGCACCGTTGGAGCGTGTCGGGGCACGCGACTATGCTCAAAACCTGGCTGCCCACTATGAGACGGCTGCCATAGCGGCATTGCAGGCCGCCGCTCGTCCTCCCGCTGCCGAGCACCTGCGCGCGCTGGCCGCCTCGCTGACGGGTCGCCAGAGATAGTCACGTCCGAGCGTGTGGCAGGAGGTGCGGACCATGCGCAAAATGCGATGGATGTGCCTTGAGGTCCTGGCGGCCCTGGTGTTGGCTGCCTGCCGTGGCCCGCTGACTCCGACTCCTCTCCCGTCGCCGACTGCCAATCCGCCGGCGGCGACTGCGGGTAGCGTCGTGTGCACGGTCGCCGGCAGCGGCAAGCTGGGCGACCTGGGCGGTGGCTACGTGGACGGGCCGGCGCTGCAGGCACAGTTCCGCCGCCCGGCAGCCCTCGCCCGGGACGCCGCGGGCAGTCTGTACGTGGCCGACCTGAAGAATCAACGCATCCGCAAGCTCACTCCTGCTGGGCAGGTCGTGACCGTGGCAGGCAGCGGCTCCGCAGGACCTGTCCAGGGAGACTATGTGGACGGCCCGGTGCAGTCGGCGCGCTTTGCCGACCCTATCGGCGTTTGCCTGTTGCCGGATGGCCGTCTTTGCGTGGCCGACAGTGACAACCATCGCATCCGTCTCATCTCGAATGGCACCGTAAGCACTCTGGCGGGCAGTGGCGCTTGCGGTGTTCTGCTGGGTGGCTACCGCGATGGGCCCGCGTCCGAGGCGGAGTTCAGCCGCCCCTACGACGTGGTCCTGGGACATCAGGGCGACGTCTTTGTCGCCGACCACTTTAACCACGTCATCCGCCGCATTACACCCGACGGGCGGGTCTCCACTTGGGCTGGCAACGGCGTGTGTGGCTTTGCTGATGGCCCCGGCAGCTCTGCCCGCCTGGCCTACCCCAACCGCCTGGCCATCGACGCCCGTGGCAACCTCTACTTCACCGAGTGCCACTCGCGCGACATGTACGAGAGCCGCAGCGGCAACCGCGTGCGCCGGACCACGCCTGAGGGTCAGGTCTCCACCGTTGCAGGCAGTGGCAAGCCCGACTTCCAGGATGGTCCGGCCGCGACGGCGCAGTTTGACACGCCTATGGGACTCGAGGTGGACCTGGCCGGCAACGTCTACGTGGCGGACTATCTCAACCACTGCATTCGAGTCATCACGCCTGGTGGCGAGGTACGCACCCTGGCAGGTACCGCCCGCCTCGAGGGGTACCAGGACGGCCCTGCCGCGAGCGCGCTCTTCAGCTACCCCACGGACGTGCTTGTCAGCCCCGAACAACGCACGCTCTACGTGGCCGATTTTGGCAACCACCGCATCCGCGCCATCTCGCTGCCCTAGCCCGTCATGACCCACTACTTGTGACCCAGCACCCATGACCCAGCACCCATGACCCGCCACCCGTGTCTCGTCACCCGGGCCTTTGCATTTGCGGTTTCCTCTCCCCCATCGTACAATTCCCCCGCCGACAAGGAGGCGCGATCGTGGCCATCACCTACAAGCAAGCCCTCGACTACCTGTACAGCCTCACCAATTATGAGATCAAGTCCACCTTTGCCTACGCCCCTCAGTTCTTTGACCTGGCGCGCGTGGACCGTCTGCTGGCTGCGTTGGGCAATCCGCACAGGCAGTACCCCAGCGTCCACGTGGCGGGCACCAAGGGCAAGGGCTCGACCTGCGCCATGCTGGCCTCGATCCTGCGCGCCGCGGGCTACCGCACAGGTCTTTACACCTCGCCCCATCTGCATACCTTTCGCGAGCGCATCCAGGTCGATGGCGAATACGTCTCGGAGGCTGACTTTTCCCGTTGGATGGAGCGGCTGCAGCCCATCGCCCAGGCGGACAAGGAACTGACCACCTTTGAGGTCGCCACTGCCCTGGCCTTCGGCTACTTTGCCGAGCGGGGCGTGGAGATGGCCGTGATCGAGGTCGGCCTAGGCGGCCGCCTGGACGCCACCAACGTACTGCAACCCACTGTTTCGATCATCACGACCATCGGCCACGACCACATGCACATTCTGGGGCATACCCTGGCCCAGATCGCCGGGGAAAAGGCCGGCATCATCAAGGAAGGGACCCCCGTGGTGAGCGCGCCCCAGGAGCGCGCTGCATTGGCGGTGATCGAGAGGGTCTGTGCCGAGAAGCACGCGTGCCTCACGCCCGTCGGTTTGGACTGGCACTGGCGCGCCACGCACTGTGCCCTGGAGGGCCAGGAGTTTACGGCCAGCGGGAGACTGCACACCCTCTCACGCGACGGGAGCATCTCCTACCGCGGGCTGCATGTCCCCTTGCTGGGCAAGCACCAGTTGCGCAACGCGGCCGTCGCGCTGGCCACCGTGGAAGACCTGCGCCAGACTGGTCTACACGTCAGCGAGCAGGCCGTGCGCCAGGGCCTGCGCGACGTGGTGTGGCCCGCACGCTTTGAGGTGCTGGGATGCTACCCACGCTTTGTGGTGGACGGCGCGCACAACGTCGACTCGGCGCGCTGCCTGAACGCAACAGTGCAGCAGTACTTTCCCGGCAGGCGGCCCTGGCTCGTGTTGGGCATCCTGAGCGATAAGGACATCCCCGCTATCCTGCGGGCATTGTTGCCCCACGCCCAGGGCGCCTTCTTTGCGCGCTCGCACCACCCGCGCGCAGCCGATCCGCAGGCGCTGCAGGCCGAGGCCGCACGCTATGCGATCCCCACGCAGGTGATCGAGGACATCCCTCAAGCCACCGAGGTGGCCATCGACAAGGCTGGCCCGCAGGGTCTGGTGGTGGCCAGTGGCTCGTTCACCACGGCCGGCGCCGCACGCGAAGCGTGGCTGCGCCTCTATGACCGGCCGCTTCCATCCATCGATCCGCAAGACTAGGGATGTATGACAGTGCCAGGCTGGCGCACTAGCGTGCGAACTACGAGCCCTGGTTTGTAGCGGGCACGCAAGTGCCAGACCCGCGCACTGGCGTGCGCACTACCAGCCCCAATCTACGGCTCAAAGCCGCACCATGCAGGCAGAGCGGATGCTGGGCAGGGCCAGGACCTGCGTCAGCACTTCGGGCGTCAGCGGGTCGTCCAGGCCCAGCACCAGCGTGCCCGCTCCGCCACGCCCTTCGCGGCCCACCTGCACAAAGTGGATGTTGACGCCTGCCGCTCCGAGCACCGTGCCCATGCGCCCCAGAATGCCCGGTTGCTCGATGTGCTCGCTCACCAGCAGCAGTCCGCGCGCGACAAAGTCCAACCAGCGTCCGTCGATTTGGACGATGTGCGGCTCGCCCCGCAGCACCGTGCCCGCCACCACGTGCTGCCGTGAGTCGGCCGTCACGCGCAACTCGATCCAGTTGGACCAGCCCGCCGCGCTGGCAGCCGGTTCCAGTCGGCCTGCAAAGGCAATCCCACGTTCCTGGGCCACGAGCTGCGCGTTGATCCAGTTCACCGGCTCCTCTGATGCCCCCGCCAGCAGACCCACCAGCGTCGAGGACACGATCAGGTCCAGGCGCTGACCCGCCGCACCGCCCCGCGCAGACGGGGCCGCGTCGCCCGCGTACGCCACTTCCAGGCTTTGCAGGTGATTGCCCGCAAGCTGCGCGTAAAAGC
>Ga0315274_10002663_pt1 | contig 26790 bp, 19 predicted proteins | sample YL17G02_20_MG_FD_203700 | JGI IMG/M metagenome (GOLD analysis project Ga0315274, IMG submission 203700) | Sediment microbial communities from Yellowstone Lake, YNP, Wyoming, USA - YL17G02_20 | ecosystem: Environmental > Aquatic > Freshwater > Lake > Sediment | place: USA: Wyoming | collected...
CAGTGTTGGTCATGGCCAGCCCCAGCATGTCCTCGCCCATGGCCATCATGGCATAGTAGCCAGCGATCCCAAAGTGGTTCGAATCGCGCACGCAGCCGAACGCTGCGCCAGCGCTCCTGGCTTTCCTGATCACCTTGTCCATCGTCAGCACGCTGACCGGCGCACCCATGGCCCCGTGGGCGTCAATGACGATCGAGGAGGGGGTCTCCATGAGGACCTCGATCGGCGCATTGGGTACCACCACGCCCGATCGGAGGCCATTCACGTAGCGGCCCAGGCGTGCCACTCCGTGCGACGGGATCCCCCGCGCATCAGCCGCCACAAGCACCGCCGCGGCTGCCCTGGCGTCGTCCTCGGAGAGACGAAGGGCCTGGAAGACCCGCTGGCAAAAGTAAGCCAGATGCTCGCGTCTGATCCGCACAATCTCGTCGGGCATGCCTACCCCCTATTGTGGTGTCCAGGACGTGTCTGGGTCCAATGGATAGACGGGACGTCTGACCCGGCGATAGCCAAGCTGAGACACATCGCAGTTGGTAGCTCCAGGGCTGAGCGCCAGGATGGAGCGTGGGCTGATAGCCTGGAACGGGGCGAACAGGTAGCCGACCTTGAGGACCACGATCCGGTAAGCCAAGGGCTCGAGGCCCAGGCTACGGAGTTGGTCGAGCTCGGTGATGGCTATCCGGTTCCGTGACAGCACAACGTCGATCCCATCGATCGCCAGGACAGCAATGGGCCCTCTCCGTACCCGATTCTCGGCCGTCCTTTTGCCGCTCTGGTAGTAGCTGCCATCGGACAGCAGGCGCACCACGCCGGTCACAGGCAGTGGCCGGCCGTGCCCGCGATCGACCTTGGCGCCAATGGATAGGCTCACCTGCTGACTGACGCCCGCGGCAACACAGGCATCGACAGCCTCCGAGTCCCACATGGCGGCGACCAGCACATTGGCAGCGCCACGGGCCAGGAGCCTTTCCAGCATCACCGGCACGTCTGAGGTACCGCCCGCAGTCACATTGTCGCCCGAGTCGGACAGAAAGACGGTAGGCTCCGGAGCTGCCATTGCCACCTGGATGGCCTTGTCCACGGGCCAGGCTTCGGCACTCAGGCCAAAGTCACCACGCCGCTCCCAGAAGGCCAGAGCCAGACGGTCTGCCTCACTCTGAGCCAGTGCGGCGTCGCCATCTGTCACAACGATCACCCCGATCCCCTGGTCGGGCACGTCGGCCCAGATATGTGCCACGGCCAGGGAAGCAGACAGCACCCCAGGTCGGGCTTCTGCGGCCGCCACAAGGCGCATCATGGAGGCCATTGGCTCGAGAGCTGTCTGGGCCATCTCACCGGGGAGGAGGATGGGCAACTTGGCAAAGCCCATCGCCGGGCGAACTCTGTCCTGCAGAATACGCAGCAGGATGCCGGCTGCGCGCACGCCTGTCTCAAAGCTATCCACATGCGGGGCAGTGTGATAAGCCACCAGAGCATCTGCGGCGGGCACCATGCTCCCTACCAGGTCGGCATGCATGTCCAGTGCAACGACAATCGGAGCGTGAGGCCCCATCGTGGCCCGCAGAGCGTTGAGGAGGTCGCTCTCACAATAGTCGACTCCTTCCGCTCTCATGGCTCCGTGCAGAAACAGGCAGGCGGCATCGACATCCGACGCCGCGGACAGAAGGCCCTGCTTGAGCTCCTGGTAAGCGTGTCGTTCCACCGTCCCACCCGGAAGGGCATGGGCCACCAGGGAAGGAACCAGCTCTATGCCCGGCTGATGCTGAAGCGTGGAGACAATGCCGCCCACAGCGCCCGAGAGGGTCCCGCTCCAGATCGCCGATCCTCGCAGGATCTCGAAATCGTCCAGGGCAGTGCAGCGCGGCGTGAACGTGTTTGACTCGTGGGCAATGGACCCGACTAGAACTCTCATCTGCGCTCCTTTCCCCCCACTTGGGGCGCGTCGGCTACTGTACCAGTCAGCCAGCTTCCGGAGAACGTCTCGCATCGAGCCAAGGACAATGGCGCGATGGCAACACGGTTTCCTGTGGCAGCGGCCTTACTCCTCGATGCGTTGTACGCGTCCTATGCCGCTGACATTCTGCTCAACTGTGGGGCTGCCGGCGTACTTGGTCTGGACCCCTGGTTCGCTGCACGGGTCAGTAGTCCTCTTCCTTGTAGATCAAGGGCTGGTACTCGTCCCTGAAGCGCTCAGCAGATAGGATGTGTCCCACGATGAGCTTTTGGGTGCCCAGGTCGTATACCTCTCGTACCTCACAGTCAAAGGCCATCGCGCAGTCGTCGAGGAGAGGAGAGCCGGTCTGCCCCGTGTGGTAGGCAACGCCTTCGAGCTTGTTCATTCTCCTGCTGGAGCCGCTGCCAAACCGCCGCCCTACGTCGACCTGATCGCGGGTTAGGACGCTCAAGCCAAACGATTTGGACGCGAGAATCAGCTCGCGCGTGGCACTCTGCTGCCCGACGCAGATCAGGATGGCGTTGCTGCCGACCTGTGTAGCCCAGGCGACTGCCAGACCGCCTTGCTTACCCTGGTGCTGGGCACAGACAACATAGACGCCATGAGTGAGCATGTCATGCCTCAGGTCCATTTGTTCATCCCTCCTCAAGTGTTCTACGTGTTCTGGATCAGTTCGGTCAACCGACGTGCGTTCTGGACCGCATAGCCAAACGCGTCGTTGTTGAAATAGACGTACACCTCGTGTCCGCCTGCCAATGCTCCCGCAATCTGGCCCGCCCACCAGCGGAGCTCTGTGTCACTGTAGCAACTGGCGTAGAGGGTTTGTGCGCCGTGCATGCGGATATAGACCACCTGGGAGGTGGCGCGCACCGGGCAGGTGAGGCCCGGGAGGCTGGTCACGCAGAAGCTGGTACCGCTTTCCTCCAGCAAAGAGAACACCTCTGTGCACATCCAGCTCGGATCTCGGAACTCGAGGACGTGGGTCAGATCGGATGGCAAGCAGGCCAGAAAGGCCCGCAGGCGCTCCAGATTGCACTTCCAGTTGGGCGGCAGTTGGTATAGGATGGGCCCCAGCCTGTCTCCTAGCAAGAGGGCTCGGCCCGGGAAGCGGTGCAATGGCTCCTGTGGGTCCCTGAGCTTTTTCATGTGTGTGAGGTAGCGGCTGGCTTTCACGGCAAAGCGAAAGCCAGCCGGTGCCTCGGTCGCCCATCGCGCAAAGGCTTGCTCCGAAGGCAGACGGTAGAAACTGTTGTTCAGCTCGACGGTGGGGAAATGCTGCGCATAAAACGCCAGCCACTTGCTCTCCCGCAAACCCACCGGGTAGAATACGTCGCGCCAGTGGGCATACACCCAACCGGATGTGCCGATCCAGCAAGGCATGGAGCCTCTAGTCCTCGGGATAGCCGATAGGGATCAGGTACAGTGGCTTCTGGGCCTCCGGCAAGCCAAGAACGGCCTGCACCTTCGCATCGTCGAATGCACCAATGGGCACTCCTCCAAGGCCAAGCGCCACGGCCTGCAACAGCAAGTTCTGGGCCGCGTGCCCGGCCTCGAGGTGCACATAGCGCACAGCTCGGTCTCCGTACTTGCCGGAAGTGCGCTCGTATGTGGCAGTGATGATGAACACTGTGGGCGCCTGGCGGATGGCATCTTGTTTCAGCCCAGCCTGCCACAGTCCCTCTCGCGCATCCGCGTCCTGTATGCCGATGGCCTGGTGTCCCTGTGGTAGGTAGTGGTATACACCCGTGGCTGTGCTCACATAGATCTCCAGAGGGTACAGCGCGCCCGCGGAGGGTGCGGTTCGTGCACCCCAGTCGCGTGTGATCCCCTGCGCCGCCCACAGCAACTGGCTGATCTCCACCCAGGTCAACGTCTGGGCAGAGAAGCTGCGCACAGAATGACGGGCAGACAGGGCCTGTTCCAGCGACGTCTCGCTCTCCAGGCGAGGCGCAGGCAAAGCGATGCTACCTTGTCCCATGGACGGTGTAGGATGGGCCAAGCCGCTGCATGCTGCGAGGACGGTGACAGCCGCCCACGCCGCCGCTGCGACCAGCAGTCTTGTGTGTTGCCATCCTGACATCGTGTCCTCCTGGTGGAGCAAGGCACTAGAGCAGAGCTGGATCTCCGCCAATGCCATCACCCCGGCGACCCTTGACGTCTGAGGGATGACGTGAAGGGACATTAGGAAGGCGCTGGTGCACCTGTTCCAGGGACGATCAAGCATCGCACCCCCAGAGCCGCGCAGAGGAGAGGTCTCCTGCCCTGATCCGGCCGATCGCCTGGGGAAGAGCGGGGAGGAGGTCTCCTGCCAGCAGCCCTGCCGCGCCCTGAAGCGGTATACCCATCTGCCGGACGGCGATCTCTCCTGCCAGAGCATGCAGATAGGCACCGCAGACTGCGGCCTCGAACGGCTTGAGCCCTTGGGCCAGCATGCCCAGGACGGCGCCAGCGAGCACATCTCCGGTTCCGGCTGTTGCCAGACCTGGGTTGGCGAACGGGATCACCGTCACCCGGCCATCCGGAGCGGCGACCACGGTGAAGGCTCCCTTGAGGACAACGACTTGCTTCCACTTGAGGGCTGCCTGCATCGCTGCCTCGACGCGATCCACATCGCCGGCCGTGGTACCGGTCAACCGCGCCATTTCGCCAGGGTGTGGAGTCAGGATGCAGTTCTCTGGAAGCTGGCTCCACCAGTTCGGCGCTTCTGCCAGGGCATTGAGGCCGTCCGCATCGATCACCAGCGCCGGCAGCGCCAGCGGCGCAGAGGAGGGTCTTGCTTCGTGCACAAATCCGAGCCGCCTATGCTCGCCGCCTGCGTCGATGCCCAGCAGTTGGTGTACGAACTCGACAGTCTCTTTCTCGCGGCCCAGGCCGGGGCCCAGCAGCATGGCCCGGTAGCCATCCAGGTGGGGTGCGAGGACCCTGATCGCAGATGGAGACAGCACGCCCATGTCGTGTGGAAGGAGGAGAAAAGTGGCCTCGGCTAGCCTGGTTGCCAGGATGGAATGGAGGGGCTGCGGCGGAGCCAGGGTCACCAACCCGACACCGACTCGCGCAGCGGCCGCTGCAGCCAGGTAAGGAGCACCCGTATAGTTCACCGAACCGGCGACCACAATAGCTCGACCAAAGGTGCCTTTGTGTGCGTTGAGGGGACGGGGCGGGAGTTGTGCAGCAATGCTCTGCACCGTGGCCACGTCCGCCGGGATGTCCTGGCTCAGACCGGGGTCGATGCCAATGTCGGCGACCACCAGTTCTCCAATGGCCTCTGCGCCGGGAAAGCGGAGTTGGCCACGCTTGACGGCCGCCAAGGTGACGGTCAAGTCGGCCTGGAGGATAGCCGCATCCACCACACCCGTGTCGCAGTCCAGCCCGCTGGGCACATCCACGGCAACGAGAAGCGGGCCTTGGGCCGAGGAGGGCAGGTCCCGGCATGAGGGGAGCAGGGAAATCCACTCGGGCGTGCTGGCTGCGCGACGCCCCCCCACAGTGGCGCGGACCCGCTCCATGATCTGCTTGAGCTGTCCTTCAATCGGGCGGGACACGCCCGTGCCCAGGAGAGCATCCACGACCACAGCTGCACTCTGCACCATCTGGGTCAGTGCATAGTACTCTTGATCCTGGTCCGCATGCAGGCATGGGAGGCCTAGCTCCTTGACCTGCTTCCAGTTGGGGTCATCGTCGGGCCGCTGTACCCATAAATAGCAGGTTACGTGCGCACCAGCCTGACCCAGGTACCGTGCGGCCACCAACCCGTCTCCACCATTGTTGCCCGGGCCGACCAACACCAGGATCTCTTGGCCAGCGACCTCCGTACGCTGCTCGATCACGCGTGCTACAGCGCGGCCGGCGAGCTCCATCATTGCGGCATACGAGTGCCCTGCCTGATCCGCCAACCACTCCAACCGCTTCATCTCAGCGACGGTAACGAGCTTCATCACGTCCTCCATCAGGTGCGCTGCTGTGCCAAGGGTGGGCGTGCCCAAGACCTGGTCGAACCGGGTCGAGGCCATACAGGATACTCCTTGGGCTGCATTATAGCATTTGCTGGGAACCCCGTCAATACGGAATAGGTCACACACAGCTCACCCAACGACTGAAGAGCACCTACACACAGAGCGAGAGTGCGCCTCGCACCAAACCATGGTATAATGATATAGATAGCCCGAGAGATCTCACTAGGGCACGCTGACCTGATCGAGGACGAGCGATGAAAGCAGTAGATGTGATCATCAAGAAGCGTGACGGGCACGCGCTGTCGCGCCAAGAGATCGACTTTTTCATCCAGGGCTATACCCGCGGCAACATTCCCGACTATCAGGCCGCAGCCTGGGCCATGGCGGTGCTCTGGAGGGGGATGACCCGCCAAGAGACGGTTGATCTGACTCTCAGCATGGCGCAGTCGGGTGCGACGATGGACCTGCACGATGTGGCGGCGGTGGTCGTGGACAAACACTCTACGGGGGGAGTAGGTGACAAGACCACGATCGTGGTCGCGCCGCTGGTTGCCGCCTGCGGGCTGCCGGTGGGCAAGATGAGCGGACGGGGCCTTGGATTCAGCGGCGGCACCCTCGATAAGCTTGAGGCGATCCCGGGTTATGACACGGCACTGAGTGTGGAGCGGTTCAAGGCCCAGTTGCGGCAGATCGGCGTGGTTGTGTCGGGGCAGACGTGCGAACTGGCTCCGGCGGATGGTAAGCTCTATGCCCTGCGTGATGTGACCGGCACGGTGCCCTCACTGCCCCTCATTGCCAGCTCGATCATGAGCAAAAAGATCGCCGCTGGCGCAGATGCCATTGTCCTCGACGTAAAGGTGGGACGCGGGGCGTTCATGACGACGCTGGATGATGCCACATCGCTGGCACAGACCATGGTGGACATTGGCAAAGGGGTGGGCCGGCGGGTATCTGCTGTGCTCTCAGACATGGACCAGCCCCTGGGAAGGGCTGTGGGGAATGCTCTGGAGGTCGTGGAGGCTCTGGACACACTTCGGGGGAGAGGACCTGCCGATCTGGTCGAACACTGCCTGGTGACGGGGGCGGAAATGCTTGTCCTGGGAGGCGTGGCTGAGGACCCAGCGTCGGCTCGTCGGTTGCTGGTGGACGCTCTCCAGAGCGGGCGTGCGCTGAGCAAATTCAACGATTGGGTCGTGGCTCAGGGGGGATCGCTGTCGGCGCTAGGTGATCCTCCGACCATGCAGGCGGCGCCAATCATCCGCACGGTCGGCGCCCCGCGCTCGGGTTTCGTTGCCTCTATCGATGCCATGGCTGTCGGCCTGGCCGCGGTCGAGCTGGGCGCTGGCAGGTCGCAAAAGGGCGACAAGATCGATCACGCCGTTGGTGTGGTGCTGGAAGCCAAGGTGGGGAATGAGATGAGGGTAGGGGACGCGTTGTTCTCGGTCCACGCTAACGGCGAAGCGGCCTTCGAAAGGGCGCGTGCGCGCCTGTCGGCCGCCTACGGTTGGTCGGACAGAAGAGGCCCAGAACGGACGCTGGTATATGGCGTGTTACGCTAGCTCTTTCGCCGCGGCAGGCTCGGACGGGAGCTTTGGTCTACAGATCACCGATGAGGCCCCGTTTTCTGGCCTCTTCGAGACTCAGACCGGTGAAACCCTGGTCCGTGTGGGTGGCAATGTCGTCCCAGTCCAGGTCGACAGGGGCATCCCAGTCGATGTCATCTACAGGCAGGGACACTGGTGCGGGCCCACTGTCGGACGGGGGTTGCTGTCCCTGCAGGAGTTCGGTGCCAACCAGTCCCTGTTGCTGTGCCTGTTCCAGGGTTAGCCCGCTGAAACCCTGGTCGGTGCTGGCGACGATCTGGTCCCAGGTCATGTCCGAGGACACAGTCCAGTCAATCTCTTTGGGGAGAGGCAGGTCACCGATCGGCGCGTCCTGGACCTGTGAGGTTGGGCCTAGTGGTGCCGGTTCGTCCTGGTTCTGGGATGGTGGGACTTCAGGCGCGGCAGCAAACGGCGGGGAAGCCCTCCGAGCAGGGGCTCGTGTGCTTCGCCGTTCGGGGAAGTAGCGGTCGAGCATGTCGAACACATCGCCGGTTCGCGCACTGCCCTTTTGCATGGGCTCTTTGGGTTCGAGGGCGAGCAAGCGCTGCACCTGTTTGGCAGCCTCGCGCACATAGTACCATACCTGCCCTTCTTTGACCGCCGGCCCAAAGACGACGGCGATGACATGGTTGTCGTCCAGGCGATAAGTGCAGACGCTGTATGTTTCCGTGCCATAGTAGCTCTGACGGATGGTACAGTCCTGCCCAAAGGCATGTGCCATCTGCCGGGCTACCGCTCTCTGTGCCTCAACAAGTGCGGCGCACAGATCAGCAATGTGCGTGTCGGCCTCAGGAGAATCGGCGGCGAGGACGGTTCCGTCTGCACGCATCAGAAAGGCGATGGTGGTGCCAGTCATGGTGCGCAGCGTAGCCAGTTGCTCGCCAATGGCCACCCGCTGCGCCACAGACACCTCTGCGGAGGGCTTGCTTACAGGTTGGGTCTCGGCGGCAGTGGGAAACAGTGCACTGCGCACAATCTGTCGGAACTCGGACAGGACGAAAGGCTTGGTCAGGTACGCAAAGACGTTGAGCTCGTGGGCGCGCTCGGCAAGCTCGGGTGACGTATAGGCCGTCATGGTAATGGTCTTGGTTGCAGGTGCGATCGAGGCCAGGGCCTCGAGAAGCTCCAGCCCACTGAGCCCCAGCATTTTGATGTCGGTGATCACCAAGTCAAAGGGCCGTTGGGCCGTCTGGGCTCGCTGGACCTGAACCATCGCCCCGTCCACGTCGCGGGCCACTTTGACATCATACACATCCGAATCATCGTTGACCGCCTGGGCGAGCAAGTTGGCCAGGTCGACGTCGTCGTCAACAATCAGGATGTGGCGTTTCTGTTCCATATTGCACTTCCTGTGACACGAGGCCGATGCAATGTGCTTACATTATACCAGAGAGGACAGCCCTCGTCAACGAGGAAATCAGTGGGGCCGCGGTCGGCATCTCTCGCTGCGGCACACTCGGGGCCCGTTCCTGGCACCGACGGCATGGCCTGATCTCGCAGATCGTGTTAGGGAACGGTAACTCGGGCACCAGCAGCGTGTTCTAGGATTAGGCGAATGCGCGATACAAGGAGAAGGTGAAATGACGAACAAGCCCTGGGTGAGCCAGTACAATCCCGGTGTCCCGGAGACGATTGACTATCCTGACACCACCATGGAGCAGGTTCTCGCTGCCCATGCCGCCAAGAGGCCTGATGCCGTGAGCATCGTGTACAAAGGGGCCACGATGAGCTACGCGAGGCTGAACCACCTGGTCGACCGAATGGCGGCTGTGTTGCAGGGGCTGGGAGTTGCCAAGGGGGACCGGGTTGCGGTTCACCTGCCCAACTGCCCGCAGTTCGTGATCGGCTATTATGGCATTCTGCGCGCCGGGGCGATCGCTGTGCCGTGCAATCCCGTTTACGTGGCCCGGGAGATGGAACACCAGCTCAGTGATTCCGGCGCGCGGGTTATCCTGACCCTGAGCTCGCTATACAAGATCATCCACGAGATCCGGGGCAAGACTCCCATCGAGCATGTGATTGTCGCCAGGGTCAAAACCTATTTCCCACCGGTGTTGAGGCTCCTGTTCACCTTGCTCATGGAGAAAAAGCAGGGCCACCGGTTGGACATCTCGACCGAGGACCGAACCTATTGGTTCGAGGATCTGCTCCGTGCGGCAACTGGCACACCTGGTGCCCCACAGGTTGACGCCGACGACACCGCCATCCTGATGTACACGGGGGGCACGACCGGGATCTCAAAGGGGGCGCAACTCTCGCACAGGAATCTTGTGGTGAACGCCGTGCAATGTGCCTACTGGCTGAAAACTGTCGAGAGCCCGCCCAGGCTGCTCACCGCGCTGCCCCTCTTCCATAGCTACGCTATGACGGCCTGCATGAACCACGCAATCTACACCGCGGGTAGCATGATCCTGGTGCCCAATCCCCGCGATCTCAAAGACGTGTTGGAGACCATTCATAAGCAGCATCCAACGATCTATCCTGGCGTTCCGGCGATGTACATGGCCATCAACAACAGCCCAGAGGTGGCAGCCGGCAAGTACGACGTGAGCTCTATCCAGGCCTGCATGAGCGGTGCTGCAGGACTGCCGGTTGAGGTCCAGACCAGGTTCCAGGAGCTTACCGGGGGGCGTCTGGTCGAGGGATACGGCCTGAGCGAAGCTTCGCCTGTGACTCACGTCAACCCGGTCTTTGGCGGGAATCGCATCGGCTACATTGGCACGCCAGTGTCCGACACATTGGCCAAGATCGTCGATCTGGAGACGGGCACACAAGAGTTGGGTCCGGGGGAGATGGGCGAGCTATGCGTCCGGGGTCCCCAAGTCATGAAGGGATACTGGAACATGGATTCCGAGACAGCCAACGTCCTACGGGACGGGTGGCTGTATACTGGGGATGTTGCGACGATGACCGAGGACGGCTATTTCCGGATCGTGGATCGCAAGAAGGATATGATCGTCGGCGCTAGTGGTCTGAACGTGTATCCTCGGGAGATCGAGGATGTGCTGTATCAGCACCCGAAGGTCAAGGAGGTCGTCGCAGCAGGCGTACCCGTGGCCGACCGAGGGGAACGTGTGAAGGTGTGGATCGTGCTCAAGGAGGGGGTCACGGCTACCCCAGAGGAGATCCTGGCCTTCTGTGCGGAGAACCTGGCCCCCTACAAGCGACCGCGGTTCGTGGAGTTCCGAGTGGACCTGCCCAAAACCCTGGTGGGCAAGGTCCTTAGGCGCGCGCTGGTTGAGGCAGAGGCTGCGAGCCGAGCTGCGTCCGGAACCGAATAGCTCCCCTCTCCCAGATCATGCCTCGAAACAGCGGTGCGGTTCCAAGGATCTCAGGCCGCAATAGAAAAGCAGGCGCGCCGTCTATGGCGCGCCTGCTTTTGTCGCTGCTAGCACGTCTTCTCTGGCAAACACTGAGAACCTGCGCTACTGCACCGTTTCAGGATCGACAGGCACTCTGCGCCTGTGGCCGGCAGAGTCAGACGGCAACTCCGTTCATGATCACCTCGAACTCCTCGCTGTCCATGGTCTCCACCTCGATCAGCCGGGTGGCCACAGCAACGAGCTTGTCGCGGTGCTCCAAAAGAACCTGCCTGGCCCGATCGTGGGCTTCATCGATCAGCCGCCGCACCTCGCCGTCGATCTGCTGGGCGACGGCCTCGCTATAGTCGCGTTGCTCTGAGATCTCGCGGCCAAGAAACACCAGCTCTTCCTTCTGCCCGAAGGTCATAGGCCCCAGCTTGTCGCTCATACCGTAGCGCGTGACCATCTTGCGCGCCAGTTCTGTGACTCGCTCCAGATCATTGCTGGCTCCAGTGGTGACGTCATCAAACATCAACTCTTCAGCCGCGCGTCCGCCCAGCATCCCGGCGAGTTGATCGCGGAATCGGGCCTTGCTTTCCAGCAGGTGGTCATCTTCAGGCAGCGACATCGTGTAGCCGAGGGTCATGCCGCGCGAGATGATGGTGATCTTGCGGACAGGGTCACAGAATGGCAGGACCTTCTGAGTCACCGCATGCCCGGCCTCGTGATAGGCGATAACCTCTTTTTCGCCTTCTCGAATCAGCCGGCTCTTGCGCTCTGGGCCGGCAATGACCCGCTCGATGGCTTCTTGAAAGTGCGCCATGGCGATTGTTTTCTGATTCTGTCGTGCCGCCAGGATGGCACCTTCGTTGACCAGATTCTCAATGTCTGCCCCGACGAATCCGGGGGTTAATCTGGCCAGCGTCTTGATGTCCACATCGGAACCCAGCGGTTTGCCCTTCAAGTGAACATTGAGGATGGCTTCCCGGCCGCGCACGTCGGGGCGATCGAGGACGACGCGCCGGTCAAAGCGCCCAGGGCGCAGCAGCGCGGGGTCCAGGATGTCCGGGCGGTTGGTCGCGGCGATCACGATCACATTGGTGTCCGTATCAAAGCCATCCATTTCCACCAGGATCTGGTTCAGCGTCTGTTCCCGCTCGTCGTGGCTGCCGCCCAGGCCCGCTCCTCGGTGCCGGCCTACGGCGTCGATCTCGTCCACAAACACAATGCACGGCGAATGGCGCTTGGCCTGGTCGAACAGATCACGGACACGCGAGGCTCCAACGCCCACAAACATCTCTACGAACTCGGATCCGCTGATGCTAAAGAAGGGCACACCAGCCTCGCCCGATACAGCTTTGGCCATCAGGGTCTTGCCGGTTCCTGGCGCACCCACGAGAAGCACCCCTTTGGGAATGCGTGCTCCCAGCGAGATGAACTTTTCCGGCTCCTTCAGGAACTCGACGACCTCCTGCAACTCTTCCTTGGCCTCGTCCACGCCAGCAACGTCGTTGAATGTGACCGTGGGTTGGTCGCCGGTGAACATGCGTGCCCGGCTCTTGCCGAATGACAGCGCCTGGTTGCTGGTGCCCTGTGCCTGGCGCAACATAAAGTAGATCATCCCCACCACGATCAGAGTGGGCAGGATGGTGCCCAGCGCGGTCAGGATGTTGATCCAATCCGGCGGAGGGACAACCTCGATTTTGATGCTTGCCAGGGCCGCCTGGGTGACGCCGAGGCTCTGCAAGGTCTCCAGCAGGCCAACGCCCACTTCCTTGTAAGCTATGGCTTGGACAGCTTTCCCGTCGGCAGTATATGTAACCTCGATCTTGTCTCCGGCAGTGGCTATCTGCTGAACACGGCCATCCCTAACCAGCTTGGCCAGTTGCGTGACGTCCATCTTGTCCGGCGCGTTGGATCGGCCCATGATCTGCCAGAGCAGGAGCACAATGGCAGCCAGGATTAGCAGATAGACCAATCCATTTCGCCAATAACCCGGTCTCACAGTCGAACCTCCATCTCAGTACGCCCGAAGCGCTCCCAAATCGAGACTTTATTATACCAGAGTTTCGCGGATTGTGCCAGTGTCAAAGGTCACTGGATCTGGATCTGGCGCACGAGTACTGCGTCCCCTTCAGCCTTGGCCAGGCCGGGGTCTCTCACGGACAGGCGTTGGTTGCCCTTGTAGAGGCCGACTTGTATCCAATAGGAGCCAGGCGGCGCGTCGCGAGGCAACATCAGGACATAGGGATCCAACAGCTTTTCGCCAGGTTGCCATGTGTTGGTGGGGCGACTCCCACCGAGGGGCGGGCGATCTAGCTGGGTCAGGATTCGTCCACCCGTATCGGTGACATGGATAAAGACGGCGTATGAATCGGCGAAGCGGTCCAACACCTGCCAGGTGATGATCACCTGCAGGCTGCCGCCTGGCGCAAAGCTCACCTCGTTGAGCTCGCATGACAAGAGCATGGCTTTCCCCCCAAAGTCGGCGCGTATCTCACCGCGAGGGCCGCTGCTCACTGTCAAAGTGACCACGCTCCCAGCGCTGATCTCGGTACCCGGGGGAGGCTCCTGGGCGACGATCAACCCGACCGGTTCGATGCTCCACGTCTCGGTGACCACGGTGACCAGTCCTAGCTCTTGCAGGTCCATCTGCTTGACCGCTGCCGGAAAGCCCACCACCTCAGGCATGGTCACCATCTGGGGCCCTCGGCTGACGATGACACCGACCTGGGCACCTTTCGGGACCAGCTCACCTGCTGTGGTCTGTTGAGCAATGATGTAGGTGGCAGGCACAGTAGCATCGTACCGCTCTTCCATCACCGCCAGAGCCAGGCCCTGTTCGCGTGCCACGCGCCTGGCCTCCTCCAACTCACGCCCGACGAACGAAGGAACGAGGATCCGGACTTCAACGGTCGGTGCCGGTACGGAGGGGGTAGCAGTATCCTGGATCCTGGTTGGAGTCACCGACTTGGTGCCATCGACGGGAGTGACTGTCGGCACACCAGCGGACCAGCCCAGCGCCCGCCCCATGACGGTCCCCCACAGAGGAAAGAGTCCCATCACAGCTACAAAGGCAGCGCCGGCCAGAAGGAGCAATAACCAGTCAAAGCCAGCTCTTCGCGCCACCGGAGGAGCGACCTGGGCCGGAGTGGGAGAGGGGACGTCCATTGTGGGCTGGGTGGGCACGCTACCAGGAACGGATACCGGCTGGATCGGTTGCGTCACGGATTCGCCACGCTGCCGGTAGGCGGCCAGAATCTGGTTCAGTTGCCCAGCCGTGCCGTAGCGTGCTGTGGGGTCCTTGGCCAGGGCGCGATCGATGCTCTGTTGGATGTAGCGGGGTACGCGCGGATTGTGGAACTGGATGGGTGGCGGGGCGTTCAGTGCATGCTGGCGGGCGACGTCGACTGCACTTGGCCCATCAAAGGGTAACCTGCCAGTCAGCATTTCGTAGACCATGACGCCGATCGCGTATACATCTGAGGCAGGGGTCAGCGCTTGGCCTGAGATGAGCTCAGGGGAAGCATAGTATGGTGTGCCCCAGATCTTGCCGCGCTGCTCGGGTGTAGCCGAGGTGAAGGCTCGTGCGATGCCAAAGTCAGTGACTTTGACCTGCCCATCTGGAAGAACCAGCACATTCTGCGGCTTTAGATCGCAGTGGATGATTCCGCTGTCGTGTGCAAAGCCTACCGCTTTGCAGACCTGGCTGATGATGTCCAGGGCACGCCCGATCGGAAAAGGGGCTTCTGCCAGGATGAGATCTTTGAGGTTCTGCCCCTCGATGTACTCCATGACGATGTACTGCAGGTTGTCATCGCGCCCGACATCGTACACTGTGACAATGCCCGGGTGCGGCAACCTCGCGCAGGCACGTGCCTCACGACGAAACGCGTCTCCGGCGTTGTACTCGGGGCGCAGAACCTTGATCGCGACGATCCGGTCCAATTCCTCGTCGTGGGCCTTGTAGACGAAGGCCATTCCACCCTCGCCTACCAGTGAGAGCAGACGATAGCGCCCGCTCAATACCTGTTCCTTGCTGATCACACGCTCTCTCCCAGTTCCTGTAGGTCCCTTGCCTAGCGATGAAGGAGGGGCAGGATCACTGCTTTGCCTCCCAGGGCGAACAAGGTAGTCTTGATGGTCTTGCCGACCCAGCAGGTCAGCAGGAAGCGGAGCAGCGGAATTCGCAGTGCCCCAGCAGCGACACCGGCCAAGTCGAAAAAGGGGTTAGGGATGATGGACAGCACCAAGATGACCCACAGGCCATATCGTTGCGTCCAGGCAACCATGCGCTCATACTGATCGCGCTTCTCGATCACTGCTCGTCCACTGTACCCCGCCGCATAGCCAGACAATTCGCCCAGTGCCTCTCCCGCGCCGGCACAGAGACCAACCCAGAACGGGTTCAGAACAGACCCGACCACCGGAACAAGAGCCAAGCTCGGTGCAGGTATGATGATTGTTGCACTGGACAAGAGGCTGATCAGGAAGATCCCTGGATAACCGTAGACGCGAAACTGCTCTGCCCGCCTGAGCATGACCAGCACAACGAAAGAGATGCCCAGGGCGAACACAACTCCCAACAGCGGGCGCCAGAGGTTCCTGTAGGAGCGCTTGCCCGCTGCTGCATGCATGACGTTCGTTGAGGGGGAATCTGTTCCAGGTTCAGTCATCTGGACACGGGTCTCATCATCAGCCACATATCTGCTCACTTGGCCTCATCGGGCCGGATCTCCTAGATCCTGATTATAACACGTTCTGGACCGGATGTAAAAAGGCATCGGCGGCGAGACGGTCGAGTACCTGTGATCGAGTCCGGCACAACATCAACTGAGAGCGGACATAGGCCGCTCCGGGCAGGCCGTGCACGTACCGCACGAGGTGCTTGCGAAAAAGAACTATGCCACGAGGCTCGCCATAGAAGGCAATCATCAAGTCCAGGTGACAGCGGATCACCCGAATCCGTTCGTCTAGAGGCACAGTGTCCAGGTCGCGTCGCCGGAAGATCCAGGGATTGCCGATGGCTGCACGACCGATCATCACGCCGTCACAGCGGGTGTGTGCCTTGATCCTTTCGATGTCGGTAACGGTGCGCACGTCACCGTTGCCCAGGACGGGTATGCTCACGGCCTGCTTGACCTGGGCAATGGCGTCCCAGTCAGCGGGGGACCCGTACTTGTCTCTGCCGGTTCGTCCGTGGACGGCGATCAGAGACGCTCCATTGTCCTCCAGGATGTGAGCCACCTCCAGGTGGTTGCGCGAGCTGCAATCCCAGCCGAGCCGGATTTTCCCGGACACGGGGACCGTGAGCTGCTTGCTCAACACGGCAAAGATCCGCGCGATTTTGTCTGGCTCACGTAGCAGGCCTGCCCCGGCTCCACGGCTGGAGGCTCGAGGAGCCGGGCATCCCATGTTGATGTCGATCCAGTCTGGCGCCTGCTCTTGCAGGCTTAGGCAGGCTCGGATCACCTGATCTGGCTCACTGCCAATGACTTGGAAAACCAGCGGGCGCTCGCGCGGGTCATACTGGGCTGATTGTGTGATACGCGGGTTCTTGTGCATAAGGCCGGTGGCGGGGATGCACTCTGTATAGCTCACGGCCGAACCTAGAGCTCGGCAGAGCAGCCGGTAGGGTGAGTCAGAAAAACCTGCCATTGGGGCCAGAATCAGGTCCCCATTGATCGCGACGTTGCCCACTAGGAACTCAGGATTCCGAGTCACGCTGGTGATCACCCTCCATCAGTAGAGCTTGTCACAGGGCCGTGGCCCTGTGCAAGGCAAGCGCCGGGCAAAGAACCCATTATAGACGAGATTCGCGCAAAGCTCAAGTTGGATTCTGCAAGTCTACGTGGTATAATGCAGCAGAACCGAGTCTGCGTTTTGGTGGCCAGGTGCCCGGCCGGGATGGGTTTCCTCAGCTCTAGCTTCTGGATCGGGAGCTCTTGGATGGAATACGAAGCCGTGATTGGCATGGAAGTGCACGCCGAACTGTCGACGGCGTCCAAGATGTTCTGCTCTTGCAGTGCTGGCTTTTACGGGCAGGAGGCGAACACTTGTGTGTGCCCCGTGTGCATGGGGTATCCTGGCGTGCTGCCCGTGGTCAACGAACGGGCCATGGAATATTCGGTGCGGGTCGGCCTGGCCCTGAACTGCGACGTCGCCTCCTTTTCCAAGTTCGACCGCAAGAACTATAGTTACCCCGATCTGCCGAAGGGCTACCAGATATCTCAGTACGACCTGCCAATCTGCCAAGGCGGGTGGATCGACGTGGAGGCGGATGGCCAGCGGGCACGGATCGGCATCCGGCGCGTGCATATGGAGGAGGACACGGCCAAAGAGTTCCATGTGGGCGGCCTAAGCCTGATCGATTTCAACCGAAGCGGGGTGCCCCTGCTAGAGATCGTCACCGAGCCAGACCTGCGCTCAGGAGAACAAGCGCGCCAGTTCTTGACGGAAATGCGCAATATCCTGCGCTACCTGGGGGTGAGTAGTGCCGAGATGGAGAAGGGGGCCATGCGCTGTGAACCCAATGTCTCGGTTCGCCCGGTTGGCAGTGTCCAGATGGGCATCAAGACAGAGATCAAGAACCTCAACTCTTTCCGCGTCGTCAAGCTGGCGATCGAGTACGAGGTGGCGCGCCAGACTGACGTACTTCGGTCGGGCGGCAGCGTCGAGCAGGTGACCATGGGCTGGAATGAGCGGGAAAACCGCACGGTCGTGCAGCGACGGAAGGAGCACGCTGAGGACTATCGTTATTTTCCAGAGCCGGACCTTCCCCCTCTGCAGCTCGACGAGGTGTACGTGGAGGCAGTTCGGAGCAGCTTGCCCGAGCTGCCGGATGCCAAGCGTGAGCGCTTTGTCGCCCAGTATGGTCTGCGAGCTCAGGATGCCGCGGTGCTGGCTGTCGACCATGGTACTGCAGACTATTACGAGGCGTCTGTCGTGGCTGCTGCGAAGTACGGCGTGGATGCCCGTACGGTATGCAATTGGGTGACAGGCGAGCTTTTCCGACTGGCCAACGAGGCGGATCTGCCGCTCGCCCAATGGCCGGTTACTCCGCAGGCGCTGGCTGAGCTGCTGGACCAGGTTGAGCATCAGGCGATCAACGCGAATGCCGGAAAGCGCGTTCTGGCCGAGATGCTCCGCAGTGGCAGATCGGCTGAGGCAGTCATTGAGGAACTGGGACTGGCGCAGATCCGGGACGCCGGCGCGGTCCGTGAGCTCGTGCGCCAGGTGGTCCAAGACCGGCCTGACGCGGTGTCGCAGTACCTGGCGGGCAAGACTACGGTCCTGGGTTTCCTGATCGGCCAGGCAATGCGGGCCTCGCAAGGTAAGGCCAACCCGCAATTGCTGCGCCAGATCATGCAAGAGGAGCTGGAGGCTCTGCAGAGGAGCTAGCGTACCACAGGCTATCGAAAGCTTGGCTGGCCGCTGCCCGGGGGAAGGCGGCCTTGGGCGACGGACGAGGAGTCCTGTCTGCACAGGTATGCAGTGGGGAGAGTTCCGTGAGTGCCAAGACGCCATTGATCGCTCGCGCGGTTGTGGGGCTGGTGCTGGTGGTGTGCCTCGATGCTCTGGCGTCGTGTCAGCAGGCATCTGTGACCCCCGTGCGTCGACTGGCGCCGACGGTTGAGATCCGGCACCGGGATGCATATGCCCTGATGTTGACCAGGGATGATCTGGGCACGGGATATGGCGTGTCGGAGATGGTCCGCCTGAAACGTGGTAAGGGGTGGGCAGATGAGGCGACACGGCTTTCCGGGTACCGTGCCGTGTATCGAGGTACGCGCACTGTGTTCTCCGATGTGGAGTGCCAGGTTGAGTGCTACCTCTCCATCCGCGATGGCCAATCTGCATATCGGGCGCTCAAGGAGCAGGTTGCCGCCCAGGTCCGCAGCCAGGGTGGGTACACTGCGGTGAACGAGAGCGAAACCAGTCTTCTTGGCGAATGGGGATGGCTTTTCCACATGCGCGCCCAAGATCAGGAGACATTCCTCTATCTGTTTGTCCGGGAGAACGTCCTAGTCAAGGTGTCTGTCAGTGGCGCACATTCCGCCGAGCTGGCGGATCTGGCGGTACGGCTGGCACAGGTCGTCGATCAGCGGGCTATGGCACGCTAGCTTGCTCCTCAGTCGGCCACCCTCGCCCACCTGCGATCTTTAGGTGGCGGGGTCAACTGATCACGACCTCTTTGTCCTGGCAGCCTGGCGCCTGCGGGCCTGCAGACGTTTCTGGACAAACACGGCAGCAATAGCTGTACACATTGCAGCCATGACGATCCGGACGACCAGGTACTGCGTGTTCGTGCCGAGAAGAAGGGCGTGGACGCTGGCCAGCCAAAAGGCGGCATAGTTCAGATAGTGGATCGCTCTCCAGCTCTGTCCGATCCTCTTGCGCAGCAGTGCAGCCAGTAAGCCAAAGGCGAGCAGGACCCATGCTACCCGCCCGCCGTTGGTGAAGAAGGAGATCCACGAATCGACGCTGGGGACAAAGACGTTCAGGCTCAGGCTGTCCCAGGCAACTCCGATGGGGTGCAGGGCGATTAGCACGAGGCCGGTCGCGGACACAATGTGGTGGACCCGGATAAAGGGGTGACCAAACCAGCGAAGCATCTGTCGCATGTAGGCTGAAGAGACAATCGATAGAAAGATGGTCTGGTATCCTAGCAGCGCTGCACCGCGGATGAACCATTGCAGGACGCTCTGATACGGCTGCAGGGGGCGCAGCGCGATCAGCAAGATGGCCAGGAATAGGACGAGGGCACCTACCGGGGCTAGATACCACAACTTGTTTTTATTTGAAGTGTCAGCGCGGTTCAAGGGTCCTCCTTGTGAGTTGCTTTTTGAGGCCGGTGCTTGCGTCGCTCGTGAACGCAGCCGCAGCCTACTTGAGATATCCCATCGCCTTCTCTCCTTCCCCATCCATGACAATCTCTGCCCGCCGCCCCGAAGCAACTGCAGGGATATCGATGACCTTGATTGTCGGCTCATAGCTAGCGCGATCGGGCAGCAGCCGTGCCAAGGCGTTGGGTGCCTCCCGGAAGAACCTCCAGTTGAAACACGTCTGTGGATCGTCTGGGTAGAGAGGCAATGGATAGATGTGGGCTTCCACCAAGTCCTGGAAAAAGTGTGTGCCGTAGGAAGCCTCGGGCGCATGAGCCCCTTGGGCCAGGGCGACCTCGATCAACGCCGAGGCGTTGTCGATGTCTGCATAGGTCACCTTGACCCCCAGGTTCAGATTCGAGCTGCCCCACCGGCCCGGCCCCATCAAGACGAAGGTCTCCCCCTCTAGCAGTTGGTTGAGCTGCCCCACCACCCTGGCTATCTGAGTCTTGGTAGATGGATCTGGGATCTGATCGTACTGGGAAGGGTCTACCCAAACGACGTATCGTATATCGGAGACGATGCCCTGGGGCACGAGCCGATCTGCTGTGAACAGAATGAGGTCTTCTGGCACACCCGACGGGATATGGACAGACTGGCCGCCCTGTCGATAGCTGAGGGGGCGGCACTGAAGCAGCGATAGCTCCACCCTGGAACTGCGGCCGAGCTGGCGTACGGCAAACTCGACGTCCACCGGGCGACCATAGTGCCGCTCTATCGTCTGCAGGAGGTACTTCATCAATGGCACAAAGTTGGTCTTGGTGATCAGGTTGTCGAATGTCAGAACCAGCGATCGCGGATCCGGGTTTTCGAGCAGCGAAAAGATCGGCTGCACATAGTCCCCTTTGTTCGCTGAGGCCAAGAGAAGCACACCGGGGTATTCGGACGAGATCACTTCCGAGATGGGCAAGGTCTCCAGGGCATTGGACTGCAGGTTGAGCACATCCACAAAGTGCTGTGAGTACTTGCTGACCGCCTGGGCGCCTGCCTCGGGGCGCAAGGAAGGGTGGCTGAGGGCGATCATTCGTGGGTAGTCGCTGGCGCCGCGCTCGACAGCCCGGGTCCCAAGGCCCCACACCAGGCGCACCAGGCCGTCTTCGCGACGGATGCGGTTGTTCCAGCGGAAAGGGTTATGACTGAAGGCCACGCCGGCCAAGGCAGGGAAAAAGAACTGGCGGTATGGCGTGCCCACGACCTTCTGGATGAGCACTGCCATGCGCTCGTCATAGTCCAGCAGTCCCATGCGGCGCCGGTAGGCGAGAGCATCCGGGCTGATCACGCTGGCATACACGGCCGAGATGGCGCGCATCAGCTCACTGAGGTTGCCCTCGGGCGTGCCCTGATTGGGCAGAAAAAAGCTATCATACTTGCCGGCGAAGGAAAAGCCAAAGTTGTCCTCGAGCAAGCTGGAAGAGCGAACCACGATCGGCTGACTGCCCACCTCTTCCAATACGCCGCGCAGGCGGTCCTTCACGTCCTGCGGGAACTCGCCGCCGATGTACGCCTGGCGCAGCTTGGGGTACTCGGCGCGGATCTCATCCAGGCTTCGGTACTTCTGGTTCATGTAGCGAACCAGGTTGTTGAGCGCCTGGAAATCATAGAATACATCGGCACCGACAAAGTACGAGTCGGGGATGGAGATGCACTCCGCGAGTTCCGGATCCGATTCGGCCTTGGCTCGCTGGATGATCTTCCAGGCCAGCATCATGCCGGCTGCCTTGCCACCGATCTTGCCCCGGCCGATGCGGCGACTGCGGATGTCCCTGAGGTCAGCGATAGTGAAGAACTCGCGAGCCAGACCCACAAAGTCGAGATGGTCGCTCAACATCCCCTTGGTCAGAACCACCACGATTTCCTTGAGGTGGTGCTTGACCGGTGCCTGCTTTTCCGGGGGATAGCTCTCGTATCTCTCACCCAGGGCAAATAGCATCGCCCAGGGAGCTAGCTCGGGGTTGAAGGTCAGTACCACCTCCTTGTCCGGGGTCCTGGGAGCAACCACCTCTCGGACGATCTGCTCGAACAAGGAATGGGGGCAGTTGTGGGCAAAGTAAAAGTCGGTCAGGTCATCGCTGATGGTGGCCTGGCGCTGTGTCCAGGTCTCCGAGTGCTCCTCCGTCGTCGGATCCTGCACCCCCTCTCGGACCTGAGACTCCAGGGCTCGCTGGCGCACCTCCTGCCCAAAGTCAGTGGGAGTGATGATCCCACGACGAAAGATCTCTTGGCGCATGCGGTCCCGGATTTGCCGAGCCAGGATCGGGTATTGCTTGAGCTCCAGAACCAACTCGAGTACCTTGGGTGCTCCCAAGTCCAGGCTCATACGGTGACTCCTCGTGCAGTTGTCATCTGTGCAGGTACCAGTTCATGAGTTGCGGGCCGAAATACAGCATGGTCATCCCACCCAGGATCAAGAAAGGCCCGTATGGAATCGCGGTGAAGAGCCTGTACCGCCGACGCAAGCCCTGTACCACGAGAATCAGTATCGCCGCGATCCCTCCCAGCAGGAACCCGATGACCATGGAGAAGACGATCTCGGGCGCGCGCACGATCAGGCCAATGAAGGTGTTGAGCGTCACATCTCCAAATCCAAAGGCGACTTCCGAGATCGGCTGACCGCGCATGTGGCCCACGAGCCAGGCGAACGCAGCACCCAACAGGTAGACACCAAACGTGCCCACCAGCCCCACCGCCCCTCCCAACAGCGCACGTTTGGGCGTGGCCCATGCCGGGTTCAGGAACGCGCCAAGCAGTGCCAGCAGGATCGCTGGCAAGGTGACCACGTGCAGGATCACGCGGTGTTCCAGGTCTGTGACGGTTACCAAGACTAGGATAGCACTGTACAGCATGTTGAACAGGGTGGTCCAGGTCGCTCCCGTGCGCAGCCAGGCAAAGACAAAGAGCAGAGACGATGCCAGCTCCACCAGGACGTGCCGCACCGAGATCGGGGCTGCGCAGCCAGGACACCGCTGGCGCCGAATGAGAAACGCCACGAGTGCGCTGTGCATGGCGATGGGGCGCGGACGCCCGCAGTACGGGCAGGCTGCCCGGCTCAGCTGCCGATTCGTGGGCAGACTGTCAGCACAGAGGTTCACAAACGCGCCTGTTGCCAGGCCCAGTAGGCTGAGTAACCAGATCATGGGCTGCTCCTGTGGCGATGCCGCTGCACCGGGGTATTATACCACATTTCCAGCCTGCAGCACCAAGGCGGAGAGAAACCAGAGGGGGCTGCTCGAGGAGCGCATATCCACGGGAGTACCAGTGGACCGACACGGGTCCTGGCAGAACAGGGAGGCGATCGCAGAGAGTGAGCCTGGAACAAGAGCTTGACAAGAGCCCAAACGTACGCTATGATACCCAGGTGCCGAGGGACAACCCGGCCTAACCCACCGAAGGATAGGCGAAGACCCGTTATTTGGTCGGACGCCCCAAATGGAGAGGTGTTTTGAGCCGTTCAGCGTACAGCGTCACCGAGATCACACGGTGCATCCGGGAGAGGCTGGAGGGCGATCCTGCTCTGCAGGACGTATGGATCGAGGGCGAGGTCTCCAACTGGTATCGCTCCAGCGCCGGCCACTGCTACCTCACGCTCAAGGACGCTCAAGCTACCATTCGCGCTGTGATCTGGCGCACGACTGTTGATCGCCTGGCCTTTGTGCCGCAGGATGGCGAATCGGTGCTGGCTCATGGGCACATATCAGTCTATGAGCCCCAAGGACAGTACCAGTTCTACGTGAACGTTCTCTATCCCACGGGTCGGGGGGCGCTGTACCTACAGTTCGAAGCACTCAAGCAGCGGTTGGCCGACGAAGGTCTGTTTGAGGAGGAACGCAAACGCGCTCTGCCAGCCTTCCCGGTCTGTATTGGCATTGTGACATCCCCGGGAGGTGCTGCGCTGCGCGACATCCAGAATGTGCTGAGTCGCCGTTGGCCACTCGTGCAAGTGCTATTGTCACCCACTCTCGTGCAGGGGGAAGAAGCACCAGTCCAGATCGTGGCTGCGCTACAGCGACTGTATGCCCGAGATGACGTCGACCTGATCATCGTCGCTCGTGGCGGAGGTTCGATCGAGGACCTGTGGGCCTTTAATGATGAGCGGGTGGCGCGCACCATCGTCCAGTCACCGGTGCCGGTCATGTCTGGGATCGGGCATGAGGTGGATTTCACGATCGCTGATTTCGCGGCCGATCGGCGAGCGCCAACGCCGTCTGCGGCTGCCGAGTTGGCTGTCCCCGACCAGGCAGACGTGCGGGGCCGGCTGGGCGCGCTTGCCGCGGGATTGCAGGAAGCTCTTGGCCGCCGGGTGAGTGAAGGCCGCCGCGCCCTGACCTTGCAGCTTCAAGCACTGGCGCGGCTCTCTCCTGGCCTCCAGATCGAGCGCGAGCGGCAGGTGGTGGACGATCTGGCGCATCGCCTCTTGCACGCGCAGCGGCATCGCATGTCGTTGTGGAGGGAACAGGCGTTGAGCCTCGAGCGGCGTCTTGGCGCACTGGATCCGTCTGGGATCCTGAGGCGTGGATACGCGGTGGTGTGGGGGAGCAATGGAAGGGTGATCCGCCAGACCATGCAGGCAGTGCCCGGGGACCCAGTCACTGTTCGCGTCTCGGATGGCGATTTCCGTGCGCGGGTGGAGGAAGGCCAGTAGTGCGCTAGCATGGCCCTGAGGAGGTGCCCATGACACAAGATATCCAGGACCTGCCTTTCGAGGGCGCATACGCCGAACTGGAATCGGTGGTGCAGCGGCTCGAGAGCGGGGAACTGAGCCTGGAGGAGGCAATGTCGCTGTATGAGCGAGGCCAAATGCTGGCTCGCCATTGCCAGGCTCTGCTAGATGGGGCCGAGCTCCGGGTCACGATTCTAGGCGGAAATGAGCAGACTGAGGACTGATGTGCCTGGTGGGCTCTACAGTGGTCTCGTGCCACACACTGTCCCCTGCCGTGGCCAGGAACCGGACACAGGGGCTGAAACCGGGGCCAATGCACGGGCTGGGTGGGTGCGATCTCTGGTACTGAGGAGCGCTTTATGCTGGGCCTTCCAGGCTTCTTAGGGCTCGTGGCCCTGTGGGGAGTGGTCTATGCACTGAGTGCCTGGCGCAGCCGGCGCCGCGGCCTGCATCGAGATGTAGCTGCGGTGGGCGTGCTTGCCCTGGTGGTGATCGGCTTTTTCTGGCCTCTGTTCTTCACGCGGAGCTGGATCCCAAAGGGAGGGGGGGATCTGGTCTCGTTCATCTACCCCGTCTATGCATTCGCTGCTCGCTGGCTGAAGCGAGGTGTGATCCCACTGTGGAACCCTCACCTCTACCTGGGAATGCCCTTTGCCGCCGACAATCAGTCCGGCCTGTTCTACCCAATCAACCTCCTCTTCTTCCTGCTGACGCCTACGCTCACTTACCCAGTGGTCGAGTTGATGGCAGTGACCCACGTCTTTCTCGCTGGCTTGTTCACCTACCTGCTCGTGCGCGATCTGCCTGCGGCCAACGTTGGGCCAGGTGCAACCCCGGTCGCCCTGGGACGCATTCCCGCGGTTGCGGGAGGGATCACCTATATGCTCGGCGATCTCTTTGTCATCCATCCGGGGAACCTGAACATCATCGCCACGGCTGCCTGGCTGCCGCTGGCGATCCTATGCTTCCGTAGAGCGGCCGTGCGCTGCAGTTGGGGATGGGCAGCGTGTAGCGGCGCTGTGCTTGGGATGGCTGCCCTGGTTGGTCATGCCCAGATGTTCCTGTATGTGGCAATAGCTGTGGGCCTGTACGCAGCGTTTGATGCCTATGCCCACTGCCGAGAGGGGTGGGCCGCCGGACTGCGCCGAGGAGGGCAGTTGGTTCTTGCCGGCGCCATCGCTCTGGGCCTGGCAGGCCCATCCCTCATCCCTGCCCTGGACCTGACGCAGTATACTGTTCGGGCTTCGCTGAGCTATGCTCAGGCCAGTGAGTACGCCATCCCACCTCAGGGGCTGATCGGCCTGCTGTTGCCAGGCTTCTGGGGCAGGGGGACGGGAAGCTTCTGGGGACCATGGCTGCGCACCGAAATGGGGTACGTCGGTGTGCTGCCGATGGTGCTTGCTGTGGTCGCGATGGCGCTGGCGTTTCGCAGGTATCCCCTGACGCGGTTCTGGCTCCTCCTCGGTGCATTCGGCCTGCTGGTAGCTATGGGTGGCCACACCGTGCTGCACGGCTGGCTCTATGCTCTGCTGCCGGTCTTTCGCCAGCTGCGCGTCCCGGCGCGGGCGATCGTCCTGTGGGACCTGTGCGTCGCTATGCTGGCTGCGGTTGGGCTGGATCTGCTGCTGCATCCTCTTGCCCGCCGGGCCCACCGCGCCTTTGCTGCCTTGTACCGCGCCCTGCTGTGGGCGGCAGGCGCACTGGGCCTGGTAGCATTGCCCCTGTTGGGCCATGCGGTGCTCGTGTCTCGCACCGTTGCAGGGGACGTGCTGGCCCAGATCGCGGACTCGGCCGGCAGTGTGGTGCTGTTCCTGGTTCTGCTGGGCGCAGCGGTGGGGGGTCTGGCCCTGCGGCGTTACCGCCTGGCCCGGCCGCGGGTCTTGGGTACGATGGCAGTCTGCTTGATAGCGTTCGACCTGACCAGCCTGGGAGCGTACGTGGAGATCGAGCCGAACGATCCACTCGGCGGCTACCGCCACGATCGGGCACTGGCGTTCCTGCGCTCTGACTCAAGCGTATTTCGTGTAGAGACAGCCACAGAGGTCCAAGGAAGCTGGGCACCCGATTGGGCGCTGATCGAGGAGTTGGACGACCTGAACGGGATCTGGAACCCGCTCCGACTCGGGGCATATGACGTCCTGACCTGGGTGGGAATCCGGCGCGAGGATCCGTTCTACAACCTGTATAACGTCAAGTACCTGATCGCGCCAAAGGAAGCACCTGTCCCCGCTCACTTTGAGGCGGCCTTTGACGATGGAAAGCAGACAATCTATCGCAATACACGTGCCTTGCCCCGCGTGTTCATGGTATACCGGGCGCAGGTCGTCGCCGGGGATATGGATGCGTTGCATGCCGCCAAAGCTGCTGAGTTCGATCCCTCGGCCCAGATCGTCCTGGTGCAGGCGGAAGGCGCAGCGGCGCTCGAAGCCGATCCC
>Ga0315274_10002664_pt1 | contig 26774 bp, 20 predicted proteins | sample YL17G02_20_MG_FD_203700 | JGI IMG/M metagenome (GOLD analysis project Ga0315274, IMG submission 203700) | Sediment microbial communities from Yellowstone Lake, YNP, Wyoming, USA - YL17G02_20 | ecosystem: Environmental > Aquatic > Freshwater > Lake > Sediment | place: USA: Wyoming | collected...
CCGCGAGGATATTGGAGATCTAAAGACAAAATATTTGCGTAAGAAGCCACCAGCCGAGTCGACTCCTGCTACCGAAAAGGTATCGGACATACCCCCGTCCACCAAGGTCGTAACCAAGAACATCGATAATTCAGGTGCTAGCATGCAAGTCAAAGACGTGCTGCTGCTTCGTAGCTCGGTAGAAGGATGTATGGGGAGCGGTATGCTGGCAGTGACTGCCGACATGCTGCTGCCAACCGATTTAACGACGAATCCGCCGAAGTTGTCCGACGCTCGTTTGCGTTTTTTGCTTGCGACCCAGTATAAGGTCGGAGACGATGTTATCGACAAAGAGAGTGGCAATTTGGTGGATGTTGCTAGTGGTGCGCGCACAAATATTGCGGCAGATTCTTTGACCGATACTTATTTACGGTCTCTGGAAACAATTGGGAACGTAGTAGCGCATAATTGCACGAGCAAAAATCCAAACTGTCAGTGCGGAAGTAAAGACGAAGCTTTAGAAATGATGACTAAATGCTTGCCCGGGCTAAATCCTAATACAGTTGAGATGAATGATTCGGCGGCGTTGCTTGGTGCGATTTGCGGAGAAAATGTTGAAGGTATGCGGAAGGCGATTTCCTCTTTAATATCTTCCTATGCATTTGCTGTAGCAAGGTGAAAGAACGCGGATTTCTTTACTGTTTGAGAGACTCTCAGAGATTTGTTCGGTAAGGAGAATACCATGGCGACTAAGTTCAATCGTCGGTCATTATTAAAACTGGGGGCGTACGGTGCTGCCGGAGCTTTTGGTCTCGAGCAACTTGGCGGCGTGCCTTTGCTAGGTGATATGATTGATAAGTTGCCGAATAGCCGCTTCGCAATATGGGCTGGTGTTAATCCCTACGATGCTTACGAAATGATGGGATTCACATGGAGGAGCGGACTTGGTGTGCCGCAGGCGATGGCAGAGGGTCAAGAAGGCTGGGCGCTAGTGCAGATCAAGATCTGTAATCATTTATTTACACCGCTAGTGTTCAAGGCCGGACTTTTAAACCCAGACAACACGGTGACTACCTCTGCCGACGTACCGCTTGGATCGAAGCGGATGGGAGGTGCATCGGCATTTTTAATAGCTAATGGTCAGGATAAGATTAGCGACAACCCTAGGCTACGGGCATTGAGATTTAATAAGTGGTTTGCAGATATTCTGCAAAATGGCACAAATGATGGTTCAGCAACCCCAACGGCAACAAATTTGTTGGGCCTTGGGACCGCAGATGTCGCACCAATCAGCGCCGATAAAGTCGCCATTCAAACTTTTCTTGGACTAAAGCAAGTCAGCATGAACAATCATGCTCTGAAGGGTTGCAAGCTTCGGATCAATCAACCTGACTTGACCCTATTCGCTCAGAATACCGGCATCATCACGAGTCCCCTGGGGATCACTTGTTTCATGATGGGTGGTGAATATGATGCAGCTGAAGGTTCAGTTAGGTCCAATGCTGTACTGGGCAGGGCGGACGAGTCGATTGTTGTGAGCAGTAGGTCGGTGCAGGCTTATGTATCTCAGGTTAGCCAATTCGTTGGTAAGAGTTATGCTGATAGGGCTCCGCTGGAACAAAACGTAATCTATAAAATGGATCAGTTGGTGCAGAAGGATCCAAAGCTGCGTCGGGATTTAGTAGCTAGTATTGCTCAGTTTCAAGCCGGTCTGAGTAATTTGCAAGCTGCCGCGACGTTGGAGCAAAGGCGTCAACCTTTGGCTGCAGCCACTGCTAATACGCAGAATCAAAATAAAACGCAAGTCGGAGCCAGCAGCGAATTTCTAGGTCAATGCAAATACGTAGTGTCTTCGTTAGATTTGCCCGGTATGCCAGTGCGTAATTTTTCTTTGTTTTTAAATGCGACTGATTTGGACGGGAACGACGCCGATAAGGCTACAGACGGCGGCGGAGGTAACCCAAAAGTTCAGGCATTTAGCAATATCGAAGCCATGCGGCAACTAGCTATGGGGCTCAATGTCTTGGCCAAGGCCATTGCGGGTGGAAAGAAGATGGTTGTTGTGGTGCACTCGGAAGGCGGGCGCGCGGTAGACATGACTGATTCGAAAACTAGTTTCTCAATAGTACTGGGCCCTAAGGGTCCAGGATTACTTGATGATCAGCTTTATGCCAACATGAAAACTATTAATGAGTCTAGTAATGCAGTGATTAAGGATATGGCTAGTCCCACGTCGGCGATTCCGTGGACGGTAGATGGACTCAAAGAGGCAAGTGGAATTGCTGCAGCTGCTGATGTAGTGCCAAGCACCGGCGATGTCCAGGTAGGTATTGTCGAATTTCTCGAGACTCAAACTGGCGTCAAGGCGCGCGCAGGTTTAAGCGGTGCCGATGGACGCTTCGTGCTTTTAAAGCGCGGTTAAAAATAAGTTTTGCGAAAAAAACGGATACAAGTTTTGAACAGTGGTAGACTTTGCGGATCTCTGAATTGAGAGGCTGCAGCAGATGCCAACGACAAAGCCTAGTCCCTTTTCTATAGCATCATCTCTTGTGACTCCAGTCACTGTGCCTATTCATGTGCCATTCACGATCTCGCGCGAGTCTTTGGCCTGCGCCGAAATTGTTGTCATTGAAATCACAAACTCCGCTGGTGCCGTTGGTCTAGGGGAATGCGCGCCCTTTCCGAGTCTGACTTACGACGACGTTGCAACTGCGCATCGGGTCGCGTCGCATGTACTAGCTGACCTACATGGCCGCAGCACTAGCGATGCCCTGAGTCACCTGGCGGAGGTTAGGGAAGCGGTAGTGCGCGATTCGGTCACGGCTTATGTCGGCGTTGAATCAGCGCTATGGGATCTCCGTGCGCAGGAACTGGGGCTACCGCTGGCGGCACTTTTTGGCTCATCATCTCAAAAAGTATTAGAGACAGACATTACCTTGCCGATCATGGCGCCAGAGTTGGTTGATGATTTCTGGGGGATATTTGCTCCTTATGAGTTTCGTACCATAAAGGTAAAAGTATCAGGTAACGTCGGCCAGGACAGTGCGATGATTGCGGCACTGTATGCTCTAGTTCCGCGTCATACGCGGTACATATTAGATGGCAACCAGGGGTTTACTGTAGGGTCTGCGGTTCGATTACTCACTGAGATGTCTAAGCTCGGTTTAGGGATCGAGTTTTTTGAGCAACCATTGCCAGAACTCGACATGGTCGGTCTCGAGCAATTAAGTAAGCAGGTGTCTGTTCCCATTTGTGTCGATGAAACGGTGCGCACCGCTGCTCAACTCAAAGAGATTCTAGGTCTTGGTTTGCGACCGGTTGTGAATATCAAAATCATGAAATCAGGCATTGTCGAGGCCCTAAAAATTATTGCTTTAGCGAGTAGCAGTGGCTGTCCGCTTATGATTGGCGGAATGCTGGAGAGTGAGATTGCCATGGGTTGCTCGCTTCATATTGCCTGCGGAACTGGTGCATTTCGGTATGCTGATCTCGACACTCCCTTCTTTTTCAAGCGTCACATCACAGCCTCAAGTCCATGGCATAAGCATCACTCTCGCTTGGTATTACCGGTTGGTTACGGCTTAGCAATGGCATTGAGCAACCGCCACACCTAAGCTTCCTCAATCTGGAATCGATGGGTTCGTTGTGCGAACTTATTGTCCTCATTTAAAATTAAAGCCATAGGCAGTAAAAAATCTCGTCACTGCCGCACTTCAACTGTGGGGCTTCACGTGCGAATTACTTGGTCTGCGTTACTGGTCAGTGTGTTGATCGCTGTCGGTTGTAAAACCACGAACTCGACTCAATCGAAAGTCGCAAATTATGGCGGTGAGAGCAGTGGGGGTTACTCGGTTTCTTACTACACTCCAGGCTCTATGCCAGTCGAGTGTCAAACCCCGCCTGGTTTTAATTTCAGTGACGGAGTGGCGGTGGTTGAGGGTGATCCCTTGATTGACGGAGCTACCTGTAGCGGTTGGTCTAGTGGTCTTCCTGATTGCACTAGAGTTCTTCAGGAAAAGAAACTTTGTGGCACCATTATCAAAATGGCCTACAACGGTAGAACAAAGCGCGGATGGCTTACCGGTATTTGTCCTTGGGATCATCCTAATAATTCAGCTAAAGGTTCCTGGAACCCATGTGGGCGTGGTCGCAAACATCTTGACCTAATGGATTCATTGTACTTCGGCCTTGGTTTGGGCGATGCTCAAAGCTGGGGGCCGGATCAGTCTAGATCACCTTGGCAACAAAATCCGCAGTCCGCATATATTGAAGCTTATAAAGACGGCAAAATCGAGGGAGTGTGGACGATCCACTAAGAATCTAGTGGGCGTGCCCTTAACTCTGTCCAAGATGGCCAAATAATTTCGTGATTACAAACTGTTATTGTTTTCGCCTCAAGTACGCGCTGAGAATTCCGAAACCCAGTAGGGGGCTTACAGCCTCTACTGGAGGAATGTCTCATTTTGGTATGTCGTAGTCATCAAACCATAATCTTCCTTGTTTGCGCACAGCTTACCTTAGGCTGCAGTGGATTAAACCCACGGGTCTTAAATAAGCGGGATCGGGATTCCAGTTCCGACGATAGCAAAGCACAGTCGAAGGCCAATGGAAAAAAGGCAAATCCGAAGGGAGGGCTGCGACGGTTAACGCGTAACCAGTACCTCAATTCAGTGCGCGACATTCTGGGTGACGTTTCGCTTCGCACAACTCTGGACGCAGATGTTCCGATGCTTTTCCTTACTAACCTTGGCGCATCTACGGTCACGTCTACTCCACGAGGGGTCGAATTGTACGGAGAAGCAGCTCGTGACCTGGCAGCACAAGGTTTTGCTGACAAGGTAAAGGCGGAGAATTTTATTGGGTGCAAACCTCAGCAGCCGACTGGATTGATCAACGATTGTGTCGATAGCTTCATCAAACGAATCGGTATGTTAGCCTGGCGTCGCCCTCTATCCATTGAAGAGCTAGCTACGATCAGAAAAGTGCATCTCATTGTAGCCACGGACTTGAATGATGTCTTTAAGGGTCTCGAGGCTGCAACCGCGGCGTTGCTGACCTCGCCATACTTTATTTATCGAAGTGAGATTGGCAGTCCTCAAACGGATGGGACCCGCCGACTGGATGCGTATGAGATCGCGGCTCGTCTTTCTTTTTTGCTTTGGAATTCTACCCCGGATCTCCAGCTTCTTGAAGCCGCTGAGCAAGGTAAATTATCAGACAGCACTGGAATTCAGGAGCAGGCGCAGCGCCTACTCTCCAGTCCACGCGCGAGGACTGCCTTAAAGGAATTTTTCCGGGAGTGGTTAGGATTCGACTCCCTTGCGAATTTAGGGAAAAACTCTACCGCATACCCTCAATTTACGCCGACTCTAGGCTCGGCCATGCAGGAGGAGTTTGACCGCGTCATAGAGTCATTGGTCTTTACGCCCGAAAAAGACTTCACATTGTTGTTAAATCTTCAGTCCACTTTCTTAAACGCGGAACTAGCGAAGCTATATGACTTGACTGTTCCGGATGGTGATCCGAAGGCGTTCACGGAAATTGAGCTTCCTGCAAATAGCCTCCGTGGCAGTCTTCTGACGATGGGAGGATTTCTTGCTACGCAAGCGAAACCAGACACCACAGCTCCGATAAGTAGGGGGCAATATATTCTCAATAGACTCCTGTGCGAGCAAGTGCCGCCGCCACCGGCAAATGTTCCAGCAATACCACCGGATATTGCAGGTGGAGCGCATCGCACGCAAAGACAGCGGTTGGAGCTTCACACCGCAAGCCGAGGTTGCGCAGCGTGTCACATTAAAATGGATGCTGCAGGTCTAGCTCTTGAGCATTTTGACGGGATTGGTGCATATCGAGACACGGATGCCGGACTAAAGCTCGACGTTTCCGGTGCGATCGATGGTCAGTCCTTCGACGGAGCTAAACAGCTGAGTATTAGTCTGCAGTACAGTACACGTGTTCATGCTTGCACTGTCAGGCATTTGTACCGGCATGCGTTGGGGGCTTTAGATGGTAAGGCAAATGAAACGCGGATTGAAGCGCTTCGGCAGGAATTTACCAACAGTGGATTTCAGTACCAGAAATTAATTTTAGCATTAGTCGCTAGCGAGAGCTTTACGACTATTGGGGACTTAAGATGAGATTTAAGGCTTTAGATCGCCGCAAGTTGCTACGTGGTATGGTGTCAGGATCTTTGGTGAGCTTTGGCTTGCCGTTACTGGACAGCATGATGAACAATCACGGCACCGCTCTTGCTAACGATCAGCCCTTGCCTAAGCGATTCGGGCTTTGGTTTTGGGGTGTGGGCGCCATGCCTGACTACTGGCGCCTATCAAATACCGGTCTGGGATGGGTTCCCTCCGACGGTCTCAGTGCACTGCAACCTGTAAAAGACTATGTGTCAGTTATTTCAAACACGCGCCATCCCGCAGTGCCGGTAGTTCATTACGGCGGGCAGGCTTATCTGCTGACAGGCAGATACAATAAAAATGGTTCTGATCAGCAAACCAATCAGTATGGTTCTCCTGGCGGGCCTTCCGTGGATCAGATCGTCGCCAAAGCTTGGAAGGGGAAGACGCCAATTGATTCTTTAGTGGTTGGTGTCTCCTCTGCATATCAAGGAAGTTGCTGCGGTTTACCCCCTACGCAAGCATCCTGGATCGACAACAACGTGCCTAATCATCATGAATTCTCGCTGACTGGGTTTTATAAAAAGCTCTTTGGGGTCGCCAGTGACAATCTGCATGATGCACTCCAGAGACGTAGCATTTTGGATGCGGTGCGCGGCGATCTCGCAGCGCTCCAGTCGCGTGTTGGAAAAGCCGATAAGCTTCGTTTGGATGCACACGCACAGGCAGTTCGTGATATCGAGGTTGGCATCGATAAATTGGCCTCGAGTCAATGTACGCCGCCGCCTGCTCCGCAAGATCTAGACATACTGCCAACAAAGGAGCCGCTGAGTGAGCGCAACCGACTTTTCACCGACATGATTGCAGTTGCACTGAGCTGTGACCTCACCAGGGTTTTCACCGTCCAATTTACCGGTCGTGAAAACGATACCGTATTTTGGCAGGTTGGAGCCACCCAAGGGACTCATACTTTGTCCCATAATGGTGATCGGGCCTCTATTGACAAGTTAAATCAGGCGTTCAAATTCACTATGGGCGAGTTCGCCTACCTACTTGAGAAATTCAAAAACACACCCGATGGCAACAGCAATTTACTGGCTAGCAGCTGTATTTATGCTACCTCATGCGTTGGTAACCCAGTTAGTCATAGCTACGACCGTGATTTACTCTTAATGATTGCTGGAGGAGCCCAGGGAGCGCTTAAGCCTGGTATCCACTACCGCGCGGGATTTGAGATGTCCTCGGCAGTGGCCTTGACTGCCTTGCACGCCGTCGACGTGAAATTACCGGCCTTTGGTAGCGATGGTATGGAAAGTTCGCGACCAATCGGAGCGTTGTTGAATGCCTGAGTCCCTCGATGCGTGCATTCTAGAGGGCGGTGCTTCGAGTTGACGACTGGCTTCGGCGCCGAGCGTATTTCTTTGCGTAAGCAACCTTGGGCACTTGTGAGCTAATTAATACCAGTGACGCTAAGAGCAAAGCCAACACAGTGGCCAGGTTTACCGGTAGCCTTTCAGCAAACGTAGGCATCATTGCGCGAGCACGGATGAATGCCTCTGTGTCTTCGTCTTCGCCGCCCATTGCCAGCTCAAGTTGAGCGGTTCTGTTCTTCGCGATATTCGCAGGCAGAGTTTTTTTGCTTACGAGTGTAGTCGACATTTTTGAGTCGCTTGGTATTTCAAACATGAAGCGACTTGGATCGGTGCGGCGATGGTTTAGCCAAACTTCATAGTGTAAGTGGGGGCCGGTGCTGTGCCCGGTGCTGCCGGCCTTGGCGATGATATCGCCCCGACGCACATGGTCGCCGATTTGCACCAGGATCTTTGAATTGTGTCCGTATCGCGTCGTGATGCCAAAGCCGTGATCGACCGTGACGAGGTTGCCCAAGAATCTATGTCGGCCTGCAGATGTGACTGTGCCATCAGCCGTGGCTCTGACCGGAGTCCCGTAATTAACAGCGAAATCGATCCCATTATGATGCAGGCGACGGCCGTTAAATGGCGATAATCTATAGCCAAAACCACTAGAGACATAGCCATCCGTCGGCAAGATAGACGGCAGTGAGCCCATGACGGCAGCTAAACCAACATTGGGATCTGTCACCGCTTGGACGCCGTGATGAATGAGTTGCGTCTTGATCAGCATCTCATTGAGGCCATCGCGTACGCTAAGTGCATAGGGGCCTTGAATGCGCGTCTGAAACATGATTTTAGCAGGGTTTTTAAGGGAACTTCTCGCGAGGCAGGTCGGACTGTAAACAGTCAAGGCACCTAAGATGAGAGGAGCTGCGCACGCGCTTCGTAACACGGACTTCTTGATGAAGAGGTGCTGTGACGCCATATGACAAACTCCTTTCGTTCAATCTGAAGTTCAATAAAACTTCTTCTAAAACATCAGTGGTCCAGCAAGGTACTGCAAAAATTCTGATAATTTCATTAGAAAAATGCTGGTCGTAGCGATTCCGCGCATTTAGCGGTGATTTTTTGTTCGAGCAGAAGTCATGTTTAGAGCGAAAACATAGAATATCATAAATTGAGAAAATGGGCCGAAAATCGCAAAAATAAACCAAATATTATTTATTATTTGGTCGTTGATGCGGGATCTGAGTCACTCTCTGGCTCACCTTCGGAGTCGCTGCCGACGTCGTCTTCACTACTGCGAAAATAGCTGAAAAGAGCTACGGCGCTAGCTTCTCTCAGGCCTTTGATTGCCTTCAGCTGTGCAAGAGAAGCCTGCTTTAGGCCGTCCAAGCCACCAAATGTGGTGAGCAGAGTTTTTCTTAAAGTGGGTCCAATGCCGGGGATGTCTTCTAAATCAGAGGCATGCGATAGTTTGCCGCGACGCTGGCGGTGATGCGTGATGGCGAAGCGATGTGCTTCGTCGCGAATCTGCGTAAGTAAGCGGAATTCCGGCGTACCTTGGGCTAGCGGTTGCGCAACTTCACGATCTGGAAAAAATACACGCTCGAAGCTGCGCTCAGGCACGCTAGTGTCGATGAAGCCTCGACGACCGCGCTTATCGATGCGACTTTTAGCTAACGAGATTAATTCAAAATCTAAATCCGGAAATTTAGCGCGAGCATCAGACGCTGCGCTAAGTTGCCCTTTGCCACCGTCGATAATTAGTAAATCAGGTAAATCTCCGTCGCGCTCGGCGCGTGCTAAGCGTCGCCGCACGACTTCGTTTATGCTAGCGAAGTCGTCAGGTGATCCAGTGACCTCTGTGATGACATAATGACGGTAAAATTCTTTGGCAGGCCGTCCGTCAACAAAACAAACATTACTAGCCACGATCGCGGTGCCCTGGATGTTGGAAATGTCGATACATTCCATTCGCTGCGGCAAGCGTCGTAGGCCAAGATGCTCTTGGAGCATGCGCAGTTCAACTTGTACTTTTTCTTTGAGACGCGCGATTTCAGTCAGACGGTACTCAGCATTTTTCAGCGCTATCGCTACTAATTCTAGGCGAACGCCGCGTTGCGGTACGCGTAAAATTAATTTAGCTGCCTCTGGATGGCCCGCTAAAAGTGCATTGCGTAAGTCTTCGGCGTCTTCGAGATCACGCGGTATGATGATCTCTCCGGGTAAACTGCGTCCGTCATAGTACTGGAGTAAGAACGCAGTTAAAGATTCGTCTTCATTCTGCACTGGCGAGTTTAGCACAAAGCTGTCGCCACCAATGAGCTTGCCGTCTCTTACCGTGAGGACGTGGAACGAGATGCGTGTCTCATTCTGTTTGCAGGCGAAAATATCGGCATCATCCACATCGCCTGTTACCACTGACTGTTTTTCGGTGACGCTCTCGAATGCTTTTAATTGATCGCGGTAAATGGCGGCGAGCTCAAAATTCTCTGCGGTAGCAGCAGCTGCCATTTTTTCTTCAATTAACCGAGCGACCTCTTTGCTTCTACCTGCAATGAAATCGACGGCACTTTGAACAATGCTTTTATAAACCTCTGGATCAACCGGGATGTTGCATTGCCCAAGGCACATTTTCATGTGGTAGTAATTGCAGGGGCGACGCGCGTGGGCAAATTCGTGACGTGAGCAGCGTATGAGCGGGAAAATTCGGTAGGCTGCATCCAGCAAGAGCCTGAGTTGGCCCGCACTCCCAAATGGTCCCAGGTATGTTGCACCGTCATCGCGGCGACGGCGCACTCTTTCGATGCGTGGCCACGTGTCTTTGAAGTCGATCCGTAAATACGGATACTCCTTGTCGTCACGAAGGAGCACGTTGAACTGAGGCCTGTGGTGTTTGATGAGCGTACGTTCAAGTAGCAGAGCTTCAAGAGGTGTCTGGGTGATAATCACTTCGACATCGTAAATTTGTTGCGACAACACTCGAGTTTTGGTGTCGAGCTGCGGCGCAGGGACGAAATAATGGGCGACACGAGTTTTGAGGCTTTTGGCTTTGCCTACGTAAATGATCTTACCCAAGCTGTTTTTCATCATATAACAGCCAGGATCACGTGGTAGTTGCCGCAGCTTTTCTCGCAGCTGAGCGTTGATATCAGTCCTCAACTGCCGCCCTCCGTCAGCGTGCTGCTCGGTAGCCCAGAGTCATCACCACCGATGGCGAGCATGGTCCCCTTGAGGCGATTGATCTCGTCGCGGAGATCGGCCGCTTGTTCAAATTCCAATGCCGCTGCCAGCTTCTTCATTTCTTTTTGTTTAGTAGCAATCAGTTTCCCTAACTCTTCGACGCTAGAGACACCGGCCGCAGCCAGGTCATCAACCGTAGCCGAAGGTACTTCGGGCTCTGGATCTAGACCATAAAGCTTACGCAAGCTGACAGGCAGGTTCTTGATGATGGTCTGCGGGGTAATGTTGTGCTCTTTGTTGTGCGCTTCTTGAATCGTGCGTCGACGGTCCGTTTCGTCCATGCAGGCGCGCATCGAGTCCGTAATGCGGTCGGCGTAGAAAATGACCCGCCCATCGCTGTTGCGGGCAGCGCGGCCGACGACCTGGATCAGCGACGAGCGCGAGCGCAAGAAGCCTTCTTTGTCGGCATCCATCACCGCGACGAGCCGCACTTCCGGTAGATCAAGTCCTTCGCGCAGCAGGTTGATGCCAATGAGTACGTCGTATTCGCCTTTACGCAAGTCGCGGAGTAACTCGACGCGCTCTAAGCTATCGATATCGGCATGCAGGTAGCGCGCTTTGACTCCCATCTCGGTAAAATGTCGGCTGAGATCCTCCGCCATGCGTTTCGTTAACGTGGTGACGAGCACCCGTCCCTGAAGCTCCACAGCTTTGAGTATTTCTCCATAAAGATCGTCGACTTGGCCTCTTGCTGGCCGCACCTCGATGGCCGGGTCAATCAGTCCGGTGGGGCGGATCACCTGCTCCACAATGCGGCCGCCAGAGGCTTGAATTTCGTAGGGACCTGGAGTGGCTGAGACGTGTAGCAGTTGTCCCGAGCGGCCAAGAAATTCCTCAAAATTAAGTGGTCTATTATCTAGAGCCGAGGGTAAACGAAAGCCGTAATCAACAAGAACCTGTTTACGAGCGCGGTCACCGCGGTACATGCCGTTAATCTGCGGATTGGTGATGTGGCTCTCGTCGATGATGGTCAAGAAATCTTTTGGGAAGTAATCGAGCAACGTTGGCGGTGGCTGACCCGGCGCGCCTCCGGTCAAATACCGTGAGTAGTTTTCGATACCGGGGCAGTAGCCCAGATGCTCCAACGTTTCGATGTCGTGCATCGTGCGCTGCTCAAGGCGCTGGTACTCGACCAGTTTATTTTGGGCCTTAAGCTCACGCAGGCGGACGCCGAGATCGGCGAGGATTTCGCGCACCATCTGATCGCGGTCACCGCGGTCCGTGACGTAATGGCTACCAGGGTAGATGGTGAGCTCGTCGACGGTCCTGATCACCTTGCCGGTTAGGGCATCGATGAGCTGCAGACTCTCTATCTCGTCGCCGAAGAATTCCACCCGGACGGCCTCGTCTCTTTGGTGGGCCGGCAGAATGTCCACGGTGTCGCCGCGGACCCGGAAGTGACCCCGAGTGAGGCTCACGTCGTTGCGGGCATACTGGATGTCGATGAGCTGGCGCAGAAGGTCGTTGCGAGCGATCTCTTGGCCCTTGGTTAACGGCACCACCAGCTGGGAGTAGGCCGATGGCGAGCCCAGACCGTAAATGCAACTCACACTGGCCACAATGATCACGTCCCGGCGCTCAAAGAGGGCGCGGGTGGCGGCGTGGCGCATCTTATCGATATCATCATTAATAGAGGCATCTTTTGCAATATAAGTATCACTGGTCGGGACGTAGGCTTCGGGTTGGTAGTAGTCGTAGTAGCTAATGAAGAACTCGACGGCGTTCTCGGGGAATAGTTCGCGCATCTCGCCGAACAATTGAGCGGCGAGGGTTTTGTTCGGGGCGATAATCAGCGCCGGTCGACCCAGCAGGGCGATGAGGTTCGCCATCGTGAACGTCTTACCCGAGCCGGTGACCCCCATGAGCACCTGGTGGCGAGCTCCGTCGTTGATGCCCGCACACAAGCTCGCTATGGCCTGGGGTTGATCGCCCTGCGGTTGGTAGGGGGTGGCGAGCTTGAATGGGATGGTGGCATGCATTGCCTGTCCTCCATGTTGTTGCGCGAGACCTGCGCAAACTTTACCAGGTCTTCATATCAGAGAGGCATGTGGGTTGCCTCGATTTCATCTTAGCTTTTGCTCACAAACTATTGGACCTTCAGGAAAATTATGCTACAGCTATTAGGCACATTCTTGGTTGACGTGAGCTGCGCTAACGAGCGCGACGCCTTCGTCTGGAGTTGCTAGTTGTCACCTACTGCGTCCCTTTTATCAAGGAGGCCGTTGTTGCGATCCGCTATTAGCCGTAGCCTCTTGCCATTGTTAACCGTGATGTTTGCCGTCATGGCTGTTGGTACCTCGCGCCCTGCGTATGCGTGGTGGATGTACACTCCAGGCGATACAGTGGACAATGTGGGCTACAAACCAGAGCAGCCGATTCCGTTCAGTCACAAACTTCATGCGGGCAAGAATAACATTCCTTGCCAGTATTGCCATTCCGCCGCACGGCGTTCGTCATCAGCGGGCATTCCGCCGTTGAACACGTGTATGGGCTGTCACCGTTTGGTGGCCACTGATAAGCCCAATATTAAGAAAGTAACCGAGCACTATAATAATAACGATCCGATCCAATGGATCAAAGTGCACGACCTGCCGGATCACGTCCACTTTCCGCACAAGATTCATGTGAAGGATAAGGCTGACGGCGGTGCTGGTATTGAGTGCCAACAGTGTCACGGTAAAGTTCAAGAGATGGACGTTGTGGAGCAGGTTGCACCGCTGCAAATGGGCTGGTGTATCGGATGCCACAAAGAACGCAAGGCGAAGCTTGAGTGCGTTGCCTGTCATTACTGATCATCCTGAGTTAGAGCTGATATTAGTGTGAACGCAGAGCTGTGATTGACCCGGGGATGCCGCGGTGTGGGCGCCCCAAGTTATCTCTAGGAGCGAGACTTGAGTACGACCAGAGAACCGAATCAGAATTCGGAGACACCGTTTGCTCCAGTTCCCGGTAGCGATGACCCTCGTCGTGGCCAAGAGGTGTTTGCACCCGTTGGTGGCCCGTTTGAAGCGCCGGCTAAGAATGTCGTATCCGGTCCTTATTATAAGGGCGTCGAAGAACGGTTGCCTGAGCTGGCTCAGCGCCCTGCTGACCCGTCATCGACTGAAGCAAAAAGCGGCTTCAATGTCGATCGCCGGGATCTTTTAAAATTATTCAGTGCCTCGGCAGTTGCGGGTACTACAGCCTGTGTGCAGCGTCCGGTGGAAAAGGCGATCCCCTTCGTCAACCAGCCCGTTGACACTTGGCCGGGTGAACCAACGCACTACGCCACCACTTGCGGTGATTGCTCTGCCGGTTGCGGTGTGATGGTCAAGACGCGTGAAGGTCGCCCCACTAAGCTCGAGGGCCTACCGGATCACCCGGTGAACGCGGGCAGTCTCTGTGCGGTTGGACAAGCAAGCCTTCAGGCGCTGTTTCACCCTGAGCGCCAGCAGCGGCCAACCATTCGTTTTGGTAGCCGCGTTGAGGCTTCCGAATGGAATGATGTCTTTGAAAACTTTGCCGGTAAGTTGACCTCCGACAAGATCGGTATCCTTACCAACGGTGCAACGGGTCATCGCCACGGCTTCTTCAAGGAGTTCTTGGAGAAGGTCGGCTCGAATGCTAACCGACTCTACACCTTTGACAGCAATTCGCTGGCTGAGGCGACGGCTGAGGCACATCGCCTTGCCTACGGTTTGTCGGCGATTCCTCGCGCGGATCTGAGCAAGGCTAAGGTGATCGTTGGTGTTGGCGCTGACTTCTTGGATGTCGGTACCTCGCTTCTATACAACACCAAGGGCTACACCGAGGCACACGCATTCCGCGGCCCCGATAAAGCTAAGCATGTTCAGTTTGAATCCTTCTATACACTGACTGGTGCGCGCTCCGATCAGCGTTTCCCGATCCCTCCGGGGAGCGAAACGCTGGTTACGCTGTTGCTGGTGAACTCACTGCTGAAAAACCCAGGCGTTAAGGGCTCAGCTGGAGCCCGTTCCCAGGCGCAAGCGGTGCTCAGTGCTAACTCAGGCTTGCTAAATGGCGCCTACGAAAACGTTGGATTTACCGAGGCTAATTTCGATAAGCTAGCGGAAGAGATGCTGACGGCACAGGCTGTGCTCTTGGCTGGTGGCTCCGCATTTGACGAGAATGCTACCACTCTGCAACTAGCCGCGATCCTGGCTAACGAATTGATCGGATCTTACGAGACCGTGCTCTTCTTGCAGAAGGACTGGCTACCGGCACCAGTGGCTACTGGCGACCTGCAGCGCTTCCTGACCGATGCTAAAGACCTTGATGTATTGCTGCTGATCGATGTCGATCCAGTGTTTACTTTGCCTCCGTCTTGGGGCGTGACCGAGCTGTTGCAGAAGATTCCTACTGTGGCAGTCCTCTGCGACTTCCCAAATGAGTCAGCGCCCTTTGCTAAGTACGTACTGAACACGCACCATTGGCTTGAGTCCTGGGGCGATGAGCAGTCTGTTGCTGGCCTTTGGAGCGTACGTCAACCATCCGTACGTCCGACAACGGACAGTCGTCAGGCTGAAGAAATCCTCATGTGGGTTGCTGCCGCCGCGAAGAAGCCACTCGGATACGAAAATTACCGCGCTTACTTGAAGAAGAAGTGGGAAGACATCCGCACGGTCGTTGGCCGCACGGAAGTTCCTGCTGAAAGTTACTTTGACCTTGTCTTGCAACACGGTTTCGATGGTCGTAACTCCACCCAAGCCGTGCCTGATCTGAGCTCCAACTTTAGTAGCAGCTTCCGCTATGTCGACACTGGTCGCGGTGGCTTGCGCTTGGTGGCTCCCCTTGATTTCCGCCTGCGCGACGGCCGGCACGCGTGGAAGCCAGTCCTACAAGAGATTCCCGATGCCTTGACTACAGTCACCTGGGATACCTGGGTTGCGCTGAATCCAGTAACGGTAGCTAAGTTGGGTCTGCGTAAGTTTGACCTGGTTAAAGTGGAAGGCCCCGCTGGTTCGTTTGAAGCGTCGGTTTACCCGCTCCCTGGTTTGCATCCTGACGCTGTAGTGGTGCCGCGAGGCAATGGCCATACGAAGCAAAACGGTACCATTCAAGGTGGCAACGGGATCAACCCGCTGATTGCCTTCGGACGGGCGCAAGATGCGCTGACCGGGGCTCCTGTTACCTATGGTCAGGCCGTCAAGATTACTGTGACTGGCAAATTCTACGAGCTAGCTCAAACCCAGAAGCACAATGACATCGCGAATCGTAAAGACATCATTCAAGAGATCCCACTAGCGACCGCTGTGGCCAACATGGGCAAGACCCAAGATCTGGATGACGTGCCGAACCTCTATCCAGCCATGCCTAAGCAGCAGCATCGCTGGGGTATGACGATTGACCTGGGCAAGTGTACTGGTTGTAATGCCTGTTCTGTGGCTTGTTCGATTGAGAATAACGTGCCGCAAGTTGGGCGTGGTCAGGTACTGCTCGGTCGTCAGATGCACTGGATGCAGATCGATCGCTACTTCTCAGGTCCGGTTGAGGCACCTGAGGTGACCTTCCAGCCTATGCTTTGTCAGCACTGTGCGCAGGCCCCTTGTGAAGGCGTATGTCCCGTATTCGCGACCTCTCATGATCCTGAAGGCATCAACCAGATGACGTATAACCGGTGTATCGGTACACGTTACTGCGCGAACGCCTGTCCTTACAAAATTCGCCGCTTCAACTGGTGGACCCATCGTTGGAATACCGTTGGCGCTAGGCCGCAGGACCGTAACCCGCGTGCTCTCAACCCTGATGTAACGGTCCGTACCCGCGGTGTGATGGAGAAGTGTACCTTCTGCTACCAGCGTGTACGTGATGCTCGCCACAGAGAGAAACTAAACGGAATTCCAGTCGGTCAGCCAGGCAACGTCATCAAGACGGCCTGTCAGCAGACTTGTCCAGCAGATGCGATTACTTTTGGTGACTTGCTCGATACAACCTCGCCAGCAAGCCAGCAACGTAAAGACATGCGTGCCTATCTAGCCTTGAACGGTGAGCATGCCCTCAAGGAATACGGCTTGAAGACGATGCCTAGCGTCAGCTACCTGGCGAAAGTTTCGCTAACGGCGAAACCAGAGCACGGGCACGGCGGCGGCCACGGTGAGCAGCATGGCAGCCAAGGTGAGCAGCATGGCGGCCAAGGTGAGCAGAAGGGCGGCCACGAAGGGCAGCACGGTGCTCGTCGGGTAAAGAAAGCCAAAAAGAACGGATAGGCAGGGGCGCGGGTTAACTCTGTGGGAGTGAGGCGAGGCTGATGAGTGATGATTCAAAGTTATGGTCAAAGACCATATCGGACGTAAACTCCGAGATCCTAGTCAATATCGAGAATCCGCATCCTGCTTATTACGTAGCGCTAGCGATTGCTGTCACGGCGCTCTTAGTCGGTATCGGATTTGTGGCTCTGCACTTTACCTACGGCTTAGGTCTATGGAACTTCCGTCCGCCGGTCTATTGGGCGGTCGACATCACCAACTTCGTCTTCTGGGTTGGTATCGGTCACGCAGGTACCCTGATCTCAGCTATCTTGTTCCTCTTCCGCGCTAAGTGGCGAAACACGGTTAACCGCAGCGCCGAGGCGATGACTATCTTTGCCGTGATTTGCGCCTTGGTTTTCCCTCTGATTCACATGGGTCGTCCATGGCACGGAGCCCTATGGGCGGTGCCGCTGCCGAACACCAACAACCTCTGGGTTAACTTTCGCTCACCTCTCTTTTGGGACGTGATGGCGATCGGTACTTACTTCACGACCTCGCTTCTGTTCTGGTACATGGGTCTAGTACCTGACTTGGCTTCGATTCGTGACCGCGTTACCGGCTTCAAGCGTCTTGTTTATGGCGTCATGTCTTTTGGCTGGCGCGGTACCTCTAAGCAGTGGTGGCATTACGAAGCGGGCTACGGTTTCTTGGCCGCACTAGCAACTCCCTTGGTACTCTCGGTTCACTCGGTCGTATCTTGGGACTTTGCGATGTCGCTCCAACCGGGCTGGCATACCACGATCTTCCCGCCTTACTTCGTTGCCGGTGCTATTTTGTCCGGTTGCGCTATGGTTTATAACTTATTGCTGCCAGTTCGTTATATGTTCAGACTTGAGAAGTTCATTCTTCCCGAGCACTTGGAATCGCTACTTCGTCTGACTCTGCTGACCTCGACGATTGTTTTTTATGCCTACAGCATCGAGTTCTTCGTGGCGTGGTATAGCGGCAACCCATACGAATGGGCTCTGTTTGAGAAGCGCGCAGTTGGGCCGTACAGCTTCTACTTCTGGGTCATGACGTTCTGTAACTGTATTTTCCCGCTCGCCTTTTGGTCGCGGAGAGTGCGTAAGAGCATCCCGGTATCTTTCGTGCTTTGCGTGTTAGTCAACGTCGGTATGTGGTTCGAACGTTACAACATCATTCTGTCGTCGCTAGTTGAAGACTTCGTGCCAGCTCGTTGGGGACACTTCCAGCCGGGTCTATGGGAAGTTATGATTACCCTCGGCAGCTTTGGTCTGTTCACGACGTTCTATCTCGTGTTCGTGAAATTCTTCCCGATTGTTTCGCTCTCGGAGATTAAGCTGATTATGCCGAAACCGCTTAGCTCGAAAGCCAGCGGAGGTGCACACCACCATGGCTAAGAACAACAATCCAGACATTGGCATCATTGGAATCTTTAGTCACCTCGACACGGTGTGTGCAGCGATCGAGAAAGTCCGCGTGCGGCCTGACTTCGCTGGTCACGAGGTGTTTAGCCCGACTTCTTATCACGAGATCGAGCACGCAAGTGGCTTCGGTGCAAGCCCGGTGAGAGTGTTCACTCTGATTGGCGCTTTGACTGGTACGGTCGCTGGCTTTGGTTTAGCGCTGGCTTGTGACTGGGACTGGCCGATTATCGTCGGTGGTAAAACTCCTGGTATTTACTCGTTGCCTGCTTACGTAGTTCTGGGCTTCGAATTCACGATTCTGCTCGGTGCAATCGCCACGGTTGCAGGGATGTTGGTGATGGGCCGCATTCCTAACCCGAAAAGACGCGTGTTAGACGTGCGTACCACAGATGATAAATTTGCTATTTTTCTGCCGGGAGCGCAGCTCGTGAGCCCGCAGGCGCAGTTCTTGCGCGATTGTGGCGCCGAAGAGGTGAGGAACACATGACAAGGCTGGCGACAAAATGGGGAGTCATGGCGGGCCTGCTAGCGACTAGCTTGCTGACCTCCTGCCGTTATGACGGGACAGGGACCAAGATGCAGTGGGCGCCAGACATGGCTGACTCACCAGCAAATAAATCACAACGTAGCTATCTCGATCCTCCGGAAGGATCGCGGTCGATGACGGCGATTCTTTATCCTAAGACGCCTGAAGAGGCCGAAGTCCAATTTTCCATGCCCGAAGCGATCGCTAGCGATCAGCGCGGGTTGGAAAAGGGCAAGACCTTGTACGAGACTTACTGCCAGGTTTGTCACGGTGCGGATGCCAAGGGTGGACATATCAACCCAGCAATTGCGCCGCCTGACCTGACTCATCCGACGGTTTATGTACCGAGGAAAGACGGATTCTTCTTCTACCGCATCACATTTGGTGCGAACGTGATGCCTGGTTACGGCTATGCCACCACTCCTGCGGAGCGTTGGTACATTATCAGGCACTTGCGTACGTTGCAGAAGGGGGCATGATGAACTCGCAGTCTCTTTACGATCAACGTCAGCAGTTCTTTTTTCCACCGAGCGCCACCGCTCGTGGTGGCATGCTCTTCTGCATGCTCGCTGGTGTCGTCACCTTCATCGGTGGCCTCTATTCGGGCGAGGCGGCGCGCACCTGGGGCAGCTACCTATTTAATTTGTTCTTCTTCTTTGGCATCGGCCTGGGCGGAATTGTATTTGCAGGGATGCAGGATGTGATCAGCGCTAAATGGGGTCGCCCCATTATCCGCCTGCATGAATCCTTCGCCAGTTTCTTGCCAGTTGCTCTAGGCTTTTTTGCGGTGATGTTTCTCTGCATCCTGCTGAAACTGGGACGGGCAAACGAGCTGTACCCTTGGATTAAAGATCCCTCGATCATTCAACACTTCGAGAGTAAGCAGATCTGGTTGCGGCCGGGCTTCATGGCTGCTCGCGATTTGTTTGCGGTGGCACTGATCGTCTTAGTGTCCTCATGGCAGCTTAGACAAAAGCTACGTCCCGACCTAGCCATGCTTAGTGGTGATCCTGCGCAGGCTGAGAAGTTGGGCGCTGCCTCGACTGCAAAGCTGCGTTACTGGACAGCTCCGGTTTTGGTTATCTACGCGCTGACCTTCTCGCTGCTGGCATTCGACTTGACGATGTCGCTGTCACCTACCTGGTACTCGACACTGTGGGGCGGTTGGTCCTTCGCAGTAATGATGCAGTCGCTGACAGCTTCGCTACTGCTCTTTATGTACCTGGTGCGCGGCACACCGATCGGTCAGTTGACCAAGCGTCAACAGTTTCATGACGTCGGTAAGATGATGCACGGCTTTACCGTATTCTTCGCTTACCTGACTTACGCACACATTCTGACGATCTGGTACGGCAACATGCCGGAAGAGACTCAGTTCTTCTTCGTGCGACTAGAGCAGCCTTGGCTGAGTCTACTTTACGTAGTCTTCTTCCTAGTCTTTCTGGTGCCGCTGTTCACGCTGCTGCCTAAGGCCTCGAAATGGACTTCAGGTCTCGCAATTCCGATCTGCTGCTCTATCTTGGTGGCACAGTGGTTTGTGGCTCTGCTGGTCGTGATCCCTAGCATTGTTGAAGCTGGCAAGTGGACGATGCCCTGGATTGAAATCGGAGCATTCTTGGGCTTCTTGGGCGTCTTCCTTAGCTGCATCTTCCGCTTCGGCCGTCGGTATCCGATGGTGGCCATCGGTGACCCGTTGCTAGCTGAAGCTTTAGCTGACGGGCATCACTGATACGGTTTGAGTTTTAAACAGTATAGGCCTCGCTCAGTGCGGGGCCTTTTTTTGTATATGGCTAGCCTAGTGCCGGTGAGTGGATCCAAAAATAGACCACCGCAGCTACCGCCAGATCTAGCGTCCATAATATGAGGTAATGCACAGCCTTTTCCCTCGACCCGATGAAAACACCAATCTGTTTTGGCATCGGCAGGCTGTAGGCAAACTTTACCCACGCTTGGGGGTTCGCGCTCAAGTTATGAGATAATTTGAGTAAATTGAGCGCGAGGTGATCATGAGCGGAGCATTCGAAGGGGCAACGCGGGCAGCAATCGAAGAGATTATCCAGACGCACGCGCAAGCCTCAAAATTCGGCTACGTGTTAACAAACGATTCATTGCAAGATCTTGTTGGTGAGCTCTATACGTTGCTCGCTACGAGTCGCTCACTTAAAGCAGCTGGCGATCGCATGTTGGCGGGCGGGCCGGTGAGTGTGGGCGGGAGCAAAGCTCCGGTGCAGAGGGCGCGGCGTTATTAGTTGGTATTAGTTGGGGTCAGGCACTGGCGCTAAGCTATTGAAAGCTCGTTATGTTTTGTGTGTACATTTTTTGATGTTATCGAGTTCGGCAAGTGCAGAGCTGATACCCTCTTCACATAATAATGCCCGCGGAAATCGACACCGGATATTGGCGTGCCCATACTTAGCCCCATATCCCGGAGGAATATTCCATTTAGTTCAATGCTGCATTTGACATCGGCAAATGACCGCGCGCTGATCTTTTGCATTTTTTCGTCGAAAATTTTTTACTATTTTTTTTAAGCATTTGTTTTTTTTAGATATTTTGTTCTAAAGTTTTTATAAAAAAATCCGATAAGTATGTTGTGAGTGGCGAGGCACTGGACAGTGGTGAGGTCAGACACCAGTGAGTAGGCACCAACTTTGATCATCAACAACCAACTCTGACTTCGAAGGACACAACATCATGAAACGCGCACTTTTAATCCTGTTTTTGACAAGCCCTCAAATCATCAGCTGCGGTAGTGACGAACTAAGTTCGAGACGAATTGGCGGGCAAAAGGTGGAAGACGGACTGGCTCTGGTCAGGGGCGGTAACAAGAATAAAAAGAAAAGTTCGCTCCCCTTGAAGAAAGATAAGGTGACATGCACAACTGATGATCAGGCTGCTCCTGGTGCGTCATCTGGCAAAGAAGCTTCAAGTGATCAGGCTGCTCCTGGTGCGTCATCTGGCAAAGAAGCTTCAAGTAGTATTTTGAAACTGGCCGACGAAAAGGCCGATCGTGGGGGTACAGTCACCAGCGACGGGTATGAAAGCAGCGGTACAGATGGCGCGAGTGATGACGGTACCTGCTCGATTATCTGGGAAGATGCCGTGGAATCACCAATTGGTCGTCCTCGGTTTATTGGGGCAATTTGCACGCTGGAATCTAGATCGCCGGCCTGCGTGAAAACAGGCAAAGGCTATGCTGTGCAGGGATTTTCCAAGGACGCTAAGTGCAACTGGGTGCCGGCCAATGTGACTGTTGTTAAGAACGACTACTGTAAAGAGCTCAAGGACTTCGGTAAACTTTTGACGCCGTGAAAACCTCGCGAGCACTGGCGGTGATTAATAAGGCCTACTCGCCAGAATAGATCTGACTTGTAGGCGCTTTAATTTTTTGCAGTTCATATACAGTAATCTGTTTAATATTCAGCTGAACCCATTGATCAGACTAATAATTTATCTTCTAAAGTTTGTGCAAAAAAAACCGATAAGCCTTTATACACTGCCACCTGGAACGAGACTGTGAACAAGACCGAGCTACAAAACATTGCCGCACCTTTCGCCCCCGCGGCGTACACGGATCCGGTGGCGTATTTGAACGCGGTCTACGACGCTATCAAGGCAGTGTCACCACGCTACGGTTATGAACGCTTCTCTGCAGATCTCGGTTTTGGTGCCAACAATATCGCCTACCTGCTGCTACATGGAAAGCGTCCACTATCGCGCAAATCTGCTGTGAAAATCGCTGCAGCCTTGGGGCTGCGCAATCTTGGTCGCCGTTACTTTCTGCAGCTAGTGGAGGCTAAGGGCGCCGGTGGCGATCCTGATCGCCCGGAAGCCTTCGAGCGATTGGTGAATCTCCAGTCTAAAGTATTGCCAAGGGCCCTGCCTCGCCAGCAGCTAGAATTTTACAACCATTGGTACCATGCCGCTGTTTTGGCTCTCTTTGACCTTCCCGGCTGCAAGGGTGATCCTGAATGGATCGCGATGCAGCTCATGCCACCCGTACCAGCAAGCAAGATCAAGAAAAGTTTGAGCCTGCTCAAGAAACTGGGCTACATCGCCATGGACAAAACGTCGGCCCGTCTGCAGGTGACTCAAAAAGTCGTGACGACTGGACCTGAGGTCCTGGGACTTGCCATCATCCGCTACCATCAACAAATGCTCACGCTGGCTCGAGATGCGCTGACTGATATTTCTCCCGAGGCGCGGGATATCACTGGCGTCACTATATCGGTCGACTCACGCCAGATCGGCGAAGTTAAGGCGCGCATTCAGGCGCTGCATGAGGAGCTCCTTGCCCTGTCAGCATCAGCTACGGCCGCCGATCAAGTAACACAAGTCAATATCCAGGTATTTCCCATAGCCCGCATCCAAAAGAAGGGGCGCTGATATGCAATCTAGATCAAAATCCAAACTCTTAAGTTTTTTCACTTTGCTGCGATTAACGCTCATACTAGTGCAGATCCATGGCTGCGGAGGCGTCGTCGTCGGCAACCCCCACGGCGGCGGCAAAGGTTCAACCGCAGGGTCGATCCGCCTCTCCATACGAGATGCGACGAGTCGTAAATTCAGCAAAGTTCTCTTTAACATCAAAGCCGTTCAGTTAGTGGGTGAGCAACAAACCACTACTATCAACCTACCAGCAACTAAACAAATTAATGCAGTTCAATCAGCTGCAACTTTGTCGCCTGATTCGATTATTGACGTGCCGGCTCAGGTCGGTACCTACCGAGGATTGACCCTAGAGTTCGATCAGGCGAGTCCGATCAGTTTAGTGAAAGCCGATGGCAAGTTAGCAAAAATTGCTGCGACAAATTCGACTAACTTTTTGAAAATCAGCGATGGCTTCGCGGTCGCTGTTGATGGAACCGTCGAACTCAATATGTACATTGACCTCGATAATTCCTTTAAACCGGGTGCTAGCTCTCAATATTCCCCAGCTAACGCGATCGAACCAGATGGCGAATCCTACGAGTTTACTCCCATAGGCTCACTAGAACGTGGCAATGTGGTCCGCAATTTGAGCGGTGACATAAGCGGTGGAGCAGCCGACATGGTTTGTGTTTACTTGCTCAGGTCCAGCGCAGTCTCTGGTGCGCAGGCAGCGACCTTGGGTACTGAGGGGCCGAAGCTTCCTGGCACCAATTCGGATACCAATATTTTGTTGCCACCCGTTAGTTTCGATGCGGCCGACGTTTCCGGTATTCTCGCTGATCGGAGTTGTGACAGGGCCTTTAAGGTTCAATTTGGGGCCACCCAACGTTTTTTCTTTAAGGGCTTACTTCCCCGAGAATACGCCGTAGTCGCGCGAAGCGGTCAAGTGGACTCCGCCGTTACTACCGTATTCCTGAAGGACGGTGATAAGACTGACTTGGTATTGGCGCTTACCGGCCAAGCTGACGGTCTGAGTGGAGCATCAGCTCCGTCTTCGGCAGCACTGGTGAAGCCGGTGCCCGTAAGCAAGAAATGAACTCCATAAACTGCCCCGTGAACTGGTGATGGAGATACCTATAGTCAGGTCTGGAGTTATTTAAGGTGCAGAAGAGAATCGCATTACATTACATTGCTTAACTACGTCCTCGTCAGCCTCGGGGACCTTGATGGTTTCATTACCAAGTAATTTACGGGTGGAGTCAAGGCGAGCAAGCTCCATCGCCAGGCACTCCAACGCAAGAATTGCTTGAGACTTCGAGATCTCTTGTTCAGCGTGCGATATCTTCGAAGAATTTACAAAGCTTTGTATTTATTTCACATTATTCTTGCATCGCCTGCGTAATTGCCGTTCAAAAATTGCCATCATCTTTGAACCAATATCTTTCGATTTCGCGATGCGAATCTCACCAATAAAACCACGTTCGGTGATCTGCATCGCCGCCACTGCGATTCTACTATCGTCGACTATCGCTACGATCGGCTTCAAACAAGAATCTCCAGGAGCGATAAACCAGGGTTTAACAATCTCGCTACCGAGCTGCGCCTCGATCCTAAATAAGTCGGCTGCATGTCGAGGAATGTAGAAATACATACCAGGAAAAGCCAAAGCTCCGTCCACATCACCCTGTTCGATCAGCTCCCCGTTCGGCGCAATCGCAAAGGTCTCAGCTCCGTCCCTTATCGCACTTACTTTCTCAAACTTCTCTAAATAATCCAGCAGTTCTTTTGAAGACAGTGGTTTCAGATCTGACAGCTCGCTCACCGCTGCCTCAAGGAATAGCCGCGAGCTAAACCGTTCAGCGCGGTCACAGTCCCTGTTGTTGTGAGAATCAGATGTTAATAACCTGGCGACAGCATCGGGCGCTAGCGTTCGGAGATATGTCGCAAAAACCAAGCACCAAGGTGTGCTCAAGTTTTCCAGCATGTGAAATCGTTTGTAAGATTTATTGAAGAAATAATTCACCATAAGGTGAAATGTCTCAGTTATTATCACGGAATCCTGATGATAAATAAGTCGAAGCATCTTTGCAAAACCGGCGATGCATGAACTCCCAGCCTTAGCATCGATCAGTCTCTTAACCTCAACCACCAGTTCCGGAGTAGCCAATCCAAAGAGGTGATAGCACCATCTTTTGAGATCAACGTAGCCACGCACCTCGCTAAATCTATGAGAGGCTGCCTGCATTACCCCAAGATCGAAGTCAAAGAGTAGTTGCGCGATGATATTTAATGGCCGCATTTTATGCGGCGCCACTGCTTCGCGAACCTCTGGGACCTTATCTCTCGCCAACATCGTGGCGATTTTTGGGGAAATGTGCTCGTTTGCAGAAAGAGTTATACGGACGTTTACGTCTTTGTCATCGTCCTCGGCGAGTTTAAGCATGATTTCGCGCGATACATTAGCATTCTCGGCCAGCATTTTACGCACATTGGCTAGATGGTGATTTGCCATTTTCCTCGAGACTTGATCGAAACGCTTTGTCTGAACACTATAATTAAGCACGTCTTCAAAATGCGGCACGATGAAATCCTCGGCAACCAGATCACCGACAATCGTTGTTAGAGCACTTTGATGTTGCTGCGTGTCCCTTCGACTTAGAAGATGATCGTTGAAAATTTCGACCTTACTTGCCTCGTCAACGGCAGGGTGAAGGGCAACGGTAAGAATTTGGTATGCAGGAAAATCAGTCAGAAGACCTTGAAAAAAAATTTCTGAAATTTTTATTTTTGAAGTCTTAGTCGCAGCCAAAGCGCCGTCCAGTATTCCGGCTTTCGTAGCGTTTATATTGATTTCTGACTCGATATCCAATGCATCTCCAGCACAATCCTTCCACAAGTCAAAATCCTGCTGGCCTACTCTTGCGCATAATTCTTTCAACCTGGAAACATCAGGTCTGGCATTCTCCAAAATTAAGTCACTTAGATCTAATCCTTGGTCCATTGATATTTTGGCTGCCGCAAATCCGAGGCCATAGGCATAAAATGTCGGGGTAATCGGCCTAATGGAGCCATTCATAATCGATTCGAGCGTAGGGACTACTGACATAGCATCTGTCAGATTTACCAAAGGGGTCAGGTCTAAGTTGATGGCGCCATAACAAGGCAGAATCATCACTGCATCTAATAGACCTGAATAAACGCTTTTTGCCTTCCAGCCCGCGACTGAAAGTCTACCAAGTGAGGGACTCTTTTCGGTGCGATGTGCACTTTCGTGCGTACTAAATCTGGGATGTTTGAGCCCTAGCAAGATCTCAATGTAGACGCGTCGGTAAATATTTTCTCTAAATAGGATCACTGGCTCTATTACCGAACCAATCTCACACTCCAAGAGTTTAATCGGCATCCAGTTTGGGGGCGGACAAAGATATAGACCGGGTGGGATAAGCGCCTTTTCTCTCACAGAGCACCTCACAGTGATGCGTCATGACTAGTTCCTATATATCGGTGTTCCGGGGGTCACATACCGTCCTGAT
>Ga0315274_10002666_pt1 | contig 26762 bp, 22 predicted proteins | sample YL17G02_20_MG_FD_203700 | JGI IMG/M metagenome (GOLD analysis project Ga0315274, IMG submission 203700) | Sediment microbial communities from Yellowstone Lake, YNP, Wyoming, USA - YL17G02_20 | ecosystem: Environmental > Aquatic > Freshwater > Lake > Sediment | place: USA: Wyoming | collected...
GAACCAGCCAATGCAGCATCACAAGGGTTCTCGGGACATGGTCATGGCTGCGAACCTGGAGGGGTATTCGGCGCGGGAACTGACAATGGTGGCATGCATCGCCCGCTATCATCGGAAAGGAAGCCCGAAGCCGTCGCACAAGGGGTATAAGGATCTCGACAAGGATGACCGCCAAAGGGTACGTAAACTGGCGGGGATCCTTCGAGTTGCAGACGGTCTGGATCGATGTCATGCGAGTTCAGCAGCCGTTCTTAGGGCTGAAATAACACCACCCATTGTACGCATTTACATACGTCAACGGATAAACAGCCCTACAGATATCGAATTTGGGTTGCGCAAGGCGGACCTGTTCGAGACTGCCTTTGGATTGAAGCTAGAAATCATACCAGAAAGACCGTAGTAACTGTGGCACAGCCGCCCTCGGCTGTGCAAAGACGCGATAAAACCGAGCACTGCTGTCCGCTTGCCACAGCCGAGGGCGGCTGTGCCACAGTTACCCAAAGCTCTCAGACGTTGCGGAGGCGCTTCCAGTCGCCGTATCGCAATCGTTCGATATGTCCCTCGGTTTGGGGAACAAGCATGGCGGAGGTTTCAGGGTGGGTCTTGCAGTACTGCTCGACCTCTGTCGGCATCATGACCATGAAGGCGGTGGAGAGGGCGTCGGCAATTGTTCCGGAAGGATGAAGCGCCCAGGCGGCAACTCTTCCGGAAGCGGGGCGCCCGGTGCGCGGGTCGATGATGTGGCTGCCCTTTACGTGCGTACCGCTGCCGCTGAGAGCCTGATTCGAGATCTCGATGAGATACGGGGGTTCCTTCTCGTCGCGGACCCCTCCCACACCAACGGGCCATCCCTGCTTCCCATCGAGGTGTCCGATGGCGCCGGTAGTGCTTTGGCCCGCATCGACCAAGGCGGCCTCGACGTTCCATTCCTTCAGGATGTCGATGGCGCGGTCGACGGCATATCCCTTGCCGATGCCGCCGAGGTCGAGTTTAACCCCTGAGGTCTTCAGGCAAATCGCTATGCGGGCCTCATCGAGTTGAATGGGCTTCATCCCGACGAGTGCGCGCGCCTTAGCCAGTTCTTCTTCCGATGGCGTCCGGGGCGACTTGTCAGGATTGCGCCAGCAGGCCATCAAGGGACCGATGGTGACGTCGAAAGCGCCGTTGGTCTCGGCGTTAACGCGTAAGGCGGCCTTGAGGCATTCAAGAGTATGAATTCCGATGGGCGCCCAGTCGCCGGCGCGCAGGTGGTTGATCATCGTTATATCGCTGGTCTCAACGAAACGGCTGAGCTCCTTTTCGATAGCGTCAATCTCGGCGAACACAGCATCGGCGGCTTGGCGGGCGTAGCTGGGGTCTTCGCCCGCGACCATCACCTGGCACGCGGTAGCCATGGCTTCATGTGGAAACCGAAGCGGTTCATCGCCCATCTTGTGACTCCTTAACTGTACGGGTCTTGATAAAGGCGTCCCATAGGTCCTTGCGGATGAAGGCCGTCATCAGGACTTCCGGGCGTTGCCCGTAGTATTCGCTCTGATACGTATCGCGCAAGCGGCGTTCGACCTCCGGCTGAAGCTCCTGCGAGGCGATAACGATAGGCGCGTCCGCATCGTCGATGACAGCGGGCCAGTACCCGACCCGTGTGTAGGCCCGGAGGTACCATGGCAAGGGCCATGAGTCGGGCATGAACACCTTGATCAGCGTGTTCCGCCCGTCGGGAGCCAGCCGCGCAATGTCCTCGATCCGTTGAACGAGCCGGAGCATGTCCGTCGAGGTGTGACCGTAAACGTACGGATTGCGCGTGTCGGCATAGAAGACGAAGCTCGCCTGGTAGGCAAGATCGGCCAGACGGAAAGTCGCGAAGGCCATGGCGAGGACGAACAGCAGGCGCAGTCCGTTATGGCGAACGAACCGCACTAGACCGATGAAACCGACGCCGGACAAGAGGATCAAACCGTGCAGAAAGCCGAGCATGCACCACGGAGTCTTGTAAGGAATCGCGGCGTATACAGCCGAAAGGAGCAGCGTGTAGATAGCTATGAAGCGGACGAGGTTAAGGTCACGCCCTTGGCTCAAGGGAAGTCCCCCTTTGAAGGGGGATTCAGGGGGATGTGCAGGTGCACCGCCTTCTGTCAATGCTGCATCAGAACATCCCCCTAAATCCCCCTTCAAAGGGGGACTTTTTAACGATGCGTCCTCGCACTTAGAAACGCGCTTACTCGACAACGCTACGAGGACGCCCACTACGGCCATCACAACAATTAGTTTCTCATTCCATCGGGGGCCTTGGCCTGCGTCAAGTCCCAACAGGATTCGGAAGTAGTAGTCCCAGGGATGATCGTGAATCCCGACGCCGCCCGCGCGGTGCAGATAGTTTAGGAACGTCAGGAAGATGTCGACGGCGCCGCGGGGCGTTGTGAAGAAACCGGAGACCACCGTCACGCATGCGACGAGGCCAACCACTACAGCAGCGGCGACGTGCCATGGCCGGAAGTTCTCGCGAATAGGCGCAGCCTCGCCATCGCGCCACCGCGCCCAAAGAGCGGTCAGCACGAGGGCCGCCGCCATGGCGCCATAAGCGATGACGGCGGTCTCTTTTGTCGCGAGCATCAAGCCGAGGCCTAGTCCGCACAAGAGCGCCCAACCGACTCGCTTTGAATGGCCGTAGCGCCAGCCTGCCGCAATGGCGCAGAAAGTAAAGAAGACGAAGGGCATTTCCTGGATGTAGTAGCGGCTGTAGAAGACCATGGCCGGCGAGACGGCGGTCAGAATGGCGGCGCATACGGCTTCCCACGGCCCCAATCCATCAATCACGAGCAGCAGGAGGAGGATTAGTCCGACGCCGAACACCACCGGCACAATTCGGAATTGCCATTCCGAGGTTTGGGCAAGAGTCCGTGCTCCGCTTGCCCAGATGAACGGCAGGGCCGCGTAGTAGATTGTGGGACCGTGGTATTCGAGCGGATCGTAGGTGTAGACGCCCGTCTCAAGCAGGATGCCCACCTTGACGGCGTGAACCGCTTCGTCCGTATGCATGGGCCGCTGATCAAGACGCGGCACGTGGAAGGCAAAGGCCCCGACAGCGACCGCCACGATAGCGGCGACGATGAGGACACGATGCGCCTCTTTCTGGAGAGGACGATTCATTCACGTGAATCCGGCAGTTTCAGCCGCTCCTAGGCGCTCGTCACTTCGGCGGGCGACCGTAAACCTCGACTTCAATCATATGGTTCGCGTCGTTCGTGGTATTGCCGTTGCTGTACAGACGGACATAACGGGCTTTCGCGCCCTTGCAGTCAACAAGATAGCCTTCCCTGGTCTCGATATACTCCCAGTCACTGCCAACACCGAGCTTTGCACTGTTGTCGTGATCGTTGTTGAAGACGGTGTTCACGTCCTTCACGAAGTCTGGGTCGCCGGAGATCTGGACGACAACATCGCGGTAGACGCGCGCTGAAGAGTGGTAGTGCCAGAATACGATGGCAAAAACCTCATGAGGCGCGCCGAGATCGACTTGGACCCACTGCACTTTAGGGCCAAACTCAACGTAACAACCTTCGTCGGCTTCCTGGTCCCCGTCGGTGATTATCTCCAAGTCGCCTATGACGGGCGGGTTATCGCTGGCAGTCACAGATTTGCCCCTCGCTACATTGGTCACACCCTTGGGCGCCATGAACGGCGGACGGGATTTCCCATCCGTTGGCCTCAGATGCGAGGACACAATGTCCCTGGGCGTTCCATCGAATTTGGGTTTGGGGAGTTCGATCTTGACCGGCTCCATGTCCTCCGCCAACGATCGAGGCATGATCATGAACATGGATAGCATGGCGGCCAGCGAGATGCCAAACCTGAGTGCGTTCCAATTACTCATTCTACCCTCCTCGTGGATATGCACAATCCGCAATCCAAAACAAGTGTACAGGATTGGGCGCGTGATTGCGCGCTTGCTCCTGTACACTTGTGCAAACGAATCCGATTCCGTTTGTCTGTTACTTGGCCGGGCGGCCGTAAACCTCGACTTCGATCATGTGGTTCATGTCGTTCGAGGTATTGCCGTTGCTGTACAAACGGACATAGCGGGCTTTCGCGCCCTTGCAGTCGATGAGGCGGCCGTCGCTGGTCTCGATGTACTCCTTGTCAGGGCCCACGCCCAGCTTGGCGGTGTTGTCGTGGTCGTTATTGAAGACCGTCTTGACGTCCTTCACGAAATCGGGGTCATCTGAAAGCTGGAGGATGACGTCGCGATATACACGGGCCTGAGAGTGGTAGTGCCAAATGACGACGGCGAAGATCTCCTGAGGCGCCCCGAGATCGACCTGCACCCATTGCACCTTTGGGCCGAACTCGACAAAGCTGCCGTCGGCGCCTTCCTTGTCCCCGTCGGTGAGCATCTCGAGCTCGCCGATGATGGGCTCCTTGTCACTAGCGGTAACGGGCTTGCCCTTCGCCACGTTGGTCACGCCTTTGGGGGCCATGAACGGCGGACGGGCCTTTCCGGTGGGCGTCTCAAGATTCGGCGACACGATGTTCTTCGGAGTTCCCACAAACATGGGTTTGGGCAGTTCGATCTTGAGCGGCTCCATGTCTTCCGCAAGCACTTTCGGGGCGATCACGAAAGCCGCAAACACAACCGCCAATGAAATCCCAAACCACATTGCACTTCTCTTGCTCATTTTGCTCTCCTTATAGCTACGGGCGGCCCGCTCACCGCGGAACTTCGCCTACCTCAATTGTACATGGTCTTGTGACTACTGTCTGTCCTCAAAACCCTCGTAGGTCCGATTTCTTAATCGGACTGTGACGCCTGTCCGATTAGGAAATCGGACCCACGTAAGCCGATTTGTTTTGGTCTCGTAAACTTCTGCAAGTAAGCGCCCTAATTGGTCTTCTTATCCTCACTTTTTTCAGTTTCTCGCCATAGGGGATGGTGGCTTTCGGCCCAACCTGGGGTCACTTTGCCGGTCATCATCGCACCGAGCGTTCCCGGGTTGGCCAGGGTCCCGAGGTACAGATGTACGATCCCGCCCATGACGAAGATCAGCGCGGTGTAGCGGTGAATCTGATATAAGACGTCCTGTCCCGCCGCGTCGAATACGGGCACTGCGCGTCCGAGACCGGTGACGAGGGACACAAGTCCCATCACGGCAACGACCCAGAAGTATGCCTTCTGCCCGGCGTTGAACCGCTCGGCTGGGGCATGTTTATCGCCCCAGAGATAGCCGCCGAATTTCATGGCCCACTCCAAGTCACACGAGGCGAAGACTCCGTCTCTTGCCCATGTCATCACAAGAAAGATCAATCCAATAGAGAAAACGGGCGCCGCGGTCAAGTGGATGACCCAAAACCATCCGTGCAATGCGCTGCCCAGGAAAACGGGCACAAAACCGGTCACGGCAAGCGCGAGAAATCCCAGAATGGTTATCGCGTGGACGAAGCGCTCCCACAGTGAAAAGCGGCGGACGGTGCGCTCCCCTTTCGGTCCCACGGCCCGCTTCGGACCGAAGATAACCAAGTGGCCTAATGCCGCCGCTACAATAGCGGCCACACCTGCTATCACGACTAAGCGAAACATCGTGCTCCCTTCAATATCTGCTCACTTCTTGCCGCCCGTTGCTACGAAGAGTCTCAGAAAACCTTCCAAGCCATGCAAACCGGAGTGCAGCAATGCCAAAGCGAGGACGATCGCCATTGCGATTGCGGCAATAATGAACGGCGTGCGCAGGTCTGCCTGAATATCCAGCGCGGCCAATAGCGTCGGGTCAAACTGAGTCATCGCGTACATAGGCGTCGAAACCGGCGGACCAAGCGGCAGTGGGCTGGCGGCCTCGACATTGCCGAAGAAGAAGTTCGAGTTCTCGTCGTGGCAGTCGGAGCAGCCGCGGGCGCCCAAGGATTGCGATGCGGGCCGCACGTCATGCGCAAACGCCCACGAGTACGGATTGGCCGATGGATGATCCGTCACGGTCAGTGCGGCGCCTCCCGCGGCCAGTTTGTACAGCTTCCCGCCCGCCACGTACACGGGCTGTTGATCCGAACCGACGGCGGCGGCAAGATCCCCGAGGATCTTGACGACTTGATGTTCGACGAGGGGGGCTGTTTCCTCGGCAACGACTTGGGCAATGATTTCCTCTTCCTGTGCCTCCACGAGGCTCTCGCCTTCGCCTTCACCTTCCCCCTCACCTTCAGCGGGCGTCGTCGCGGTTTTACCGGATTCGGTCGCTTCTGTCTGACCCTCGGCGGGGCCGCTTTCGGCATTCTCGTCAGCGTCTTGCTTAGGAGCGGGAGCGGCCTCTTCGGGCTTCGGTTGGGGAGCGGCCGCCTCTTCCTTTTGCCGTTCTGCTTCCTGTTTGGCCTTTGCTTCGGCATCGCGCAATGCGGTGACGATCGGCGCGACGACATCGAGGGACAGCGGAGTGACCTTGTCTCCCTTCATGCTGCCCCAGAAGGCGGGCCACATGATCTCGTGGGGTTCGATTCTGCCGCCGGCTTCGCGAACGAACACCGGCGCCATGACGTACGGGAGTTCCGTATCCCACTGGGCGCGCCCGTGTACGCCGAGGCGGTTTGCACGCGCGGTGCGAACCCGCTCGGTCTTGTCGCCCGGAAGGAAACCGGAGTGACACGCCGTGCAGCTTAATCTCTCGAGGTGCACGGCAGGCAAACCGCGGTGCAACGGGCGCGGCGCAGCCATGCGGCCGCCTTTGAACTCGAAACCCTGTCCGGCGGGATCTCCAAGGTGACAGCCGCGACACGTAAGGGTGGTGTAAGCGGGATCCGAGCTTTGCCCCTCATAGCCCCGGGAGATGAAATGGTCGAGTCCGTTTCGGTGGCAATCGGTGCAGGTAAGGCCCGCCAGTAGATGGACGTCGCCGTCCCATGCCCAGACCTTTTCCGGATCGACGTTTCTGGGAACGCTCGAGTGACAGTAGTAACAGCGATTGTTCGACGGGTTCCGCGTGACATCGAAGAACACGCAACTTTTCCGGTTGAAGCGACTGGCGTCGTAGTCGACCTCCGGGACCGCTGCCCATTGGTTGTCCTTGTTCGGGCCGTCGATAAGGTCATAGTAGTCCGGCAGACGCGAGGCCATGTTCAGAACAACGCCAAGCTCACTGGCCGCCGTGGCGGCCCAGCGGTAATTCTCGCGGGCGATTTGGATGGCCCATTCGCTCTGGTTCTGGTCGGCCGAGGCGTTGTGGCAAGCCAGACAATTGATCTCGATGTTGCCTGAAACGTTCCACCGGGATTCAGGATCGGGGGCTCGATCATCCTGGTCGCCCACGTCGCCGCCCGGCATGTGCCTTCCGAAAGCCTTGGCGAAATCCCACTGGGTCATGCCGATGTCCTGGGGCTTCCACGTTCCCTCCCACCCGCGGTAAGATATGGGAAGCTGGACGCCGCAACTCTCGTCAACGAGCACCCACGGTTCACCCGGACGGCCCGGGTCGGTAATGTTCTTCGAGGAGTCGAAGTGCCATCCCATGCCGATCTTCTCGTAGTCATGGCAGTCCCCGCAGGTATTTCGGGTCGAGAACGGCATGGGCATCCTATCGTCGGGACGAATCGTCTCGTAGTTCTCATCGTAGAGCGGGATTGTGTGCACGGCCCGAGTGCGGTTGCCGTCTACGATGACGTGTTTTCGCGGGGCGCCGTACGCCGGAAGCGTGACCACGCTGACAAACAGGGCCAGTACTGTTACAAAAATGCGAGATGTTCGTTGTACAGGCTTTAGCCTGGGCTTTAACGGCGAAACCCACCCTGAAGGGTGTACAACGAACGTTTTCACTGCTCCTGCGAAGCGAAGCGCTCTACTTCTCACGCCTTGAACTCCTGAGGCGCATAGGAAAGCTTTGTGCCGGCCTCGACGGCCTCGTTCACCTTCAATACGGCCACGGCGGTCTCGAAGCCAATCTCGGCGGGACAACTCAGCGGAGTGCCAAGGCGGATGGCGTCGAAGAAGTTCTCGAGGTGCGCTTGATGCGGCGGCTTGTTGAACTGGATTGGCAGCGGCCAGGAGCCGAGTTCAGCGGACACACGAACGTCGAGCACGATGTTTTTCAGTTTCTGGGTGGTCGACGGCGGCGCGGGCTGTTTGTCAAGGAGGCCCCTGTTGACGTACGGCTCCCACTCCGGCGCACTGACTTCGCGGAGCAAGTGATTTCCCTTCTGAGGCACTTCGGAGATCACGAGCGTACCGTTTTCGCCCATGAACGCCTCGTAGAAGCCGCCGTAGCTGGTGGTCGTCAGAACTTGGTAAAACGCGCGCGAAATGCCCTCCGCGTTCTCATACTCGAACGTCGCGAGGACATTATCGTACCACTCGTGAGTCTTGTAGAAATCGATTCCGCCGCTGGCCATGACAGACTTAGGATTGACGCCGAACACCCAACTGAAGATATCGATCTGGTGTGAGCCGAGGTCGACAATCGGACCTCCGCCATACTTCTTGTACCACCGCCAGTTGCGGAACTGCTGCATGGACTCGTATCCGTATTTCTCGAGTGTGGCGGGATCAATCTCCCACTTCGGGTGCCAACTGAGGTCGTCGCTCTTGGCGCGATTCCACTGGCCGTAGCCCTCGGTAACGCGCCCCAGCAGGCGGTTGTCGTGGACAAGGACGTTGATGGCGTGGATATAACGCGGATTGCTGCGCCGCTGGTGGCCAATCTGAAGAAGCTTGCCGGTCTCGCGGGCCGTGAGCACCATCTGCCGGGCGTTCTCGAGCTTGTTCGACATCTCCTTCTCGCAGTAGACGTGCTTCCCGGCCTTGAGACTCGGGATAGTGTGCACGTGGTGGACGAAGTCGGGCGTTGCGACCACGACGGCGTCGATCTTGTCCTTCTCGGCGGCCAGCATCTCGTCGAAATCGACATAGGCGTTGACTTGGTGCCCATACTTCTTCAACATCCCGCTGCCGCGCTTCAGACTGTACTGCCAGATGTCGCAGACGGCCTTGAAGCGTATGCCCGGAATCCTCAGCAGGGCATCCGTCAGGACCATGCCCTCGGCGCCAAGCCCGACCAGCGCGATGTTGAGATCGGCAGGCTTGATGCCCGGCGTCAAGGCCGCCGGCTCCGCTGGCGGAGCCGCGGGCGCGACCGGTGTCTCAGGAGCGGCCGGAGCCGGTGGCGCTTCAACCGCTTGTGGCACAGCCGGCCCCGGCTGTGGAGCCGCGGCCTCCTGGCCCATGGCCTTTCCGACAAAGAGGAGACCCGCTCCCGCGGCAGTCGACACGAGGAAATCGCGCCGCGTGTGAGCAGCAAGTTCCCCTTTGAAGGAACCTCCCTCAAGTCCCCCTTTGAAGGGGGATTTAGGGGGATGTATTGAATCCCCGCATTCCTCAGCCATCGCTCTCCCACATCCCCCTAAATCCCCCTTCAAAGGGGGACTTGACAATGATGCATCCCTGTTTCCACGCGTTTTGGATTCCTTTCCTCGTTTGCGGGGTCGTGGGATCCGTCCCGAGTTCATGCGAGAATTCTTGCTGCCGTCATGATTTGTACTGCTCATTTCTCCACCTGTTCCAGGAGGGGCGTTTCTGCGAAGCCGCCCCTTTGGTTCTGGGGCGCTTCTGCGATACCGCCCCTTAATAGAGGTAAATTCGTGTCGGTTAGGGCGCGATAATACCCAAAGCCTTGGCTCGATTTCCAACTCTCACGCGCGTTCCCAAGTTCAACGTGGGAACGCGCGTACAACCCCAACGGTTACTTCGTCAGGTCTTTGGCCATGGCGTCGAAGTTGGCGACACACTGGGCGATCTCGGGAACGGAGTTCTCCCAGTTGTATTCATATTCAATGGCGAATACGCCTTTGAAACCTTGGCGTTTGAGTTCCGTCAAAAGGACCTTAACGTCGGCCTTGCCCGTGCCCCACGGCACGTCATGCGCACGCGGCCCCATCTCGTTCAGGTCTTTGAAGTGGAGGGAGATGATCCGCCCGTCAAGTTTCTTCAGCGCCTCAAGGGGATCGACGCCTGACCGCATCCAGTGGCCCGTGTCTGCGCATGACCCGATGCGTTTGCTGTGGCCCTTTATGACCTCCGCCAGATGATCCGGATTCCAGTATTGCGAAGGCTTCGGATGATTGTGAATCGAGATGTTGATCCCGTATTCCTCGGTAAGCTTGTCGAGCAGCGGCATCGCCTCGGGCTTCGGCTCAGAGACGATCGTCTCGATGCCCATCTTCTTGGCGAAATCAAAGAGCTTCCGCCATTCCTTCTCGTCCGCTGCAAGCTTATCCGACGGCGTAACGACCCCGTAGTCCACCAACTTCACCCCCGCCGAATCCAGCTTCGCCTTCACCGCCGCCATCGTCTCCTCGGACATGTCCTGGTCGAGCTTCACGTCCGGCTTTTCCGGGCTCAGCTTTTGCCCCGGATAGGCTTCAATGTACTTGAGGCCGAGAGAGGCATTCTTATCGACCGCTTCAAAGAAACTGAAATGGTTGAACGAGTACGCCTGGCAAGCCAAACGCCAGCCGAGCAGTTTCTCAGCGTTCGGCGCACCTGCAGGCTTTGCCGGCTCCTGCGCTATACAGAGCGGCGAAAAGACCAACATGGAAACTGCCGCCACCAACACAATGCTTGCACACGCTGTTCTGATTCTCATCCTCTTATTCCTTCCTATGGGTCCCTCATCGAGTAGACGATTCACACAATGGTTCTATTCAAAAGCACGTTTCGCTTTTCTGCCTATGTCAGCTTCCATTCGCCGCGCATGGGCCGCCGCGTCATGAGCTGGGCCGTCTCGTCGTTCGTGATGCGTTCGGCGACGGGATCCCATTTGAGCTTGCGGCCGGTCAGCATCGCAATGTTCGCAAGATGACACATGGCGGCGGTGCGGTTCCCGATTTCCTCGTGCGCGAAGGGTTTCCCGCGGACCTTCACGGCGTCCAGGAAGTTCTGGTGATGGTTTGGGCTTCGCCCGAGATGGACCTCGTTCGGCCCGATGACCTCCTTGAGCAGTTCGAGTTTGCTGGCCTCGAGATCCCCGCCGTGGATGTGAATGAACACCCAGCCGTCGGTCCCTTCGAACTTGAGACCGCGGGGCTCGTCGGTCGAGCAGATCATGCGGACGCCGTTCGCGTACAGGAATTCAAAGTGGTAGTCCACCGCAATGTCGTATAGGCCGGCGCGCAGAAAGTCGCCCTTGCCCTCGATCTCGATCGGGCCAGTGTCGTCCGTGCCGTTGCCTAACTGTCCGATGTCGATGACGTGCGCGCCGCGATCGGTCACCTCGCCGCCGGAGTATTCGAGGATGTACCGGAACCAGAAGTGGCAACGCCTCTCCGTGTAAGGATACCAAGGCGTGGGTCCGAGCCACATATCGTAATCGAACCCATCGGGCACCGGCATCGGGACCGGCATCGTGGTGAGGTCGCGGTCGTCCCACGGCAGGTTCACGTGGATGGTATGCAGTTTTCCGACGCGACCGTTTCGCACGAGTTCGCAGGCATACCGCGCGTTCGGCCTCGAGCGCTCATGACTGCCCGTCTGGAGGACGCGCCCGTAGCGATTCACCGCGTCGCACACGGCACGCCCCTCGGCGACCGTATTCACAAGGGGTTTTTCGCAGTACATGTCCTTGCCCTGCTTTGCGGCCATGATGCATATGAGCCCGTGCCAGTGATCGGGCGTGCCGATGCACACGGCGTCGATATCGGGGCGTACAAGCAGCTCTCGGAAGTCGTTGTAGGCGGCGCAGTCCGCGTTCCCGTACTTTTGATCCACGATGCGCTTGGCCTGATCGCGATGGTCGCGGTCCACGTCGCACACGGCCACCATCCGGACTTCCTTGTTCCCGAGAAACGCGCGCATATTTCCGGTGCCCTGACCGCCCGTCCCGATTGCGCCCATGACAATGCGATTGCTGGGTGCGGTGGCGCCATCGGCCCCCAGCGCTGTTGATGGAATGATGTAAGGGAATGCAGCGGCGCCCAGCGATGCAATTCCGGTTCTCTTGATGAATGACCTTCTCGAAATCGGATTACTCATTCGTCATACCCCTCTTGGTGAAGCTAGTAGGGTGGGTGGAGCGAAGCGGAACCCACCACTTCCGCAACGGTGGGTTCCGCTTCGCTCCACCCACCCTACAAGCTGACTCTAACCTTCGGACTTCACTTCAACAATTCCTTGACAAACACGTTGCGGAACCATAGGGCCGAATTGTGGCTCTGGAGCTCAAGCTGGCCTTTGGGATAGATCGGCTTCGTGCGGTCCCAGTAGTTCTCGAGGGTGACGTTGTCGACAACGAGCACGCCGTTCAACCATACGCTGACCTTCTCGCCGGCCATCTTGATCCGGAACGTGTTCCACTCTCCGATGGGATTGTCAGCGCACTTCAAAGGATACTTCGGGTTCTTCTGGTTGTTATACAGCCCGCCCGACCCCACGGGATTCTTCGTGTAATCCCAAATCTGCACTTGCGGCGAGCCGCGAAGATAGATGCCGCTGTCGCCGCCCGGGCCGATCTTCCAGTCCACGAGCATTTCGAAGTCGGCATAGTCTTTCGCCGTGCAGAGGCTCTCCCCTTTGCCGTCGAACGCGAGAACGCCGTCCTCGACCTTCCAATGCTCGCGCATATTCTGGTCGTGTTCGGCTTGAGCCTTTGCGAGTTCCTCCGCGCTCATCTTGGCCCGGCTCTCAGGGTCGCCGACAAGCCCCTTCCACCCTGTCAGGTCCTTGCCGTTGAAGAGCGGCGTGAACCCTTCCGGGACCTTCAGGGCGTTGCTGTCGGACGGCGTTTTTTCAGCGGCGTGGGCGACTGCAAAGAGAAGCATCACTGTCGAGGTGATGAAAACCACGTAGTGTCTTAACATATCATCGTCTCCATCTTGAATGTATGTTGCAGCGCGTCACTTCCGACTCGCCGACTCGTTCCCAAGTACACCTTGGGAACGAGGAAACGGGAAACGCGTCCAGTTGCCTGTCAAGTTGCTTCCGCACTGTTCTCACTTAGCCTTCTTGCCCTTTGTCACGGACTTGGACTCGACTTTGAGTTCGTGGATGGACCAGGAATGATCTTTGACTGAACCGGTTTGGACGATCTTGATGTATCGCCCGACCTTTGGCGAGAAAGAGATCTCAGTCACGGCGCCTGAACCGGCGCCCTCCGCTACAGGGTTGCCCCAATTGTTCTCGTCATTTGTGACAAATACCTTGTAGCCGCGCGGATAGTCCTCGCCGCTCGGTTTCGTGTTAAGGGTAATCTTGCTGACCTCGTATTCAGCCCCTTGGTCGATCGTGAAGGAGATGTCGGGTTTCTGATCGACGCCAGAGGTCCAACGGGAATCCATGTTGCCGTCGATGGCCTCCTTCGCATCGCCCGGATTGTCGGAGGCGGTGACCTTGTAGCCGCTGACCTTGATCTTATCGGCCGCGAGGTCCGCCTCCTTTTTCAGATCATCGACGTTGAGATACGGCTCGACCAGCGCCATTGCGCTCAGGCTCTTCACGTTGGCCACGCCGCCCAGCACCATCTTCTTCTCATCGGTCGACTTCGCGATCTTGAGCGCCTTCTCGTAATAGGGCAACGTGGCATCGGCGGTGCGATCGCTCGGAAGCTCCAACAGCCGGAGCAGCCCACGCAGTAACAGGACGCGATGCGTCTCTTCCTTTGCGCCATCCGCAAGTGCGAGAAGGTCGTCGACGGCCGCTACCGTAGGCCAGCCGGAGAGCGCCCTGACCGCAGCGTCTTTGACCTCAGACTTGCCGCTCTTCGCCGCCTCCACCAAAGGCTTTAGGCCGTTGACGTCGCCCGTCTGGCCAAGCGCCGAATATACTGCGCACAGGGCAGGCGCTTCCTTGACGGCGGGAAGCTTGGCAAGAAGCGCCGCCGATCTCTTGTTCTCATCCGGGATCCTCTTGGCGACGGCGACGATAGCGGTAACGGCCTCTTTGCGCGCATCGTCGGAAGCTTCGGCCACAAGACGATCCACCATTGCCGGTAGGTCTTTTTCTCCGGCCAGAACGCCGAGCGCCGCGTAGGCCGCGCCCCGCGCGAGTTCATTGTCGCCTTGCGCTGTCTCGATAAGGGCCGGCACGGCGCTCACGGCGTTGCGCGCTGCAAGACTCTTGGCCAACTCGACCTTGATGTTGGGTTCCGCTTTCTTCATCTCAGCGACGATGGACTCGTCCACGTTCTGACCGCGCAACGTGGCAAGACTGGCGCGGGCTGCCTCTTGTAAAGGACTTTTTCCAGCCGCAGCGACCATCGCCAAGGGTCTCACACACTCCGCGCCGCCCAGCTTGCCCATTGCGGCGAGCACCGCGAGGGCCACGCCTTCGTCCGCGCTCTTGGATAGTTCCATGATCGCGGGCAAGGCCGTCTGGTCGTTTCGATCGGCAAGGGCGGTGATGAGCAAGGCTTGCCCGGCAGGTTGCAGCTTCGGCAGCACGGCAACGAAGACGTCCGTTACGGCTTTGTCCGCCTTTCCGTCCGCTACGCCGAGGGTCCTCACAAGCTGTGCAGCCGCCTTCTGAAGCTTCGGATTGTCGCCGGCAAGCGCTTCAACGACGGCAGGAGCGGCGGAGGTCCCCACAGCAAGCACGCGGCCCCGAAACGCCGCGACCTTGATGTTGTCCGGCTCGCCGGCCCCAGTCAGTTGCTCATACATCTTCGCGGCCTTCCCCGCGTCCTTCGCCGCGACCTTGTCCGCGCAAAGGAGGTACGCATCGGCCCAGGCATTGTGCAGTTCCTTGTTGACGCCCTTTGTGGCCTCAAGCGCCGTGGCGGCTTCCGCATCGCCGATGCGGCCCAGAGCGGCCATGGCGGCCTCGGCCACCATCTTGTCCGGGTCCTTCGCCAGCTTGCCGAATTCTCCAACCGCCGCCGCACATTGACGCGCGCCCAGCGAGTTGATGATGCCGACCTTGATCAAACCGGACGTCTTGCCTAAAGCATCCATCAACGCTTTGTCTGCCGTCTTGCCGGGGATGCGTTCGAGGGCGTAGCGGGCCATGTCCGAGGTCTCTTTGGCCGTCAGCATCCCCGCGAGGACGGGAACGCAGTCATCATTCCCGATGAGAGACAGTTGCCGGCACACGAACTGTTTTCCGTCGAGCGTCGCCTGGCCCTTCAGGATCGCGAGGAGTTTTCCGACAAGCTCTTTCCGCGCCTCAGCGTTGCCGTACGAGTCACGGACCGCATCGGATACAACGGTGTTGCTCTCGCGGCTCTTGCCAAACTCGTAGGCTGCAACGTCCTTCAGGGCCGCGTCTACGCTGGCGGTATCGGCAGCCAACACGGCGGTGTGACCAGTAAGCCCCGCGTACACCAGGGCCGTTGCCACAAACAGGATCAAAGCGTAACGTCTCATTGTTCTCTCCTTCACAATCGTTTCAATGTTGTGCTTTTCCGCTTGTTTCATATCGATTCGGCTCGCAGTCCGTTCCTGCAATAAACCCAACTCCCATACTCGCCAAGGCTCCCAATCCGTGGGCCAGACTGTTAGTCTGCCTGGCAGGCTGACAGCCTGCCCCACGAGCTAAGAATCATGGCAGAAGTGATGCAGGCAGACTAACAGTCTGCCCCACGCGTTCTCTTACACCTGCCACGGTTCCCGCATGGCGCGCACCAGCATTCGGTCGGCGCCGGGGTCGCCCACGAACTCTTCATGGTCCGGGTCCCACCGGAGTCTGCGTTTCAGACGCATCGCGATGTCGCTTAAGTGGCATATCATATCCGATCGGATGGTCACATCGATAGGGCAAACGGTCGGCCTCCGGGTCTTCACGCATTCGATGAAGTTTCCGACGTGGCTGGCGCTCTCGTAAAGATGGATCTCGTTCGGGCCAAGGGTTTCCTTGAGCAGGGATTTCGGCTCTGTTTCAAGGATTCCTCGCGCAACATGAATCCAACCGTGTGTTCCTTCAAAGCGAATGCCGTGCCGGTTCTGCGCTTCGTCCGTGTAGTCCAGCGTAATTCCATTGGCGTACCGCATCGTAACGTTCCACTTCGTGGCGCAGTCGCAGAAGCCGTCTTTGGGAAACTCACCGGTCCCCTCGACTTCGATGGGCCCGCTGAGGTCCGTTCCGTTGCCCCATTGAGCAATGTCGACGTGATGGATGCCCCATCCCGCGACGTAGCCTAGCGCAAAGTTCGAGTTATGCCACCAAAAGTCGTTGACGATCAGCTTGTCCGAATACGGCGTACAGTGAGCGGGACCCAACCATAAGTCGTAGTCGAGCCAATCCGGCACGGGCATCGGCGTTAGGTTCTCCGATTGCCGGCTGGCAGGGGACCCCACCTTGATTAGCCGCAGGTCACCGATTCGTTTATTATGGACCAATTCGCAGGCAAAACGAAACTCCCGCGACGAGCGCTGCTGGGTGCCGTATTGAAACACGCGGCCGTAGCGATGGACGGCGTCGCGGAGGGCCTGGCCCTGGTGGAGGCTCAACATCAGCGGTTTCTCGACGTACATGTCTTTGCCTGCCTTCGCGGCAAATACGGCATGGGGCACGTGCCAATGGTCCGGTGACGCGATCAGCACGGCATCGATGTCCTCTCGCGCAAGAAGCTCGCGAAAGTCGTTGTACCCCTTGCAGCCCATACTCCTGTAATGATCATTCACCATCTTGACGGCTGCCTCGCGCCGCTTGGCGTTAACATCGCATACGGCGACTACCTGGGCTTCGGCATTTCGCAGGAAATTGTTCATAACGCCGCATCCCTGTCCTCCCATGCCGATGCAACCGACATTAACGCGGTTACTCGCGCCGAACACGGACGACGGAACGACGGCCGGGAACACGGACGCCGTCGCGGCCGCAACAAGGCCGCTCTTCATGAAATCGCGACGCGTGAGGGTGTTTCGTGAGGCGTCGCTGTTCATTGCCCTTCTTCCTTTGATCATGTGGGATCAGCCTTTCTCCAGGGATCTATTCCCCGCGACCTTCGTCTTAGAGCTCTTCTTGGCCTGTTCCTCGAGGAACCTGTAAATGTCCATCCGCGCCTTGTGCCACGCAATATCCATGGGCCTTTGGCCGCTGTAATCGGGCGTTTTCAGCCGGGCGCCGTGCTCTACGAGGAGCTTTGCCACTTCGAATTGACCGTGAAGGGTTGATGCGTGCAGCGGCGTCGAACCGTCGTCCCACGTTGCCATATTCGGGTCCGCGCCGGCCACGAGGAGCAGTTCAGCCACGTCCGGATGCCCGTGAAGCGCCGCCAGGAATAGTGGGGTCGCGCCGCGTCGGTCGGCCGTATCCGGTTCCGCGCCGCGTGCAATGAGAAGGGCCGCGATCTCCGAATGGCCTTGCATGGCGGCACAATGCAGAGGCGTCAGAAGGTTTCCGTCTCTGGCGTTGATCTCCGCGTTCTTGTTCAGGAGCTTCCGGACTATGTGGATAAGTCCGTTAAAGGCCGCATTGTGCAAGGGTGTGGCCTTCTGAGCCTCGACGCCTGCGCTGATATACGCGCCATTGGAAATAAGCAAGTCCACAAGCGTCTCGCCCTCGATTCCTCCTGCCATGTGCAACGGCGTTTGATCCTCCTTGTTGAAAACGTTCACCTGGGCCCGGGCCTCGATCAACCGCTCGGCAATGCGCCGGAAACCCATGGCCATAGCGAAGTGAAGCGCGGTGTCGCCGTTCCGGTCCTGCGCGTTCACGTCGGCGCCGTTTCTAAGCGCCCTTTTCACCTCGTCCAGGCGTCCGGTGCGGGCCGCCTTCAACAAAACCTTGTCCCAATTGGTGCGTAGGAAGAACTTCATCGAGCACCCGTGGCCTGCCGCGCCAAGTCAGCGGGGTGGCATGGATAAGGCTGATTTGGCCGGTTTTCTGGCATAGCCATTGAATTCCGGCTCCAATACGGCCAAATCAGCCTTATCCATGCCACCCGACAGAAGGGTAGCTGGACAGTTACAAGAAATCGTTATTAGGCCCAAGTTCTCCACGGAGCCCGTCCGGCACGTGACAGCAGACGGTTGGCTTCTTCATCACCTACAAAGCTTTCCGCCGCGGGGTCCCACTTCAGGCGTCGGTTCAGGAAATCGCATATGTTGCCCAACTGGCAGATAGTCGAGGTGCGATGGCCAATCTCGACGTCGGCGATTGGCCGGCCGCGCGTCTTAATGCACTCGATGAAATCGTCGCGATGACTGCGATGACGATTCAGGTGGACATCGTCAGGACTGAGCCGGTATTCGAGGATGCTCGACGGATCTGCTCGGACGAAACCGCGGCTGACGAGAATCGTCCCGTTCGTTCCGTGGAACACACAGTCCGCCTCGCCACCGTGATACATCGGCAGTCCGTTTGCGTATAGGAAGGTCATGCGTTTCACATCGTTCCCGTCAGGCGGGATGACCTCGACGGGGCCGCTATGGTCCATGTCAAGCGCCCATTGAGCGATATCGAGATGGTGAGCGCCGAAATCGCTGAAGCCGCCGCCCGCATAGTCGCGATAGCCCCGCCAATTCGGGAAACCGGGAAAGTTCAGTGGACAGAGCACCGAGTTGTAAGGCCGCCATGGAGCAGGGCCGAGCCAGCGGTCCCAATCCAGCGTCTCAGGCACAGGCTCCGGCGGCAGACTGTACGTGTCCTGCGGAAAACCGCCAATGCCAATGTCGATGCTTTCCAGGTCGCCGATCACTCCCGCACGAACCAATTCCGCCGCCCGCGAGAAGTAGCCGTCGTACTCCGAGCGCTGCTGGCTTCCGGTTTGGAACACGCGACCGTATCGCCGGACCGCATTGACAACGGCCCGCCCTTCAGCGATGAAGCGGGTCATGGGTTTCTCGCAGTAGATGTCCTTGCCGGCCTTGGCGGCCTCGATGGACACGATCGAGTGCCAGTGATCGGGCGTCGCGATGACGACGGCGTCGATGTCCGGCCGCGCAAGGAGTTCCCGGAAATCATGGTACGTATCGCAGCCCTTATACGCGCCTTGGCCAAACTTCTCGGCGTAGTACTTCTCGAGAATTTGCTTGCTGCGATCGAGACGGCCCGTTTCGACGTCGCACACGGCCACGGATTGCACGTCAGGATGATACTTGAAGCCTTCGACATGCGCCTCGCGTCCCATTTTGCCGACGCCGATATGGCCAACAACAATCCGGTTGCTCGGCGCGGTAACGCCATCCGCGCCCAGTGCTGACGAAGGGATAATATACGGAAACGCAACCGCCCCCAACGCCCCCGCCGTTGTCCTCTTCAAAAAGTCACGCCTCGCAATCTCCCTTGTCACTTTCATCTCAATTCAGCCTTTCTTCCCTCAATCTCGCCCTGACACCGGCACATAATCACCTTCGGAAGGGCATCAGCGGATGCGGTGGGTTCCGCTTCGCTGCACCCACCCTACCGCTCCCATCATGGCTTCTGCGCGGTCCAGCGGATGGCCTGCGAAATGAGCCGTCTGTAGTTGGGATCGGCAAAGATGCTGTCACCGTGGCCCATTTGGATGAAGCAGACGCGCGCCTTGCTGTAGTTTCGGGTCCAGCCGATCTCTTTCTGACACTTGGGACTATCGGTCGTTAACAGGAGGTGATTGTCCGGGTCGAGGAGATAGCCTTTGTACGTCTCGTCGTGGACGTCGAAGTCACTAACCCCTTGCGTGATCGGATGAGAGGGATCGACAACATGAATCTTGTAGTCGACGCCATGCTCATACTGCGACCTCGGATGCGTGACGCCGTTCTCACTGACGTCTGCGAGGAAATAGCGCGCGCCAATGATCTTGCGGAACTCTGGCCACTCGGTGTAGTCCGCGATGGCGTGATGGAGCACCACGAGCCCGACTCCACGCTCAAGCAGCTTCAAGAAGTTCTGCTGACGCTTCTCGGAGATCTTCTGCGTCATGTTGTAGAGGACGATTACGTCGTACGGCCAGTTGCTGATGTCCTCGAACAGTTCGCTGTCGTCCTTCAGGACAACATGCGTGAATTCGATGCCCTCATTGGCCTCGAACATCGCCAGAAACGGCTTCTCCGAAAAGTCATGCCCGCCCGTAACGACAGCAACCTTGAGCTTCGCCTCAGCCCAAGCGCCCGAAACAATAACCGATGCGAATACCATCAGCAGGGCAAGCACACGCACTTTCATCACGGCCTCTCTCCTCCTTCAGCCTACAGCCTTCAGTCTTCAGCCTATATATGCCACGGCGCACGCATAGCGCGGATCAGCTTCCGCGAGGCCCCTGCATCATCGAGGATCTGCTCCGTCTTCGGGTCCCAGCGGACCTTCCGTCCAAGCTGCATCGCGATGTTGCCGAGGTGAGCGATCGAAATCGCCCGATGTGCCACTTCGATTGGCGTGATCGTCAAAGCCCGCGTCTTCCTGCACTCGAGGAAGTTCCGCATGTGATCGCTGCTGTTATAGAGGTGGATTTCGCCGGGCCCGATTTTCGATTGAAGCAGTTCCTTCGGATTCGCATCGATCCCGCCTCGGTCCACCCAGACCCATCCGTCCGAGCCTTCCCATTTCGCGCCGCCGCGTTCTTTGTTCGACACGACCATGGTGAAACCGTCGGGAGCAACGGGAGAGGCGCCGGGTGCGTACTTGCACTCGAACCGGTAATTCGTGGCGGCATTGTAAAGCCCGTCGCGCGGATACTCCCCGACACCTTCCACTTCGCTAGGGCCGGTGTATTCCGTGCCCATGCCCCAGTTCGCAATGTCGCAGTGGTGGGCGGCCCAGTCGGTCAATTGTCCGCCGGAGTAATCCAGGATCCACCGGAAGTTCCAATGGCAGCGTTTCTCGGTGTACGGCGCCCACGGAGCGGGCCCCAACCAGAAATCGTAATCGAATCCTTCAGGGACGGGCATCGCTGGCTGCGGATCGATCGAGGGACCCGTGGGCAGTCCTACGCGAACAGTGTGGACTTTACCGATGCGACCGTTGCGGACCAATTCGCACGCAAACCGGAAGTGCTTCTGCGAGCGCTGCCAGCTTCCCGTCTGCCAGACAATGCCGTTTTTGTGGACGGCATCGCACATCGCGCGGCCCTCCACGACAGTAAGAGAAAGGGGTTTCTCGGCATAAATATCCAGGCCGGCGCGCGCAGCGGCGATGGCGGGAATCGAGTGCCAGTGGTCGGGCACGGCAATCGACACCGCGTCGAGATCCTTCCGCGCCAGCAGTTCACGGAAATCACCGTAGTCCTTGCAGTCCGCGTTGTCGTATCTCCTGTCGACGAGACGCTTCGCTTCAAGTCGATGGGGTCTGTCAACATCGCAAACGGCGATGATCTGGACGTCCCGGTTTCCCAGGAAGCCTTTCATGTTTCCCGTGCCCTGGCTTCCCATGCCGATGCAACCCATCACAACGCGATTGCTCGGCGCGACGGTATCATCGGCGCCAAGCGCCGAGGATGGAATGATGTAGGGAAACGCAACAGCGCCTCCAGTCACAGTCAACGTCGTCTTCAGGAAATTCCTGCGGTTCATCGCCCGTTTTGCCTCGTCAGTCTTGCCCATGATTCGTGCTTCCTTTCTTCACCGACTACGATTCCCAATGCGTCACCTGAGGTGCTGAAATTCCTATTGCGGCTCCTGGCATTGCTCCGGCAATGCTCTCACAACAAGCTCGGACACGCAACGCACAAATTGCTCGGCCTGTTGGAGCCACTCCTCCACTTTCTGTGGCTCGAACGTAACAAAAGGAGCGTAGTCCCCGGCTTGCCTCTTGTCGAGGATCTCGTGATAGAAGTCAGCCATTTCCGGAGGAATCCGGCCTGCGTTTGCCCAGTGCTTGTCCAGTAGAGCCATAACGCCACTATGCCTCCTCGAGAAAAGGCCCTCGGTTCTTAACAGGGCCTCCACGACATAAAAGCAGGCATAGTAGATCCTGTTCACTGCACTGTGAAGATCGCCGTGTGCCAGAAGAAGTCGGGCACTCTCAAGTGTTTCGTTGGCGCGCGACAATCGGTATCGGACATACGCCACCTGATCGGAGGTCATTGAAGAAGTCATAGGAGTATGCCATCCCTCTGGACCTCGTCATAGAAAGGTGATCCACGAGAAACGGGCGAGTCCCATTCCTCTCTGGAACAGCAGATTGTCGATAAGATGGTTTCCCGCTGCAGTTCCAAGTCATAGATCCTGTGGTTAAGCTCTTTCTCCTCAGCACGTGAAAGCCGCTGCTCGGTCAGGATCAGGAAATCGTAATCTGATTCCGGAGTCTGAGTTCCCCTCGAGACGCTCCCATACAAGAGGATTGTGGCGGAGGGGCATACCTCAAGCACGATACGCTTCACCTCGGCGAGAATGTCTTGCGCTTCCGCCGCTACTGTGCTTGCCTCTTCAATCGTTCTCATGTGAGTGCCACCGCGTTACCCGTTGCTGTATGATGCCCAATCAGAACACGCTATTCAAACGGGCGGTTCGTCGCCGCATTAGGGAGGGGTAGTGTCATGGGCGAGTTGATCTACATGTTCGCGAGTTTCGCCTCACGGCATCGGAACGGCGTTACATGCACCGAGGGGATGCGCCTGCTGGCCGACACGCTGCATCCGCACGGCGTGAAGATTACCTGGATCGTCAGCCCCGAGTCCGCCGCCATTGCTTCGGAGATGTTGACGAAGTGGCATGAGTCCTTCGGGGACGACGTGGCGGTGCATACGCCCGTCTTGAAGGGTTCTCTTGAAGACAAGAAGGCTGCCATGTCCGCCGCCCGGGAGGCCGTCGGCAACGCACTGCCGTGGGCTGCATTGACGGTTGCCGCGAGCGGCCACACGGACCCTGAGATCGCGGCGGTGCTCGAGGCCACGGGTTTTGAAGGGCTTTGGGGCTTCTGCTGGGAACAGATCGAGGTGGACCAGATCACGGACCGCGGGTGTCCGTGGGGCTTCTATTATATGGATCGGTCACAGCGGCTCCGTCCTGCGCAAGGGCGCGGCGTAATCGGGATGGAATGGACCGCACGGGACTTGCTCAAGAGCTTTCACTCCGGAAATCCATGCCTTTACTCGACGGACCCGAACGACGTGGGCCGCGGCGGATTGTGCTCGTGGGAGAACATCGACTATTGGCGGCGCATGGCCGACAACTACATGCGCAATACGCGGTATAACGATCACGTCTTCCTCTTGCAGCACCAAGAGGCGCATGAGATGGAGCGGTCGGACCTCTGCAAATGCTACACCGAGGAAGATATCCGCGAAGCCGCCGTCATGTTGGATCAGTTCGCCCGGCACATCAAAGGCAGCGCGAACATGATGACGCTGCCAGAGGCCGCAAAGCTCTATCGCAGCCGATACGACCGCACGGCCTCATCGTACATGCTCTGGGAGGACTCCCCCACGCCTCGGCCGAATTGCGACTACGCCTGGAGCACACCGGTGGGCCCATGGCCCAAGACCTTCCTGCACTATGACTGCGGCGCCCAGATGATGTTCATCGAGGGAAAGGTCGAACCGGTGTGCATCCGCAACTACGCACAGCCATGGGCCTCGGGCGAGTATTTCGCCGAACCCGATATTCCGTACGCCCGCCTCGTTCACAACACCCAGTTCAATTGGAGCCGCGAGATCGAAATCGTCGCTAAAGCTCCACGCCCCATGCCATACGGCCTCGCGCTGTGGGGCGACTACGCCCTGTACCAGATCGACGAAGCCCCGGACCTCATCGAAGGCAAGATTATATCCAGAGAACTCATGTTCCTCCGATACAACCTAACCGAAGGCCAAAACCGCCTCTGCATCCGCCTACAAGGGAAGTGACAGTGGGTACCGATTGGATTAGGTGTAGTGTGCCTGCGTCAGCGGATCATGGATCGGCTCGCCACAGTAATTGGCTCAACACAGCAGTCTTCGCTGACATGCAGGGCCGGTCAATCAGTATCGTCTCGGACCTTCTGCGAAGCCACGGTGAATGCGAAGTCACAAAAGAGCAGGCCTTCGCCCCGCACGTACTCCTTACCGCCATCGTCTCTGCGGTTGTAACCGAAGCTATACACGACAAAATCGCCATTCTCTTTGATCCTGTATGAAAACCTGTGGCCTGGATTCCAGGGATCTTCAGGAATCGAATCGAGATACTGCGGTACTAGTTCATCGAGATTCCCGGGAAGCCTTCCTGTCGCCAAACGGAAACGCTCCACGCCAAGCGCGACCCACGCGGTGTTGAGCTCTGTGCGCCGTCGCCATTCATCCTCATAGGCAGACTCAAAGGAGGGAAGGAGTCGGGTCGCGAATGCCAAACGCCAGGAGAGGTCAGGACGAGTGGGCTTTTCATGTTGGCCTTCACCGATTTCACACGGATGACGGTATTCGAATGGCCACCCAGCTTCGGCGAGTGCCCGCAAGTCAACCTTCCGCGTGAGGCTTGCCGCCCGTGACCAGTCGAGTATTCTCGATGAAATCCACAGGTGCGCAAGGCGATCAAACTTGCCGAAGCCAAGGATGTCGCACGGTAGCAGCAAGTGCCATCCGAATTGCGCTGATCCCCCCCCCGGCCTCGACGAACTCGGTATAGGCGGCAATCGGATTCCTCAGAGCGTCTGACAACGCCACTTGCTCAAACAGAATCGTCTTGTCCAACATATGGCCGTCCTGCAGCGGCGGCAGTGCAGTCGCGAAGCACTCCTGCAATTGTTGCATTTCCGCATCGGACAGGGACGTTCGCCCCATGGCTACCTCGAGTGCACTCGCGGAAGCCGGAAGAAGAGTCGTCCGGACGATCTGGCTGAGCATCAGCGGTTCGGGCGCGAGGGAATCCGCGATCCGAAACGTCGCGCGAAGTGCTTCTGCGACCTGGGGTGGATGCCTGACAACGGCGCCAAGGATCGCCTCCAGCTGCAGGACACGGGTCAGATCCCTGACTCTCACGAAGTGTGGGAGCTCGGCCTCAATGCCTTTCGAAAGGTCAATGGGATAGCGGCTCTTGGCCAACCCAGAGTCCGCTAGCTTGTGCAGTTCGTCGGCCGTCTCGCGCCCAACGGATTCCCAGAACTCCCGGGACCAGTACAACGTTTCCAGCGGGAGGGCTTCACCCCTTTCTGCTTTGGCGTAACCAACTATCAGTAGATGCTCAAGGACTTGAAACGGCAAATCCTCGGCCGGGAGCTTTGGATTGCGGTTCGCCTGCTTAGCCGCCGGCAACCCATCCTCCCAGTGCCAGAACCGCTCGAAGTATCGATCTCGGATCTCTAGGCATCTCAGCGCCAGGTTCTCGTCGTCATTCACCGGCGGATAGAGTGCGTTCAACTCCTGCGGCGTTGCGGGAAGCCCTTGCGACCGCCATAGTGCACATACAGCCGGCTCGGCCGGCCAGCGTATCCAGGCGACGAGAAGCGCCACTAACATGAGGACTACCCAGCCCGCACGGCGCACTCGCAACGCGGTCACATCCGGCACACTGCTGGAGACGGCGGCCCCCTGCTCGTCCCACTTGCCGCGCCGCCGACGGCTGATGTCCAGGACCGCCGCGTAATAGGGCAGGATCATCGCGGCCCCTACTGCGGCGCTGACAAGAAGAGAGCCAGCGTCGAACCATTGTCCGTCGGCAATGCGCGGCTCGAAAGGATAGAGCGCAAGCGTCAGTCCGCCCCACAGTACACACGAACGGGCTATTGTGCCCAGTGAGATCGACCTTTGCCGCAGCGCCAGCAGAGCAATCACGACAAGGAAGGCGATCACGACACTCAGGAGCATCCCCAGGTTCTGTTCACCAGTCAGAATCGGGTACCCATGCCCGTGAGGAATCATCTCGTAAAGGATGTTGACTGTGATACCCGTCACAAAAACAAGTATCACGAACCTGCGGATCGGCCGGTATGCGACGCTCATGCCTACCCACGCCGCCACACCGGCAATTATCGGCACGCCCGTCACCCACGCAAGGACTTCACGCAGACTGGCGTAACCCGATGCCAGACCTGCTGTGGCCATGCTGAACAGAAGCCCATCGTCCGCTGTGAAGAGCCAGATGACATACACAAGCGAGACCCCGCACAGGGTCCCGAACAACGCGACGCCATCGGCCAGAAGCCGCGCCCGCGCCACTTGACGTACAGTCGCGGGCATGCAGAGCAGAGATTGGTTCTTGCGGTCCTTGCCCACAGGCCATGCACCACTGAAGCGTATTCCGCAGAGCATCGCGGCAACGCACAAGCAGCAGTACGGGCAAAGATCAAATGCCCACGCCCACCTTCGCCGAGTTCCGATGATTCCCAGCAAAGTAGGAAGTTCCATGACCCAGAAGATGACGAGGCCCCAGATCACTGCCGTCATCACCGGCAGCCAGAACCCCATTCGCCGCAAGTGAAACCAGAACAGGGCATCAGGCGCTAAGTGAACGTCCACCTTGCGTTCCAAAAGCCGATCAATCGGGGTGGAAAGATGGAATCGCGTCCGCAACGTCGTTCGGATCTTGCGGAGCACGTTGATTCTCCTTTGACCTAAACGCGCGGCCCCTGGCAAGCCCACAGTGGGTGCATACAGTCTAGCTGCACACTACACGACCGGCGATTCACAGGCAGCGGGAGATCCACGAAGTAAGCCCTGCGTGCTCAAGTCCTCGTCGAGGTCCGGCCAATGGATGCCGTATCCGCCGCCACAGACCTGCCAATTCGCGCGTTGTTCGGGGGTCGCATGCGCTAACCTGCGATACCACGTCAGCGGGACGGAGATCGTCCGCCCGTCCAGAAGATCGACGATCAGAACGTCGTCATTACAATGAACGTCCTTCACTCGTTCGCCGCATTTATACACAGCGTCTTAAGTAATTGCGCATAAGCGGCGCAAGCTCTCATTTGCTCTTGACCAGAGGTTGAAGTGGTTCCACACGGCGGCCAGTAGGTCGTCGAGAACCGGAAAGTAGCGATTATG
>Ga0315274_10002668_pt1 | contig 26751 bp, 25 predicted proteins | sample YL17G02_20_MG_FD_203700 | JGI IMG/M metagenome (GOLD analysis project Ga0315274, IMG submission 203700) | Sediment microbial communities from Yellowstone Lake, YNP, Wyoming, USA - YL17G02_20 | ecosystem: Environmental > Aquatic > Freshwater > Lake > Sediment | place: USA: Wyoming | collected...
CGACGGATCGACGAGGAGTTCACGAAACACCCGTTCTACGGAGCGCGGAGGATGAAAGCTCGGCTTCGGAACCAGGGCTATTGGGTGAATCGCAAGAGGGTCAGCCGGCTGATGAGGCTGATGGGCTTCGCGGCCATCTATCCGAAGCCGCGGCTGTCGTGGAACGGTTCGGATCACAAGGTTTATCCTTATCTATTGAATGGACTTACGATTAACGCCCCAGATCAAGCCTGGTGTACGGATCTAACGTACATCCGGCTGGCCCAGGGGTTTGTCTACTTGGTAGCGATCATGGATTGGCACAGTCGGTATGTTCTGGCCTGGGAGCTCTCGACGACGCTGGAAAGAAGCTTTTGTTTGGAGACGCTGCGCCGCGCCCTTCAAATATCTAAGCCGGGGATCTTCAACACGGACCAAGGGACGCCGTTCACGAGCCCGGAGTTTACCGGGCTTGTGGAAAGTGAAGGGATCAAAGTCAGCATGGACGGACGGGGCCGGGTTTACGACAACATTTTCATCGAGCGTCTCTGGCGTTCGGTAAAATACGAGGAGGTTTATCTTCACGATGACGCGACGATCGCGGAGGCTCGTGCGCATCTTGCGGCTACCTTTCATTTTTACAACGAAGAGAGGCTCCACGAAACGCTGGGCTGTCGGACGCCGTACGAGGTGTACTTCGGGACGTCGGCATCGCTGGTGCCGGCGGAGGCCATGGTTTAACATGGACCGGATCGAGATCGTCGTTCCACCGTTAAATGGTGAAGCCGTTTTTCCGGGGTTCACGCGAAAAATGGCTTTTGGGCATCGAAAGAGCTAAAATGGTCACAACAGGCGGGCCCTCAATGCACCTTCAGAAGGCCTCTAAACTGTCCAGACAATGGGGTCCACTTCACCGTCTCTGGCAAATCAATTGCTTGGGTGGCAACCAATGGTTTCGCTTGAAGAGGGATTGTTGGTAACTGCCAGTTGGCTGCGTGACCATTTGGGTCGTTTTGCAGCAAACCAGTACATTACTTGAATTGAGGTGGAAATGGTTTATTCCAAGGATGAGATTGAACGTATCGTTCGAGAACTGGGCCGGGAACAAGCGTGGAATCATGCGATAGAGTTTCCATATGGCGTGCATACGGCAAGCACTACGCAATCATCTTATGGCAAGAATCTGGTTAAGTGGAATAGAATCAAACACTATATCGGTGCCATTGATCTCAGGGGAAAGCGGGTGCTTGATATGGGATGCAATGATGGATTTTTCAGCCTGAAGATGAGTCAGGCAGGAGCAAGAGAAGTCATTGGCATTGACATTAGCGAGTTCCACGTCAAGAAAGCAAGATTCGTTATGGATGCGTTTGGTGTGCAGAACGTAACTATAGAACAATTGAGTATCTATGATAATGCGTTAAGAGAAATGGGGAGTTTCGATTTTGTGCTATGCATGGGTTTTTTGCATCGAGTTCAGAGCCCCCTATCCGTCGTTGAAGTGTTGGCTGAGATATCTAATGTTGTCCTGTGGGAATGGAAAAGTCTTAGGGAAAGCAGCCATGGTCTGCCAATCATGAAGTTCAGCGGAGTTCGATCAATTCCTTCGGATGATTATAGTGTAGCTTATTTTCTTCCTTCCGTGATTTGTGTTGTTGAGATGGTAAAATACTACGGATTTCACCATATATTCGTTGTGGATGAATCTAAGACAAACAGAGCCATAGTGATCTCGTCAAAAGAAGCGACGAATCTGGTTGGGCAATCTAGCTTCATGACAAACCAGAGAAAAGTGCGCCTTTTACTGAAATATACTAAAGCATACCTTCGCACTCTCTACAGTATTTTACAAGGTAAAATCGAAGCATAGGGTCTGTGTTACGAATTAATTGTAGATCACAATTAGCGCATTTTCGTCATATCTGTCGAAACATTTATGTTTATTTAAATGGTAATAAAGAACTGCTAGAAGTACCGATTGAGATTTGCACAAATCCTTTGGGCTTTTCTTTTGGTAAGCAGGGATGGCACTACCTCATTGAAACACTGAAACAGTATGATGCATGTGCAGGACTGAAGCTTAGAGATTCTGTGCTTTTCCAGTATCATCAGCATTACCAACCCATAAGCATGTTTGATTTAGTGAGTCATAAAAGCAATCTGATTAAGTTTCGGTCTGCCATTTTTGTCTTTCCGTGGGGTGATTTCACTGTAGTGGGGCAAGAGAGGGGTGCTGCCCCCAAAAACCAATTCGCTTCCAGGTTTTGTGGTCCTTCGTCTGTCGACCTCATTGAAGCGGATTTTCACAATCTGATAAATCTCTATAATGATATTAAAGAACGAGGATACAGGCCATGGAGCAAAAGGGGCGGATTTATAGGGGGGACACTCCTCGTAAGAAATGACGGGATTGCAAGATATGTGGTATTGCAGGGAAACCATAGAATGGCTATCCTCAGCCACTTAGGTATTGATCAGGTATTGACCAGATACATTAGGGGCAATCTGCGTTTAGTGTCTGAGGATAATGTTAATGACTGGTACTACGTAAAGATAGGGGCATGCAGTATTCAGGACGCTTTGGCCTATTTCAACGTTTTCTTCGAGATCAACGGAACGGAAAGGGCTATTAAATAAGGACTGGTTAATGTCAGACTTTGAGGAAGAAGTCGTATCCATTGCACATGCTGAATCTGCTCGACAGCAGGGTCTACGCTTTTCTTCTGTAAGGTCCATAGCTTTAGTCTTTTCTTATATTGTTTCTATACCTGTTGGAATCTTTAAAGCCAATGCTTTAGGGCCTGCATTGCTTGGCACGCTCCAAGTATATACGCTCTTGGAAATGTATCTCTCATATACTTCCCTTGGGCTCTTGAAAGGCTTTATTCGGCAAGTGCCTATTGCCTGGGCCGAAGGCAAGCGAGGGGAGTGCATAACTATTGCGCGCATTTCTTTCTCTTGGAACCTCATAACTGGATTGTTTAGTGTTCTGGTGCTGTGGTTATTGTACCTCAGCCATGGCATCGGAGAACTCACTTTTTCTGTAACGGTATTGCTATCGTTAATAGTTTTTCTAAATCGCCTGGAAACGTATCTTCACTCTTGGGCTCAGGCCTTTGGAGAGTTCAAGGCTTTAGGTAGGTTTTTCATTTTAACACAGTGCAGCACTCCTTTCCTAATCCTCTGTGGCGTTTTATGGCTGCAGGTAAAGGGTGTGCTATTGGCTCAATGTTGTGTCAGTGCAATAGGAATAATCTACTACTTGGTCGCTCTACAAGACGGACTGCGCTTTGGGCTGTTGATACGAGTCAGGAAGATGATGGAATTAATGAAGATCGGCTTCATGGTTTTTATTAACGATCTTATCGACTCGTTGCTCGATAAACGGGATTTGCAGGTCTTAGCCTTGGTTTTGACCACAAAAGAGTTGGGTTTATACTCTTTTGCTTATAGCTCATTCACTTTAGCGGTGGCACTTCCTGGCACAATTGATGTATTCCTGTATCGGCATATGCTGGTTAACAGAGGAAAACATGGGCTTAGCAATCTTTCTTCTTCATTCATGAAGTACTTTGAGAGCCCGTTAATGACCTATCTCCTGCTTTCTTACACCCTAATAGGGCTATCCTATTTGGCTTTCGCTGTTATAGTTCGATTGTTCTTATCTGACTACATGGTTTCTCTTTTGATTATGAAGATTCTTATACTAGGCCAAATGGTTAATAGCACGCGAACTTTTACGAAACAATACTTCAACGTTTCAGACCAATTAGGTCGCAGGCTATTCATGTCACTGTCAATGTTCATAATGAGTTTTTTGGCCATGTGGGGAGTCTTACGGCTAAGTAATTGGGGGCTTTTTGGAGTGGCGTGGATCTCTACAATAACCACATCTGTATTTGCCATAGCTTTATTGTATATCTCGATATCGCAAATTTATAATCGCTCAAATATTCCATCAAGTTTCCTTTTAAGATTCCTTGCGGTCTCAATTTTGCTCTGGGCTACGATAGAAGTTCTTGATTCGGCAAACATTATTTCTTATCAGACACGTGTTAAGAGTATGACAAATATAATATCGGCCACCGCTGATTTGTCTTTAAAGGCAGTGGTCTATACGATTGTATGTTTTTTTTCATATACGTTGATTTTCTACGAGTATAAACTATTCCAAGAGATCAAAAGGATATTTGTCTTTCTTCGTACAGATCTCTTTAACTTATGATCACAGTTTAAAGGTATCCAACTTGGCATTCATTTGTTTCAGATCCCATGCAGCAATTCTTTGTAGACTCAATTTGACCGGGGATATGCCAGACCGAAGAAACTGGGCGATCGCTGTTGAGCAATGAAATCTCCGTTGGTCATTACCCGAGGCTGGGAAACAGTTGCCAAATCAAATCCGAAGTACGCGCGCATGTTGCGGCGACGCGGCAAAATTCTGCGCAATCTGAGGGGCTATCGGCGTCAGGTTGATTTGTTAGAGTCTCTGTTGCGCATCGCTGTTACGCGTAGAGGCCGGATCCTCGACGTGGCATGTGGTTTTGGCTTCCAGCTGCTCGAGTTAAGCGCGCGGGGTTGGAAGGATATTTGGGGCCTTGAGATTGATCCGAACCTAAGCCACTTGATGGCTGAAGCAGCCACTCAGTTTGGACTGAGGGTTGGGGCTCAGGTCGGTGATGCCTGTGCGATTCCCTTCGCCGATGGTTCGTTCGATGCGGTCATGTCCAAGAATTTCTTTGAACATGTGTATGACTTTGACCGGACTCTCCAAGAGCAGGCACGGGTGCTGAAACCAAAGGGGCGGTTGATTATTCTGGATGGCAATTCCCTTTACCCCAAAGCCTTGTTCGACTTATTGGTGTTATATCCTATCCGCACCCGTGGACAGCGCGGCGGGCTAAAATGGTTGTTCACCAAACATAGAGTGGAACGGAATCTGTATGGCTATCTCCACCAGGGTCGTGACGAAGACATCCATACTCCTCGTTGGTGGCGCTATCGTATCGAATCGACACGGTATCTAAGACTGAAGGATTCGACCACCACCGGGGCATTGGCATACCCCTGGCTCCCGAAGGGACTGGCTCAATTTATCGGCGCCTGTGTTGTTGTGGCTGAAAAGCGATGAATATCTTCTTCTCCACTCAAGGGGTGAGTCTGGATCTCTGGCATCTTGTCAGTCAGCACCTCCGCCACAAGGTACCCGAAATGCGCGTTGGCTACTTTGCTACTTTTTCGCAACACTATGATCTATTTCGCCAAACCCATCCTGACTTTCCGGCATCCGAAGAAATCGTGATTAAAGAATGGGAGGTGATGGCGGCGGCAAAGAACTCGGGATTTGATCCCGAGGTGATCAAGATGTACGAACATCGCCTGGGCAATCCCAATCTGTGGGGTCCCCTCGTCGGTGACCGGCGCATCTACCTGGGAAAGAAGGCCACGTATCGCCAGGATTATCGTCCGCGTTTCACCCATATCCAGATGCTTGCCATACTGCAACAAGCCTTGATCCAGTTCGACAAGGTATTCCAAAGTCTGCAGCCCGACGTTGTCATTACCACATATCCAGCCACGTTTGGTGACTATCTGGCGTACTTGTTCGGCCAAGAGCGTGGCTGTGTAACGTTGGACGTCCGCCTGTCACGCATCAAGAACCTGATCTTTGCGGCAGAGAGCATTTTTGAGCCCAGCGAGTATCTGCGCCAGCGCTACGAACGCTTCGAACGCGAGGGTTGTTCTAGCCAGCTGTTGGATGCGGCGCGACAGTTTGTGACAGAGTATCGGAGTGGGCGGCCAATTTACGATGGAATGATCATGCCAGGCCGTCAGCCAGCCCAAGTGGTCAAAGTCACGCGACGTCCAGTCAGGCCTCTTCGAGAAAGGATCACGAATTTGGGTGCTTACTGGCTACACGGTTATGCTAGGGATAACCATATTCCTAATCCCATAGAGGCGTACCTCTACCGGACAGTGATCAATCCGGCGCAGCAAAGGATCATAGCGCGAAAACTCAAGCATCAATACCTCACGTTAGTGGAGTTACCTCATCTGGACTATGCTTTCTATCCGTTACACACAGAACCCGAGCTGACGCTCAATGTGTATGCCCGTCCGTTCCTAAATCAAATTGAGGTTGTGCGGTTGCTTAGCCATAGCTTGCCAGTTCATTGGACACTCATTGTGAAGGAACATCCGGCTACCTTAGGTCGGCGGCCTTACGGTTATTATGAAAAGCTTCTGGAGATCCCCAACGTGCGCCTAGTTCCGCCGAACCTGCCAGCTTCCTTGGTCGTTCAGCATGCTAAACTGGTGGGGGTTATCACTGGTTCAGTAGCACTCGAGGCATTAATGTCCCAGGTTCCTGTGGTTATTCTGGGCAGCAGTCCATTTGACTATTTGCCGCGCACGATGGTACGGCGTGTGCGCGATCTTTATGCCTTGCCAGGGGAGATCACCGACTTGGTGCGCTCGTATCAGTACGATGAAGAATCCCTCTTGCGCTTCATCGCTGCTGTAATGGACGTTTCTGTGCCCATCAACTTGGTGACAGACCTGCTCAGCAAAGGCGGGCGGTTTCGCGATTCTCCCGAGGGGGAGCATCTTGTCCTGGCAAGCCATCCGCACCTGCCTGTACTTGCGGACTATATATGGCGGCGTATCTCTGAGAGCAAGCATTTGGCCGATGCTGCCAATGTGGCGAACTGATGACAACCAGCACCCACCTGATTAAGAAGATAACCCCTTGGGCGCTTGTGTTCTTTCTTGCGATCCTTGTTGGGCGAGACCTCAGGTTCGGGCTGCAGGTGCTGGCCGTGGGAGCAGGGGTAGGAGTTATCCTATGGATACTGCAAGCCAACAAAGAGTCGGTGATCAAGATTGTACTTGCCATCGTGCTGTGGCTAGGATTCTTCCACGAGCCGATCACCACGGGTGCAACTGTGTTTTGGGTACAAGATGCCTTGATACTAGGTATTCTTGTCGCCAGGATTTTCCGGAGTGACCGAACAGAGTCTTTGAATACTATGCTGATTCTGGTTCCTTTGGTGATCTTTGCGGCGCTGACATTGCCAGGCAGTCTCGCCACGGACTCTCCATTTGTTTATCTCAATGGCTTGCGTAGAATCGCGGTTGCACCTCTGATGTTTATCCTTGGTCAATTACTTTCGGCCGAACAAAGTGGGCAAACGGTGTTTAACATGTTGGTTTGGACGTTTTTCCTGCAACTTCCGGCCAGTATCACCGTATCCGCCTTACGCAGTGGATCATTGTTTGATATCTGGGGCCCAGACCTCTTGACAGGTACATTTGGGCGAGGAGGCAGCGGATACATAGTTATTTTTGGAGCAGCCGTACTGAGCATCTTTGTGTGGCGGTTTACGAGCCGAAGAATTTCCTTATTGATCTTCGCTCTGGCGGCTGGGTGTTTTCTACTGCTTGGTGCGTTGTCCGACCTCAAGTTTCTTTACATCCTGTTGCCGATTTGTGCGCTGATTGCCTTTTTCATGGGTTTCGCTCGAATTGGACGCAGGTTGCGAATTGGGAGCATCTTGGCAGGGTTTATTGGTATGTTTATCTTATTGGGTGCGCTTGGTTTGGTGGTTTCCGAGTCCTCTTCGAGGTGGCATGCTGGCACGCTGAGTCTTTACAATGTATTTAATAAGGACTATCTATCAGAAATACTCTTGGTGGATTCGGGTGGCATTTACGTCAATAAGGCGGGGGTGCCAAAATTCAGCCGGTATGGTGCTCTCGTCTTTGCTTGGGATTCTGTGTCAAGCGATTTTCTTAGGTTCCTCGGTGGGTATGGGCTGGGAAGCACATCCGAGGGCTCGCTAGGAATTCCCATACTTTTGCAGACGGGCGGAGTTGAAAATCTGAATTCTTCGGCACTCTCGTTGTTGTTGATTGAGTCAGGGATGATCGGAACTTTTGTGTACCTTATGCCTTTGTTCATAATAGTCATACAGGCGGCGCGCACGTTTAGGCGGAACAGGGGCAAGGATACAAATCTAGAGTTCTCGAGCGGGATGCTACTGCTGTACGGTATTGCTCTTTCTGCCAGTCTTCCTTACACTGGTTTCGCGTTAGTGTCACGCGGCGGGGGTGTCTTCTGGCTTTTAGGGGGGATGCTTTTTGCAGAACGTGCGCAAATGGGCCAGAAGACGGACGGTTCTGGATACCAGGGTCAAGGGGCTTAATAATCCAAGCCTCTTACATTTTAGTTCACCAAGATCCTCGTTTTTTTCGATTCCAGATGAAATTCCAGGGATATAAAAGCTTTATAATTGTTAAGAAGAATCTTCCCTTGATTTCTAGGGAAAGCATGCACTGAACAACTCATGACGGAAGGTGAGTTTCTCGGGAGCGATACAAGAAAGAATGATCCAAACAGCATGCCTCAGCATTGGTTGAATAAAGCGATTGCGTATGTCGACCAGATGCGCTCGCCTGAATCGGAATTCCACTATCGGCTTCATTCCATGACTGAGCCAACGATTTTCGCGTCTTGTTTTGCCCTGTTTTTTCAGCACCTCTGTGGAGAGACAAAGACATGGGGGGAGGGAACGCGAACTAGTTGGCTGGATTATCTCCAGGGATTCCAAGAGAAGGAAACTGGGCTCTTTCGCGATCCTTATTCGGTTGCGCGTGTGACGGATTCGAGCCACGATATCCTGCATCTTGATTGGCAATTGACGGGTTTTTGCTTGGGCGCTTTGCATGCCCTGAGGGCAGAACCGCTTTACCCATTGAACTATGTTGCGCTTTGGTGCGATGCCCAATACATGCAAAAGTGGTTGGATAGACTGGACTGGTCGCGAGCTTCCAACTCGGGAAACAAGGCAATGTTCATTGCCATTATGCTTGCGCATGAGCTGGAACGCGGAAATACCGCGGCGCTAGAGGGTTTGAATGTGTGGTTGGATTGGCATGATGCTCATGCCGATCCGGTGACCGGTTACTGGTGTACGACACGGAACGGTCGGTATTTCCAGGGGATGACCGGGTTCGTCCATCAATTCCTCGTTTACAATTACCTTGGTCGGCGTGTGCGATTTCCTGAGCGTGTAATTGATCGCACCTTGTTATTGCAACAACCAGATGGTCTCTTTTCGCCTGCACTGGGTGGGGGAGCCTGTGATGACTTGGATGCTATCCACACGTTGTGTCACATGTATCACACAGAAAACTACCGGCGTGAAACCATAAAAGCGGCGCTCAATAAGGCGCTTGAGGGTGTCCTGGCAAATCAAAATCCTGATGGGGGGTTCTCTTGGGCTAGACGGCATCGTTTTTCTGCGGTTGATTGGCTGAAAGTCGCGTTCCATAACGCGCGCTCTGCAGATCCGTATCTGGTTTATTTGAGTCTGCGGCATGCGTTTTCCGCTCAACGTCAATTGAAAACAAAACTGGAGACGGGGTGGTCTGCCGTTGGACGTGACTGGTCACAGAGCAGTCTTTGGGATACTTGGTTTCGGACCCTAGCTGTGGCGGAGATTGAGACGGTGCTTTTCCCTGCTGTGGCCACTCAATGGTGGCGGAGATTAGACACTCCAAACTTTGGTTGGTTCTATTTGCCGCAAGGATGCGAATCTTGAAACCGTTCTCTATTCTCATGATGCTCAAAAAGAACTACCCGTGTTCACACGCCATGCTGGAGACGGTCTATACCCACCTCTTGCCTCAGCGCGGACATACGGTCACATGGATAATGCCGTCAGGAGATAGCCGGCGCATACGGGATTGGGACTTGGTTAGTTGGAATGGCACAATCGTATATCTTTTAGAAGGGGACAAACATAGGAAGAATATACCAAAGCTGATTGGCAGATTCACGAGACAGTACAAAGCCGTCCGGTACATTCTTCAAAATGAGAAAGTGGATATCTTGCAAGTGCGCAACGACTGGATTTCTGGTTTGATCGGCGTGTTTGCCCAGAAGCGCTGGGGAATCCCGTTTGTATACCAGGTATCCTATCCCGTTCCAGAAGCAATGAGGGCCTCAGGGGGTTGGCGAAAATTATTGGGAATGTTTGCAAAACAAACCGAGCGGGTCTTGCTAAGAGAAGCGGCGTTGGTGTTACCCATTAGCCGGTGGATGCAACAGCGATTTGAGATAGGCGGGGTACCCGCCGGCAAGATGATGGAATTCCCGTTGGGAGCGGATACCTCTGTCCGGCCTGAAGAGATCGATGGACAAGAAGTAAGACAACGGCTGGGTATTGAGGGGCATCCCATAGTCATTTACTTTGGCGCTATGGACCGAATACGCCAACTGGATTTCTTGCTCAGAGCAGTTGCTCGGCTAGCTAGAGCGATGCCGGAGGTCCGGTTGTTGCTTGTCGGAGATAGTGAAAAGCAGGCCGATTTAGAGTGGCTGATGTCTTTACCCAAGGTTCTCGGAATTAGCGAAAATGTGATTTTCACAGGGCGGGTGCCTCGCACCGAAGTTCCCAAGTATATTGCCGCCGCCGATCTCAGCGTTTCCCCGATTGTGCCTTTATCTATTTACCTGATCAGTTCGCCGACAAAATTGGTAGAATCAATGGCGATGGCCAAGCCGGTGGTGGCTAACGATATTCCAGAACAGAAACACATCCTAGCCCAAAGCGGGGCTGGAATATGCACTGGCTATGATGAAGAGCAGTTTGCTGAGGCCATGAAATGGTTACTCCAACACCCAATAGAAGCCCGGGAGATGGGCACCAGAGGGAGACGGTTTATTGAAGAGCAGCGCAGTTTTGATGTTCTGGCGCGCAAGATAGAACAAGCCTACAGTAAACTGGTGACGCAATCTCCCTGAGGTAGTACCGTGAGGCTGATCAGGCTCTTGCTATACTATGGTTTATTACGCTACCTGCCGGATGGATATGATCACCGTTCTTTCCGTATTTTTGACTTTCTGCGTTCTAAGGTATCGGGTGGATTATTTAGGAGTCATGGTAAGGACATCAATGTCCACCGTGGTGCCTATTTTGGACAAGGCCGCAGCATTCGCATCGGTGACCATTCGAATATTGGTGTAAGTTGCCATATTGCTGGGCGTGGTGGGGTTGAAATTGGAGATCATGTCTTGATGGGACCGGAGGTCATGATCCTAACCAGTAGGCATATCTTTCGCAATCTTGATGTGCCGATTATGGATCAGGGTATGGAGTATGCTCCTGTACAGATTGGCAATGATGTGTGGATCGGTGCGCGGGTAATCATCCTACCGGGAGTGAGAATCGGTAATCAAGTAATTATCGGAGCCGGTGCGGTGCTTACAAAAGATGTGGCGAATGGTGATATTGTAGTGGGAGTGCCGGCTAAGCGAATTGGTAGCCGATTTGAAAAACCTGGCTCTTAAAAATGGCATGACAACTGCAAAACGCCCACTGAAGGTTCTGCATGTGATGGGGGGCTATCCCACGGCTAAAACACCCGAAGCTCTGGTCATGGCGAAACGTCAGATTGATTCGCTGAGATATCTAGGTGTTGACATCCGAGCGTGTGTGTTTGATGGGCAGGGTTGGCGTAAATATTCAAAGGGTCACGCCAGATTGCGTCAGATGCTTCGAGATGAGCCATTTGACATTGTCCATGCCCACTATGCCTACGTGGGTTGGATCGCGAGGCTGCAGTGCCAATGTCCACTCGTTGTTTCCTTTATGGGGAGTGATGTCGTGGGAAGTTTTCGGTATAAAGGGATTGTGGGATGGATGGATGCGGTGGGACATCGCCTAGCTGCATTCCTACTGAGTGCGATTAGCGATGCTTCCATTGTCAAATCGAGACGGCTTGGTAAATGGACCGTCCGCGGTAAAACATTCGTGATTCCCAATGGCGTGGACCTCGGTGAGTTTTGTCTTCTAAATTATGCCCAGTGCCGCCAAGAGGTGGGCTTTCGGGAAGATAGCAAGTATGTCATTTTCAGTTGTAGCGAGAGTCTGAATAAGCCGGTGAAGCGGCTGGATCTAGCGCGCGCGGTAGTCGAACGTGTACGGGAATCATTGCCCAAAGTCGAGTTAATCGTTCTTTCTGGACTGTCGACGGAGCAGGTTGTCAAGTATCTGAACGCCGGCGACGCTTTATTGCTGACCTCCCGCTCTGAAGGATCCCCTAACATCATTAAGGAAGCGTTGGCCTGTAACCTTCCGATTGTGTCTGTGGATGTGGGAGATGTGCCTGAACGAATTAAGGGGGTACAGGGGTGTTACCTGGCTAAGCCCAATCCTCAAGACTTGGCGGACAAGCTTTGCCTAAGCTTCCGGTCGAGACGCCATAGCAATGGGCGTGAGAAGGTTGCCGACTTGGCATTACCCCGAGTGGCAGAAAAGGTGTTAGACGTTTACGTTCGCATTCTTTCAAGACGCTGATCGACAAGTGATGGCAAGTATTTGCATTATTATTCAGTCACATTATTCCATCGATCCCCGGCTGCGACGAATGGTGCGCGCTTTGGTAACAGCCGGGTATAGTGTAGATGTGATTTGTTTGCGCCGATCAGGTGAACCAAAAAATCAAGTAGTTGACGGCGCGAACATATATGAGATTTCACTCGATCGTAAGTTTGGTAGCCTGGTGCGTTACATATTCGAATATGGGATGTTTACGTTGCTCGCATTATTTCGGGCGACGACAAAGATGATTCAGCGGAATTATCGTGTGGTTCAGGTATGCAATCTCCCAGACACCTTGATCTTCGCAGCGCTGGGACCCAAGGTACTCGGCGCGCGAATTCTTTTTGATGCTCATGATTGTACACCTGAAGCTCTGATGCTCCAAAAAGGGTTGAACGCCAAAAGTTTTTGGGTACGCCTTGCGGTTTGGATGGAGCAATTGGCATTGGCAATCGCAGACGGGGCCGTGACAGCAAGTGATGTTTTCAAGAACCTATTTATTCAGCGGGGCGCGTGTCCAGATAAGATATCCGTGATTATGAATTTACCTGATTTGAGCGTGTTTTTTCCCAAGCCGGCGAATCGCAACGGTTTTAAAAGTAAGGAGTTTGTCTTGGTATACGCTGGCACAATTGCTCCACGTTATGGTTTGCAAACTGCAATCCGGGCGTTGCCTATGCTTTCAGACATTCCGGGTTTGAGACTTCGTATCATTGGCCCTGGCAACTACTCTGCAGATCTCCTTCGGATAGCCGAGGATTTGGGGGTGATTGGGCAGGTTTCAATTGAGGAGCCTGTGCCCTATGAGAGAATTATACAAGTCTATCATGAAGCCGATGTTGGAATCTGTATTAGTACGGGAGGATTGTTTGGCACCCTTGGTTTTTCCACCAAGGTCGCTGAGTATATGGCTTGTGGGTTGCCTGTGATCGTCTCGCGCGTGAGCGCATTTGCGCGCTACTATGTTGATTCTCAGGTTTCCTTTTGTGAGCCAGATGATCCTGTTTCGTTTGCAAATTGTGTGCGCCAGCTATATGCGAATCCAGATTATGCTAGAAAGTTGAGCAACAATGGTTTGCAATGGGCAAAGACCATGAATTGGCAAGGTGAGAGCGAACGATATCTTGACATAGTAAGAAGACTCTATAAGTGATTGTTCCGTTTGTTAATCTCAAACTACAGTATGCATCTTTGAAACCCTAGATGGACGCCGCCATCCAAAGCATCGTTGACCGGACTGCCTTCATCATGGGGAAGGAAGTCACTGACCATTGATGACGAAGCCTTTATTGGGTATGGGGTGAAGTTCATCAACGATAAGTACCCGGTGTCCGTCCTGCCTCCCGGGACCTCTCTGCCGGAGCGTGGTAGGTACAATAGGATGCAATAGATTTTCTATTTCAATGCATTTTTCCAAGCATAAAATTATTCTCGCTATAGCAGATGTTATCATCATCTGCACTGGATTCGGACTGGCTTTCTGGTTCGTCTTCAGTTCCGGTTTTTACGGCGATATTCGTCCCTTTCCAGGATATTTCGTCCCTTCTCTCGTCCTTCTCGCGGTTATTTTCGTTTCGGCATTTCAATTGGAAGGCCTTTATAAATACCAAGCCGTGGCCAATCCCATCCATCAGTTTCAGAAGCTCTTCCGTTGTTACCTTCGGGTCCTCGGGGCATTCATAGTCATTGTGTTTTTTATGAAAACGAAGTATATCGCGGACAGTCGTTTGACGATCGGCCTCGGCTTTCTGTTCAGTTTCCTCGCGCTGGCCGTCTTCCGGGTGAATATAGTGCCGCTTGTTTTCCGGTTCATGGTCGCCCGAAGAATCATCCAAAAGCGCGTAGCTATCATAGGCGTCGGGGAACAAGGCCGGGCTGTGTTGAAACATTGGTCCGTAAATTCGCTTAGCTATTTCAAAATTATCGGGTTCCTCGATGACAATCCATCTCTCAAAGGAAAGTCGATTGAAGGAGTGGAGGTCCTTGGGACGAGCGGGGATATCGGCGAAGTCGCCGCGCGCTATCATCTCGACGCGGCCGTAATAGCCATCAGCAATATAGATAAGACTGAATTGCTCGAAATCATCGACCGCTGCCGGAACACCGGCATTTCGGTTCACGTCATCTCGACACTTTTCTCAAAGGTCAACGAGAAGTTGGAGGCGGAGCAGTATGGCGGGATAACAACCTATCGGCTGGAGGCCCGAGAGAACGGAGTCGTCCGGGCAGCCGTCAAGCGCGCTTTCGACCTGAGCGTATCGGCCATCATTCTCATCCTACTTACGCCCGTTTTCGGGATCATTGCCTGGGCCATAAAGCGCGATTCCAAGGGGCCGGTGTTCTACCGAAGCGATGTCGTCGGAAGAAATGAAAAAATCTTCAAAGCCTATAAGTTCAGGACTATGCTCGATAGAGATAGTGCTGATGAAAAGGAAAAGCGGCTTTATGAAACGGGATCCCGGCAGCATCTCGAATTCATGAAAGATTTCATCCAGGGCCGGAAGAAGGATGAATTTTTCGTCAAGAATGAGCCGCGCTTGACAAAAGTCGGCCTCTTTCTGCGAAAATATTCGCTGGATGAATTTCCCCAACTGATTAATGTCTTCCGCGGTCAGATGAGCCTGGTCGGGCCGCGTTTTTGCTCGCCTTCGGAATTTAATTTCTACGAGTCGTGGCAAAAGAAGCGGTTTCAGGTTAAACCGGGGGTTACGGGTCTTTGGCAGGTTCGGGCCAGAAGCGAGGTATCTTATGACGATATGATCATGATGGACCTCTATTATATCCAGAACCGGTCGTTTTTATTTTACCTGGAAATTCTTTTAAGAACGATTCCCCTGGTCTTGACCGGCAAGGGCAGCAGGATCAAATAGAGGATCGGCAATGCAAAGGAAAATCGCTGTCTTGGGCCTGGGCTGGTGGGGATTGAAATTAGCAAGGGTCCTAGCAGCTCAGCAGGGCCTTGGCCCAGGATTGATGATCGGGGTTGATCCTCTCGCGTCGCGCCGGGAGGAAGCGGAGAAAATGTTAGGTATCGGGACCGTGGACGATCCAAGGCATATTCTCGACGATGAGGAAGTAGAGGCTGTCGTCGTCGCTACTCCTCCCCCGACCCATTTTGGCATAATGAAGGCCGCGTTCGCCGCCGGCAAGCATGTGCTTGTGACGAAGCCTCCGACTTCTACGCTCGACGAGCTCGAAATATTAGTCCATGAAGCCGAAACGCGACGGGTCGTTTTCATGCTGGACTCCACATTCGTTTACAGCGATCCTATTCAAAAAATCCGCGAGCTTTTAGACGAAGGCGCGGTCTCCGACATCCGTTTTGTCCAGTCCCTGCGCTATGGCAATGACCTGCGGCTGCACCACGTGAGCCGATTGCGGGAGACTATGTTGACGAACGGCGTGGATGTCGTGCGAGACCTCGTTTTTCATGATCTGGCGATATTGATCTTTTTATTCCCCGGAATACGGATTCGCCCAGCGGCTGTGCATAAAGCTAATACGTTGGCGAATTTTACGCCTGCTGAATTCGCCGGAACGATGTGCGACACGGCGTTCATCCGCCTCGAGACCGACCGCTTTCCTATCCATATCGGCCTGAGCTGGGTGCTTCCCGAACGGAGGCGAGAACTGCTTATCGCAAGCGCGGATGTCCAGCTTATCTATGATGATCTAAAGCCTGATAAGAAGATATCGATATTCAGAATCGAGGACAAGCACGAAGAGTTCGTCGAGCATGGCCGGCGGGAGCCGCTGGCTCTTGTCGTGGAACACTTTCTCGACTGCATAAAGAACGGAAAAAGGCCGATGACGGACGGAAGATATATGCTCGATGTCATGCGCCTTTACGATGCGATTATGGAGTGTCGATGAAATGAACGTTCCCTTCCTTGATTTGAAATCTCAGTATCTCCGTCTTAAACCCGAGATGGATGCTTTTTTTGCAGACATTTTTGAGCATAGCGCCTTTATTTGCGGCAAATACGTCGACTTATTCGAGAAGGCATTCACCGCGGCGCTCGGAGCAAAGCGGTTTATCGCGACGAGTTCCGGCACGGATGCCGTCCATCTCATGCTCTGGGCGTCAGGAATAGGCCCCGGCGACGAGGTCATCGTTCCTGTGAATACATTTATCGCGACGGCCGAGGGAGTGTCGCTGTGCGGTGCGACGCCGGTTTTTGTGGATAACGATCCTACATCTTACAATATCCACATAGGGCTGATCGAAGAGAAAATCACTCCCCTCACGAGAGCCATTTTGCCGGTCCATCTCTACGGCCAACCCGTGAATATGGAAGCCGTAAATGATATCGCGAGCCGCCATGGACTATTGGTCTTCGAGGATGCCTGTCAGGCCCAGTTGGCGAGATTTAAAGGAAAGGCGGTCGGGAATTTCGGAACAGCGTCGGCATTCAGTTTCTTTCCTGGCAAGAACCTTGGTGCTTATGGAGAGGCCGGAGGGATTTCAACTAATGACGAGGAACTATATCAGAAGATGCTCCGGATGCGTGGGCATGGCTCCGTCGAACGCTATGTTCATGAAATCATCGGCCACAATTACCGTATGGAGGAGATACAGGCCGCGGTTCTCCTGGTGAAATTGAAATATTTAGACGGCTGGAACGCCAGGAGGAGAGAAATCGCCAAGTTGTATCGGTCTCTGCTCGCGGATCTTAAGGAAGTCATCTGTCCCGTCGAATCCGCCGATGTTTATCACATCTATCACCTTTTCGTCATCCGAGTTCCCGCGGATAAGAGAGACAAACTCAAAGGATTCCTCCAAGAGAAGAGCATTGCCGCCGGTCTTCATTACCCGATTCCGATACATCTTCAAAAAGCCTATGCCCACCTTGGTTACAAGAAAGGCGACTTCCCGGTCGCGGAAATGCAGGCAAACGAGATTCTGTCTCTTCCCATATATCCGGAGATGAAGGACGAACAGGTCGAATATGTCTGCGCGAACATCAGGAGATATTTCCATGCCTGAGATGGAAGGCGTCTTCATTCATCCTCAAGCTCTGTGCGAGAGCAGCGATATCGGTCCGGGAACGAGGATATGGGCCTTTGCCCATGTTCTCAGGGGGGCGAAGATTGGAAGCAAGGTCAATGTCGGCGATCATTGCTTTATCGAAAACGACGTCGTCATCGGGGACAACGTAGTCATCAAGAACGGAGTCGCCGTCTGGGACGGCGTGACCATCGAAGACGGCGCTTTTCTTGGACCGAATGTCGCCCTGACGAACGAACTTTTCCCTCGATCCGGATTTCCGAAAGGGTTGGAAAAGACGTTGATCAAAAAGGGCGCGACGATAGGGGCTAATGCAACAATAGTCACAGGTATCACGATCGGAGAATATGCCATGATCGGCGCGGGGGCCGTTGTCACCAAAGATGTCCCTTCTCATGCTTTAATGTATGGAAGCCCCGCCCGAAGGAAGGGCTGGGTCTGCGTCTGCGGCCTCAAGCTTCTCATCGGCAAAGCTCGCCGCGCCGTCTGTTCCTGCGGCCGGGCATACATTGAACAGAAACAATCACTCAGACTGCTTTGAGGAGAAGAAGCAGGATGAAGACCTCTAATGGCTCGGAAGATCCTCACGTCATTGCGCTTGTCGGGACGACATTTGCCGAATATTCTTATGAAAAACCTGGGTTAACGAAGGCATAGCATTGAGAGATAAGATTCTGATAACGGGCGTGGCAGGTTTCATCGGGGCGAACCTCGCCGCGCGCCTGCTGAAAGAGGGATATCAAGTCGTTGGGATTGATAATCTAGCTTATGGGTTGCGGGAGAACGTCCCGGATGGGGTCGAATTCCATGAAAGAGATATCCGGGACCGCGGTATTTATGGTCTTTTTGAGGGAATCGATGCCGTATTCCATCTCGCGGCCAAGAACTGCATCAGCGATTGCCAGGCGGATCCGATAGAAACGGCCGATATCAATGTGACCGGAACGATCAACGTCTTCGAAGCGGCGCGGCGGGCCGGAGTCCGGAAGATCATATACGCGGAATCATCGGCGCTTTATGAAGGAAGCGCGGTCTTCCCGACGCCGGAAAGCGAACTCCGGCCGGAGAGTTTTTATGCAATTAGCAAATTGGCGTCCATGCATTTCGCCAAGGCCTATCGCCGGTTTTTCGGGACGACTGTTACGGCCCTTCGGTATTTCTGTGTTTATGGTCCGGTCCAGGACTATCGGCGGACGATACCGCCGGTCATGAGCGCCTTTATAATCAAGCAATTAAAGGGTGAACGTCCGATCATTTACGGGACGGGCGAAAAACGACGGGATTTCGTTTATGTCGATGATGTCAACGATTTCCATCTTCTCTGCCTTCACGATTCCCGGACCGACCATGAAACTTTCAATCTTGGTTCGGGAGAGAATCATTCCGTCTTGGAGATTTACGAAATCGTCTCCCGGCTTCTCGGCGTTCGAATGGAGCCGGAATTCAAGCCCGACTTCCCGGGCGAAGCCCAGATAACGCTCGCCGACATCTCCAAGGCATCGGCTCTCGGCTGGAAGCCGAAGACGGACCTCGAAACCGGGCTGTTCCGCGCCATCGATTACATCAAATCCGAAATGGCGGAGGGAAGGATTTGAACCGTGGGGAGATGAAAGCGGTCCTGCTCGCGGCGGGGAAGGGGACGAGACTCCGTCCACTGACCGATGAGATGCCCAAGGTCATGATTCCGATCGCGGGAAAGCCCATTCTCGAACATCATGTCGAGCATCTGGCCGGAGCGGGAATCCGGGAGATATTCATCAATCTCCATCATCTTCCCGACCGAATCACGTCCCATTTCGGGGATGGACAAAAGTGGGGGGTGCGGATCCGGTATTCGTTCGAGCCTGAGATATTGGGTACGGCCGGAGCGGTGAAAAAGCTCGAGGCCGAGCTGCGCGGAGCGCCCTTTCTCGTCGTTTATGGAGACAATTTCTCGGAATTGGATTTTGCCGATTTCATCTCCTGGTCCGAAAAAGCAGGAGGATCGGGCACGGTTGCCGTCTTTGAAAAAGAGGATGTTGCCGGAAGCGGCGTCGTCGATATCGGCTCCGGCGGCCGGATCGTTCGGTTTCTCGAAAAGCCGGCGCCGAACGAGGTCCTGAGCCATTGGGTGAATGCCGGGATTTATCGGCTTTCCGACGATATCCTAGACGATATCCCCCGCGGATACTCGGATTTCGGACATGACATTTTTCCCGAGGCGATCGAACGCGGAAGGAATCTTTTCGCATATCGATCGAAGGAGCCGGTTTGGGCGATCGACCATCCGGAGCTTTTGGATGAGTTGAGTCAACGAGAGGGAACCTGAATTCACTGTTCTTAGGGGGTTGAAATGATTATCACGAGAACGCCATTTCGGATTACGCTCGGCGGCGGCGGGACGGACCTGCCAGCCTATTATTCCAAATACGGCGGGTTCATCTTCGCCGCGGCCATCGACAAGTTCATGTTCATCAACATCAATGTCCCGATCGTGGACAACCTGGTGAGAGTCAAGTATTCGCAGTCGGAGACGGTCAAACACCGCGAAGATCTCCAGCATGATATCGCTAAAGAAGCGATGCGGATGATGGACATCGAGGATTCGCTCGAAATTGTTTCCATGGCGGACATCCCGGCCGGAACAGGGCTTGGCTCCTCGAGCTGTTATGCCGTGGGACTTCTCACGGGCCTCCACAGCCTGAAGAGAAATAATGTGTCGCTTAGAGAGCTGGCCGAGGAAGCTTGTTGCATCGAAATCGAAAGACTGAAAAAGCCGATCGGGAAGCAGGACCAATATATGGCGGCTTTCGGCGGGCTGAGGGTTCTGGAGATCGATAAAGACGGGACGGTGAAAACGAGGGCGGCCCGGATAGATGAGGACACCGCCGATGCTTTGAACCGGAAACTTCTGATGTTCTATACCGGGTTGTCGCGTAGCGGGGATGCGATCCTGGCGGAACAAAGCCGGGGCGCCCGCGAGACGAAAAGCGCCGTTGTCGAAAACATGCATGAAATCAAGGAGCTCGGCTATAAGGTCCTCGAAGCCGCGGAAAGCGGAAATATCACCGACATCGGGCTTCTGTTTGACGAGCACTGGAAGCGCAAAAAAAAATTGGCAACGAACATGACCAACCCATGGCTCGATGAGATTTATGCGCTGGCCAAGGCGAACGGCGCTCTGGGGGGGAAAATCTCGGGCGCGGGCGGAGGGGGTTTTTTCCTGTTTTACACCGAAAAAGATCATCAGAAACTGAAGGAAGCGATGAAGAAGGCCGGGTTGAAGGAAATGCGCTTTCGCTTCTTTTATGAAGGGGCGAAAGTTATGGTCAATTTAATGAACGGCTGTAGGTGATGGCCCAGGAAAATAGGGATCGGGCAGGGAATTCGAAAAGTTAATAAGAATGAGAAGCAGAGTATGAAGACTGGATATTTCTCCGAAGGCGGTCTCGAAGGCAAAATCGCGGTCGTCACCGGAGGCAGTCGGGGAATAGGGAAGGCCGTGGCCGAAGCTTTTTTGAAGAGAGGCGCGAGGGTCGCCATCGCGTCTCGGACGGAGGCGGAAGTTGAGGCCGCAACCCGGGAGTTGGCAAACGCCGGAGAAATTATCGGAGTTCGCGCCGACGTTTCGAATTCGTTGGACGTTGAAGCGCTTTTTGCGAAGGCAAGGGGGAAAATCGGGACTGTAGATATTTTAGTCAACTGCGCCGGCATTCAGGAACCGATCGGCGGCTTTAAGGAGGTGAATTTCAACGACTGGGTTGAAAACATTCGCGTCAACCTCATCGGAACTGCGATGTGCTGCAAAGCCGTTCTGCCTGGTATGATCGAAAAGAGAGCGGGAAAGATCATCAACTTCTCGGGAGGTGGGGCGGGTTACTCCCGACCGAATTTCTCGGCTTACGCGGTTTCGAAAGCGGGAGTCGTGCGCTTAACCGAAATCCTAGCCGACGAGTTGAGGGATTACAATATTCAGGTCAACGCCGTGGCTCCCGGGATGGTCGAGACGAAAATGCTCGAGGGTATTATTGACGCGGGACGGGAAAGGGCCGGAAAAGAATTCGATCAGGTTAAAGAAAGGCTTACGAAAGGGCTCGATTCCGCCGAGAATGTCGCGGATCTGGTCTGTTGGCTGGCTTCGGAGAATTCCAATTGGCTCAGCGGAAGACTCATCAGCGCCGTCTGGGATCCTTGGAGAGAGTGGAAAAAAAATGCGCCGGCCGATATGGACGACGATTTGTACACTTTGCGCAGAATAGATGGCCGCCGATACATGATATCAAAGGAATAGAATGATGCCTTTATTGGCCGAGAAATTTAAAGCATATTCTGTTGCCCTGAAGAACGTTTTATTGTGTCTGAATTTAAACAAAATATCTCTTATTAAAAAACCCCAAAAACTCCTATCTCTCACCCAATTAGAGTTGTTTTATTCCAAAATGGCTATGGGAAAACGCGGGCTTCCTTTAAAAAATATTCATGAGGTATTTCCCGTTGGAAGTAACTCAATAGAACTGAATATTGGTATTTCGAACAAGTGGTTCTCGACTGATAGTTCATATACGAAAGACCTTATTGCCCTCTGTACGATCTGCAAAATAATCAATCCTTGTAAAATTTTTGAAATTGGGACATATGATGGTTTCACGGCGTACCATTTTGCGTTGAATTCTTCTGAAAGAACGGAAGTCTATACATTGGATTTACCGAAGACATATTGTGATCCCGAATTGGCAATGACTATTATTGACCGAAGTCATGTTGATTCATATCGAAGAATTAGCAAATACATATTTTCCGGAACGCCTTCAGAGAAAAAAATAAATTGTCTATTTGGGGATAGCGCGAAATATGACTTTACAGAGTTCCATAAACAAATAGATATCTTTTTCATTGATGGAGCTCATTCATACGAATATGTTCGTTCCGATTCGATCAATGCTATGAATTGCGTTCGGGATGGTGGAGTAATAATCTGGCATGATTATGGAAGATATGGTGTTAACGGTGTTACTAAATGGTTGCATGAATTACGGAAAAAGAAAGAAATATATTCAGTTCCTGGATCAAGCCTCGCGTTTATGGTGGTTCGATGAAAATCGGAATTATCGGCGCGGGATTGATTGGCAGAAAAAGGGCGGAGGCGATCTCTGCCGAAAAAAACGACGAGATCAACCTTATCTGTGACATCGAAATCGAGAAAGCGCAGGTTTTGGCCGCGCTGTTCGGAGGGTGTCCCGCTTTGGACTGGAGAACCGTGATCGGTGATCCCGGAATTGAGGCCGTAATCGTCGCGACTCCGAATCATCTTCTCTGCGAGATCACAATTGCGGCTCTAGAGAGCGGGAAGCATGTCTTATGCGAAAAGCCGCTTGGCCGGAACGCGGCCGAGGCGGAATCCATGTGCCAAACGGCGAAAAAAGCAGGCCGCGTTCTCAAAACGGGATTCAATCATCGCCATCACCCGGCTGTCTGGAAAGCGAAAGAACTGGCCGGCGCCGGAGAGATAGGAGAACTCTACTTCGCCAGGTGCGTCTACGGACACGGAGGCCGGCCGGGATATGAGAAGGAATGGCGGGCGAACAGGTCGCTGAGCGGCGGCGGAGAGTTATTAGACCAGGGCGTCCACGTCGCGGATCTTTTCAGGTGGTTTATGGGAGATTTTGACGAAACGTACGGCCGGATCGAGACGTTCTACTGGAAAATGGATGTCGAGGACAACGCCTTCGCGATATTCAGAACCGCCGAAAAGCGGGTCGCCCAGATGCATACGAGCTGGACGCAGTGGAGGAATCGGTTTTCATTCGAAATATTCGGAGAAAAGGGATATTTGGCCGTCGAAGGCCTGGGCGGAAGCTATGGTACGGAAACGCTGATTATCGGGAAAAGAAAATTCGACGCTCAGGTTGAAGATCTACGGACAGGAAGAAGCCCGGTTTTTTTGGGAGGCGCGCCGGATGAGAAGACGTTCGAGTTTGACGGTCTCGACCTTTCCTGGCGGGAGGAATGGAAAGAGTTTGTCTCCGCCGTGAGAGAAAATCGGGATCCTATAGGATCAGGATACGACGGGCTGATGGCTAACAGGATGATCGAGGCCGTCTATGAATCGGCGAGACTAAATCGGCCGGCAAAAATCCTTGCCGGCTGAGCCCGAAGATGAAAAAAAGGATCGGAATTCTCACCGGCGGCGGGGACGTGCCGCCGCTCAACGCCCTGATCGCTTCGGCGGCCGAAACCGCCAGGGCGGCGGGCGTGGAATTGGTCGGATTCATCAAGGGTTGGCAGGGCATTCTGGAAGAAAATTATGTCGAGCTCGCGGAATGGCCGTTGCGGGCCGGGATCGGAGGGACGATCTTGAAATCGTCCAGAGTCGGCCTCGGAAGCGAAGATAGCGGCCGGGAAAGGGCTCTCCGCGTTCTCGATAAGCTCGGAATCGAGGGCCTGATCGTTGTGGGCGGGGAAGACACTCTCTCTAACGCTTTCTTGCTCGGAGGGTATCGCCAGGTTTTGATCGCTAAAACCATAGACAACGATGTCGGAAAGATGGACGCTCGTGAAAACGAAAAAACGGCCGAGTTCGATTTACAGAATGTCCTCAATTACTTTACCCTGGGCTTTCCAACCGCCGCGGAGAAAATCATCTCATTTGTGAGCCTTGAGGAAGGCCTGCGGACGACGGCCTATTCCCATGAACGGATCATCATCGTCGAGTCCATGGGAATGCATGCCGGCTGGCTGGCTCTGGCCGCGGGACTGGGGCATCCGGATTTCATCATCATTCCCGAGTTTCCGTTGAACTATGAAAAATTTCTTGAAGCCGTGATCGCGGGGTACCGGCGGCAGAGGCATCTCATCGTCGTCGTGGCCGAAGGAGCGAAATGGGCGGATGGATCTTTCATCCGGGCCGAAGAGGACCATGGCCCCAGTTATGGCCATCCGAGGTTCGGCGGCGCGGCCGAAGCACTGAGAATAAGACTGAAAGAAGACCTGGCGCCGCATTTCGACACGAGAAATATCAATGTCGTAAATCCCTCGTATCTATACCGATCGGGCGCGCCGAACGCGCTCGATAGGGCATGGGCCGAAAGACTCGGCTGTAAGGCCGTCGAAATGCTTTTCGGCCCGGGAACCGGTCCGGCTCTGCTGACGGTCCAGATGCGGCGAGGAGAGTTCGAGGTCGGAGAATACCCGCTGTCAGGATTCACCTCCGTGGCCGAGCTTCATCGTTTTGTGGATGATCGGTTTTATGATCCGGAGAACCTCCGGATCACCGAAACGGGACAAAAATATTTGAAGGAGATCGCGAATGAATTCATCCCCGAGAAAGAGTACGGCCTCCACGAGTAACGGAAGCGAGCTGAAGCCAGACTATACGGAGATCTATCTGTCTGAAGTCAAGGACATCGTGGATCGGATCGACAGGGCAAGTATCGAGAATATGATCCGGCATCTCGTCGAAATCCGCGAAAAGGGCGGCCGCCTTTTTCTCCTCGGCGTGGGCGGCAGCGCGGCCAACGCCTCGCACGCCGTGAACGATTTTCGCAAAATCTGCGGATTCGAAGCGTACACGCCGGTGGACAATATCTCGGAGCTGACGGCACGCGTCAACGACGATGGCTGGGAAAGCGTCTTTGTCGAATGGCTGAAAATGAGCCGGCTGGGTGAAAACGACGGAGTCTTGGTGTTATCCGTCGGCGGAGGGAGTCTGGAGAATAACATCAGCCCGAACCTCGTCCGGGCCGTCGAATATGCGAAGGCGAACAACGCAACCGTCTTGGGAATAGTCGGAAAAGACGGCGGGTTCACGGCCCGGTGTGCCGATGCCTGCGTTGTCATCCCACCGGTCAACAAGGCCACGGTCACGCCCCACACCGAGGCGTTTCAAGCCGTCGTCTGGCATTTAATCGTCAGCCATCCGGCCTTAAAAACGACGGAAACGAAGTAGGAATCGGTGAAACCGTAAAGGAGCAACCAATGGCAATTTTCTTGGATACGGGCAGAATCGAAGACGTCGAACGGTTCATGGGGATGGGGATCATCCGGGGCGTGACGACAAACCCCACGATCCTCCTCAAGTCGGGAGTGACGGGCGGAAAAGAGGCGATCGCGCGGAGGTCCGTCGAAATCGCGAAGCTCATCGCGCCGTATCCGCTGTCCGTCGAAGTCACGACGAACGAACCGAAGGCCATGCTCGAGCAGGCCCGCGAGTTCGCCGGGTGGGCGAAGAATGTTATGGTGAAGATCACGATCCATGGGCCTGAAGGAGAGCTGGAGAACCTCGAAATCGTCCATGTTCTGGAAACGAAAAACGATATCCGGGTCAACGTCACGGCCATGATGAGCGCCCAGCAGTGCCTCTTGGCCGCGCTCGCCGGCGCGACGTATGTCTCCATTTTCGCGGGCCGGGTCAATAACATGGGCTACAATTGTGTCGAGGAAATTCGCAAGGCGCGGCAGGTTCTTGACGGGCAAGGCCTCAAGGCTAAGATTATCGCCGGCTCGACGCGAGAGGTCCTCAATGTCATCGAGTGGCTGGCGGCGGGCGCGCATATCGTTACGGTCGTGCCGGAGATTCTCAAGGGGATGATCGTCCATCCTTATTCGAAGGATACGGTGAAGATGTTCTTAAGAGACGCGGCGAAGGCGGAAAAATGAGGGAAAAATTCCAGGGAATTTTTTCCTTCCGGAATTTCAAGAGAGAGGTAAGTTGACATGAACTTTGGAGACGACGGAAAAGGCACTAAAAAACAGCGAGAGATCAACCTGTACGAATATTGGAGGATCATCAATAAGAGGCGATGGATGATCGCCGCTTTTGCCCTGGTCGTATTAGCCAGCGCCGCGTTCAAGACTTTTACGATGACGCCGACCTATACGGCGAAAGGGACCTTAATCATCGAAAAAGAGCCGAATATTCTGACCTTTCAAGAGATGTTCCAGATCGAATCCTATAGGGACGATTATTATCAGACCCAATATAAATTGCTCCAAAGCTATGCCCTGGCCGAGCGGACGGTGGAAAAGCTGGGTCTCGCCGAGAAGAAAGCCCAGGAGCTGAATGCCCGGCCGACAAAGAAAAACGGCCAACCTGTAGATCCCAAGAATCCGGGTTTCAAACGGGGGCTGGCGGAATCCTTGATGGGCGCGATCAAAGTCAGGCCGATCCGTCTGACCCGGCTCGTGGATATCGAATACAGCGCTAAGGACCCGAACGCGGCGGCCGACACCGTGAACGCGCTTTTCGACGCCTTCGTCGATATGAGCGTCGAGACGAAGTACGCCGCCACAGAACAGGCCTCGGAGTTCCTTACCAATCAGATCAAGTCTATAACAAAAGAGATCGAGAGCGCCCAACAGCAGCTTCAGAGATACGGGGCGGAAAAAAATATCGTTGCCTTG
>Ga0315274_10002669_pt1 | contig 26751 bp, 21 predicted proteins | sample YL17G02_20_MG_FD_203700 | JGI IMG/M metagenome (GOLD analysis project Ga0315274, IMG submission 203700) | Sediment microbial communities from Yellowstone Lake, YNP, Wyoming, USA - YL17G02_20 | ecosystem: Environmental > Aquatic > Freshwater > Lake > Sediment | place: USA: Wyoming | collected...
CGGTTTTTTTATTCCGAAAAATAAACATTAAAAAGATTTAACAAAACTGTAATATTTCAAAAATTGATCGCCATAATTTTAATGTTCATTGGTGTAATTTTAATAACGTAATAGTTTCATAACCTTTTTATCGTTGCACATTTATGATATAATAAACTAATGAGTAGAGGAAAAATTGTTTTACCCAAAAAGAAATTGTACATTCTTTATCATATAAAGAATAAATCCCCTTATTATATAGCCAGAATTTGTAAGTGTAGTTTTACTACGATTAGTAATCGTATTCGTGAATATGGGATACCAATAAAATCTAAATCACGTGCCCAGACGAAATATAAAAAATCTGACTTTTCGGAAAATCTAACGGAAAAAGCTTATATGATAGGATTCAGAATTGGAGATATGAATGTTTATAAAAGATCGTCTATGTCAGAAACTATAGTAGTTCGTACTCATACTACTAAAGAAGATCAGCTTCGTTTAATTAAAAATATTTTCGGGAAATATGGTCATATTACAATAAGCAGAGGGAAAAAAAGAGATATAGATATTAACTGTTTTTTAAATGAATCATTTACTTTTTTGTTGCCGAAAAATGATAATATTGAGCTATGGATTAAAAGGAGTGAAAAATTTTTCGCGGCTTTTATTGCTGGTTATATTGATGCTGAAGGGAGTTTTATTATCAACCAAGGAAAAGCAAGATTTCAAATGAGTTCTTATGATAAAGGTATTCTTAGCCAAATGCATGTGCGGCTTGTCCAAATAGGAATAAAAAGTAAATTGCGTTTGATTGGAAGGAAAGGACAGCTTAGACCGGCGGGATGTTGTTTTAATAGTGATTTATGGAGATTGAATATTAATGATGCAAAGAGCTTATTAAAATTCATTTATCTTATAAAACCATTTATGAAACATAAAAAAAGAAATAAAGATATGTATACATCTTTATTTAATATAAGAACTAGACAGCAGAAAGGAACAATTTAATGATTTATAATATAAATCAAATTCGTAACTTCTCGATTATAAGCCATGTGAACCATGGCAAGTCCACCTTGGCAGACAGGTTTTTGGAAATAACACAGACGATCCCGAAGGAAAAAATGCGGGAACAGTTTTTAAATTTGATGGATTTAGAAAGGGAAAAGGGGATTACCATCAAAATGCAGCCCGTAAGAATGGATTATAAGGGGTACATCTTGAATCTGATCGACACCCCCGGCCACGTCGATTTCAATTATGAAGTTTCGAGGTCTCTGGCGGCGGTCGAGGGCGCGATTTTATTGGTAGAGGCCACAAAAGGGATTCAGGCCCAGACCATAGCCAATTTGGAATTGGCTAAAAAGCAAAATTTGGTAATTATTCCGGCCGTTAACAAGATTGATTCTCCCCAGGCAAGAATTAAAGAAACAAAGGAAGAATTGGCCCATTTATTAAATATCAAAAACGAGGAAATTTTTTCCATTTCCGCTAAAAACGGAACCAACGTAGAACAGCTTTTAACGGCCGTAATTGAAAAAATTCCTTCTCCTAAGGGCCAATTGGAAAAACCCTTCAGGGCTTTGATTTTTGGTTCAAAATATGATTCTTTTCAGGGAGTAATTGCTTACGTCAGGGTAATGGATGGAAGCATAAAGAGCAAAGAAAAAATTCATTTAATTCAGTCTGGAACCCCGGGCGAAGCGAAAGAGATAGGATATTTTAAACCGGAATTAAAAATGGCTGAAGAATTAAATGCGGGAGAAATCGGCTATATCGCTACGGGCATCAAAGAGCCGGGCAAGGTTCGAGTGGGGGATACCATCGCAAAAACGCAGGATGTGGAATCTCTGCCGGGATACGAAGAACCGAAGCCCATGGTTTTTGCCAGTTTGTATCCGGAAAATCCCGAGGATTTCGATTTGCTGAAAGACGCCCTGGGCAAATTGAAGCTTAAAGACGCCTCCCTGACGTTTGAGCTTGAGTCCCAGGATACTTTAGGCCGCGGTTTCCGTTGCGGATTTTTAGGATCTTTGCATGCCGAAATTGTCTCGGAAAGACTGCGTCGGGAATTCGGCCTGAATTTGGTAATTTCCAGACCGTGCGTTGTTTATAGAATTATTGATCAAAAAAATAAGGAACTTTTTATTTTTTCTCCTTCGACCTGGCCTCCGGAAACCGAAATAAAAGAAATCCAGGAGCCGTGGGCAAAATTGGAAGTGATTACGCCGCAAGAGTATTTAGGTCAGCTCATGGAACTTTTAAAAAATTTGAACGGTACTTTTATCAAAAACGATTATTTCAGTTCCGGAAAAACGGTTCTGGTCTATGAGGTTCCCTTGAGGGAAATTATTATTGGGTTTTACGACAATTTAAAAGGAGTAACTCAGGGTTTTGCGTCGATGAATTACAAGATCTTGGGATACAGGCCGGGTGAATTGGTCAAATTGGAGATTCTGGTCGCGGGGAAAAAAGAGGAAGCTTTTTCCAAAATCGTAAGAAAAGAGGAAGCTTTTAATGAGGGGAAAAAATTAGTTCAAAAACTAAAAGAGATTCTTCCCGCTCAGCTCTTTGCGGTTTCCTTGCAGGCCGTAGTCTCCGGGAAAATCCTCGCCAGAGAAACTATCGGGGCCAAAAGAAGGGACGTCATCGCTCCTCTTTACGGCGGCGATTATACCAGAAAAAGGAAATTGCTGGAGAAACAAAAAAAAGGCAAGAAAAAATTGGAAGGAAGGGCGAAAATCCAAATTCCTCCCCAGGTATTTTTAGAAATGATTAAGAGCTGAACCTCGCGATAGCGAGGTGAAGCGAAAGATGAAGGGAAACCCCGAAGGGGGCAAACTTCATCGCCCGTTGATCTTGAGTTTGCCGAAGGGTTGACCCCGCCCCCTATGCCTTATATAATACGATATAAAATTAAGGTTATTGATTCACAAATTAATATTATGAATAGACAGAACATAACTGCTTAGGGGGCGGGGTCGATATTATCTAAACAGAGGAACGACGAGAAAACCAAGCATGCTCAAAATCACCAAGGAGATTAAGACAATCCAGATTACCCTTAAAATTTTTTGAGTCTTCATATATCAAGTCTCGCTTGGCGAGACGCAGATAAAGATGAAGCCATTGCTTCATCGCCCATCGAGGCTTAATTTATCTCCTCGTCTTCGCCTAGCTACTACCAATGATAACAAAAACAAGAAGAATAGAAAAGGGAGATTCCCGCCAAAATATGTTTTTTGCGATTTTTATCGGAGTCCTTTTTTTCGGGATAATCGGGTTTTTGTTTGTTTCCGATTGGAGAATAACCCAGAAAAGAGAAGAATTATTAAACAAGATGGAGTCTTTGAGAAAAGAAGTCCAGACGCTGGAGGAAAAAAACCAGCAGCTCCAAGCCGGTATTTCACAAACCGAAAACGATGCTTATTGGGAAGAAAAAGCCAGGGAGCAGGGGTATAAAAAGCCGGGCGAAGAAGCGGTGGTAGTTTTGCCTCCGGAAAAAGATGTTCAGGCGACTGCCGAAAAACAGAAAAGTTTCTGGGAAAACATTCTCGAAAAATTAGGATTGTGACAACCGCGGGTATGGTTCAATGGTAGAACGTGTCCTTCCCAAGGACAGGATACGGGTTCGATTCCCGTTACCCGCTCAAAATTTCGAAAAATTTTGAGTGGAAGAAGAAATTTATTTCTTCGCCCGCTTGAGTCGCAACGAAAGCAAAGATGAAGGCAAACCCGAAGGGGCAAACTTCATCGTCCGCTCAAGTAAAATTTAGTCGTAAATTTAGCATACAGGTAAATATAGTCAGAACCATTATCGCCAATCGGGCGGTTTTTTTAACCCTTTTAATTGATTTTCGCCTCTTCTAATGATAAACTTGGTATAAAGAAACGCTCGGTAGTGGTCATCCAATAGGTTCTAATGTCATCCACTCGATTATATAAAATCGCATTGGAAAGAAAGTTAATTTGTGCCGGGGTAGCTCAGCGGTAGAGCAACTGTTTCGTAAACAGTAGGCCGGAGGTTCAAATCCTCTCCCCGGCTCTTTTACCCCGTAGAAGAAATTTGACACAGTTTTCTTCCGGAAAACTTTTTGGTAAAGGAAGTCAATTTTTCTCTACGGGGTTTCATTTTTCCTCAAAAAATGATAAGATGATAACGGAAGGCGATGAGAACTGTATTCTCATCTTAATTTTCGTTTCCACATATATAAAAAATATTTTATGAATAGAATCTCGATAATCGAAGAATTGGGAAAAAGACTCCAAAAGCTTGGAGACCGTCTTTGACTTGAAAAATAAGGCGGAAAAAGTGAAAGAGCTGGAAAAAGAAATCCAAAATCCCGATCTTTGGAAAGACAAAGAAAGGGCAATAAAAATAAGCCAGGAATTGGCTCGACTACAGGAAGAAATAACCGAATTTGACGAATTGAAAAAGGAACTGGAAAATATTAAGGAATTAGGCGATGAAGCTATTGCTTCATCTTCACCTTTCGCTATCGCTCGGGTATTTGAAGAAAAGCTGGAAAAAGAAGAATTAAAAATTTTTCTTTCCGGTGAATATGACGGCGGAAACGCGATTTTATCGATTTTCTCCGGAGCCGGCGGTCAGGATGCCCAGGACTGGGCGACCATTCTTCTGAGGATGTATGAAAGATATTGCCAAAGGAAAAATTTTGCGACAAAAATCCTGCATCAGTCTTTCGGCGAAGGAGGGGGCCCTGAGGGCAGAATCGGGATAAAACAAGCTTTTTTGGAAATCAAAGGAAAATACGCTTATGGGTTTTTAAAAAAAGAAACCGGAGTGCACAGGTTGGTCAGAATTTCTCCTTTTTCTTCCCAGCGACTAAGACACACTTCGTTTGCCCTGGTTGAAGTGATACCCGAAATAAAAATTGAGGAATCGGAAATAAAAATCAAACCGGAAGATTTAAAAATTGAATTTTATCGGGCTTCCGGTCCCGGGGGGCAATATGTGAACAAAAGAGAAACTTCCGTCAGAATCACCCATGAACCCACGGGGATTGTGGCTTCCTGTCAATCGGAAAGGCTGCAGGGCGATAACAGGAAACGGGTGATGGAAATGCTTTATTCCAAACTTTACCAGCTTTCCCAGGAAACGCGGGAAGCCGAATTAAAAAAGATGAAAGGCGCCAAAATCTCGGCCAGTTGGGGAAACCAGATAAGGTCTTACGTTCTGCATCCTTATAAATTAGTGAAAGATTTGAGAACCGGCGTTGAATCTTCCAACGTTGAGGGAATTCTGGACGGTAATTTGGACGAATTCATAGAAACGGAAATTAAAACATAACAGGCATGATAATCAAAGAAACTAAAGTTTCTTTTCTATCTGCGTTTTAATAAATTAAAACTTGATGATTAAGTTTCAAAACATCAGCAAAGCATATCCCGCCCATTTCCGGGACGGGCAAAAGACCATAGCTTTGGATGATATAACTTTTGAGGTTAAACCAAAAGAATTTGTTTCCATTGTCGGCAGATCGGGAGCCGGAAAAACAACTTTATTCAGGCTTCTTCTGGCCGAAGAAAGGCCGACTTCCGGGCGGATTTTTTTCGACAATCAGAACATCCAAAAAATCAAACCGCAGAAGCTTCCGGAACTTAGACGGAAAATCGGAGCGGTTTTTCAGGATTATAAATTGCTTTCTTCCAAGACCGCTTACGAAAACGTGGCTTATGCGATGGAGGTGATTGGCGCTTCGGATGAAGAAATTGCCAGGGACGTAGCCGACGTTTTGGAGATTGTCGGATTAAAACACAGGGCCAATAATTTTCCCGCCCAGCTTTCGGGAGGAGAAAAGCAAAGAGTGGCGATTGCCAGGGCTTTAATCCACAGGCCGGAGGTTATTCTGGCCGATGAGCCCACCGGGAATTTGGATCCCTATCACACTTTGGATATTATCCGCCTTTTGTTGAAAATTAACGAATTCGGCACCACGGTAGTCCTGGCCACCCACAACAAAGAAATAATCAATTCTTTGGGGAAAAGAGTCGTCACTCTCCAGGAAGGAAAAATAATCAGAGACGAAGAAGAGGGGAGATTTGTAATTTAATTATTAATCTTTTGCTGAAGCGTTAGCTGAAGCGGAAGAAGAGATTTATCTCTTCGCCTTAACATGTTGGTTTTAACCAAAAGAATATTCAGAGCGGGTTGGAGAAACTTTTCACGGGACGGCGGGCAAAATGCGGCCACTATTTTTATTTTGGTAATGGTCATTTCCGTAATAACCTCGCTTTTTCTTTTTAAGCAGGCGAGCCAATTTTTGATTTCAAGCATCCAGGAAAAAGTCGATATATCGGTTTATTTCAAATACGGGGCTTCGGAAGAGGATATTTTGAATATAAAAAATGAGATTGCCGGGATTTCCGAAGTGAAAGAAGTGAAATACGTTTCGAAAGAAGAGGCATTTAAAAATTTTACCGAGAAGCATAAAGACAACCAGATTTTAATGGAATCGTTGGACGAGGTGGGGATGAATCCCTTTTTGGCCTCTTTAAGCATTAAGGCTTCCGAGGCCAGCCAATATCAGGCGGTAGCCGACTTTTTGGGAAATTCCAAATTCGACAGCATAGTCGAGAAAGTCGATTATTATCAGAGAAAACCGATAATCGAAAGAATTTTTTCTCTGACTTCCAATTTGAATAAAGCGGGAATTCTTTTCTCGATAATTTTGGCCATCTTTGCCATGCTGATTGTTTTTAATACCGTCCGGCTGGCGATTTACAGCAGTAAGGAAGAAATAAAAATTCAGAGGCTGGTCGGAGCTTCCAACCGGTTTATCCGGGGACCGTTTTTGGTCCAGGGAGCAATTTCCGGAATCTTTGCCACCTTGATTTCTCTTTCGCTTTCCGTCTTAGTTTGCCGGATTTTCGGCCCCAAACTTGAAATTTTATTTCCCGGTCTTAATTTATTTAAATTCTTTATTGCCGATTTCTGGCTGATATTATTGATACAATTGTTTGCCGGACTTGGTGTCGGATTGATTTCCAGTTCAATCGCCGTCAGGAGATATTTAAAAGTGTAGTCGTATTGCCGGGTCGTCTAACGGTAGGACCGTAGCCCCTGGAGCTATGTATCTTGGTTCGAATCCAAGCCCGGCAGCAAATAAAATCGCCATTTGGGCGGTTTTTTGTTATTTAGAGAACAAAAATGATATTATAAAAATATGGAAATTAAAAATACGCTTTATGTAACCAATAGGAAAGATTGGCGGAAGTGGTTGGCAAAAAATCACAAAAACCAAAAAGAAGTGTGGCTCATATATTATCGTAAAGAAACCGAAAAGCCTCGTATTACATATGACGATGCAGTCCTAGAAGCTCTTTGCTATGGGTGGATTGACAGCACCATTAAAAACATTGATAAAGAGCGTTTCGCACAACGCTTTTCGCCGCGCAAACCAAGAAGTGAACTTTCCCAAATGAATAAAGAACGCATACGTGAACTTATCAAAGAAAAGAAAATGACGAAAAGAGGATTAGAAGCCGTTGCGCATGTGTTTAATCAGAAAACGGATGAAAATAATAAATTTGTAATTCCTCGGGATATTTATAAAATTTTGATAGCGAATAAAGACGCTTTGAAATATTTTCAAAAAATGCCAATTTCATATAAACGCATTAGAATCGCATATATTGAAAGTCGTAAAAGGCACGGCATCGATATTTATAAAAAGTCTTTAAATAATTTTATAAAGATGACGGCTCAAAATAAGCGTATAGGATTTGTGCGAGAAAGAAGGGATGTGATTATATAGATCTTCATGGACTCAAAAAGGTTCCAACATCGTCCCATGTCCTCAGTAACGAAAAGTCGCCGAAAAGGAGATTTTTGGGAATTGTAATTATTTTTGGATAAAAATTACGCCGTAATCCAATTGGATTACGGCGTTTTTAAAAATGATTTAATTCTATTATTCGTTCAGCTCCTCTATCTTTTTCTGTAATTCGCCATCAGTTTATTCCTCCTTTATAATCCGAATTTTCCGAAGATGTAGTCGATGTTTTTCAGCGTTAGCTTGGGATTGAAGCATTCGTTTATTTCCTCGACCGTCAGCAAATTCTGGACAGTGTTATTCTGTGATACAAGGTCGCGGAACGATTTTCCGGCGTCGTTTTTGAAAGTTTCCCGTCTGACCGATAAGGCGATCTTTTCAAGGAGATTGTAAGCCTCGTCTCTGGCCATATCTTTTTCAGTAAGCTTAAGCATAATTCTTTGAGCAAAAACGATGCCACCGGTGCGCCAGATATTCTGCTCCATTTGTTTTGGAAAGACCTCGAGTTTTTCCATGGTATCGGCGAAACGCTGGAGCATGAAATCCAGGGCGATGGTGAGATCCGGGAGATAAATCCGCTCGGCCGATGAGTTTTCGAGGGTACGTTCGTTCCAGGTGATTTCGCATTCGAACGCCGGAGTGAGATATCCTCGGGCCACCCTGGCTAAACCGCAGACATTCTCGCTTTTAATGGAGTTTCTCAGTAAGCTTTTCCCGGGCATTGCCGACGATCCCTTTGCTCCGGGTCTTTTAAATTCGGCCACTTCGCCGATGTCGGTGCCAGCCAAATGCCTAACCTCGGTTGCAAAACGATCAAGTGAATTCGTCACGCCTACTAATGTGGCAGAATAATGGACAAGCAGATCGCGGCTCAATATTTGGGTGGAAATTTTCGCCGGGTGCAAGCCGAGATATTGGCAGGCCAGCTCTTCGATTTTCGGATCAAGAACGTAGGTGCCGACTGCTCCCGAGAATTTGCCGACGCCGATTTCTTCGCGGACAATTTTTATCCTGTTTAGATGCCGTTCGATCACGTCGACCCACCCCAGCAGTTTGAAACCGAAGGTAATCGGTTCGGCGTGCACAAAGTGCGTTCGTCCGATCTGCAAAGTATAGCGGTGTTCATCGGCTTTTTTGAGAAGAACGGATTTAAGGTGTTCCAGTTTTTGAGTGATTAGTTCCAGACAGTCTCTCAGAATCAGAGCCATGGCGGTATCTTCAATATCAAAGGACGTAAGTCCGGCGTGAAAATACCTTTTTACCGGTTCGTCCAGTAGTTCGGTAACGGCTAGGACGAAGGCGATTAGATCGTGATCGGTCTCCTTTTCGATTTCATCGGCCCTCTTCAAGACTTCCCGCGTTATTCTTATCAATCTGGCTGACTCGAAGACGCCGTTTGGCGCATCACCCTTTTGCTCTTTGGCCCATAGTGCGGCCAATTCGACCCTGAACCACATTTTCTTTTTATGAAGATCTGTCCACAGTTTTCCCATTTTCGGTAAAGTGTACCTGTCAATCATGATTAGCCTCCTTCTTTATATGTTTTTTAAGGTTCTTATTAAAATAAGCAAACTTTACAGTTTGCCCTCCTTTACTTTAATTTTAGAATAGCACACATTAGGAAAATGTAAATTGCGGCCAGAGGGAAACCTCAAGAATTTTCATTTTCTCTCTTAAACGGTAAGTTCGAAACCGACCCAGGTTAATAAACAGGTTCGAGCGTCGTCCAAGCCCGGCAGCTAATAAAATCGCCATTTGGGCGATTTTTTGGTAGAATAAATAATAATCAAAATTTAACTATAAGTTGAGGAAAATTAAAAATTAATTAAATAAAAATATGGAACAAACAATTTTTGTAATTCGTCCATCGATACGTCCAGTTATCACGCTCTACATCATAACCTTACTTGTTTTAGTTTTTTTCGTTTTTCTAATGTTCGCATCTCAAAATATAAATTTTCTTTTTTTCGGTATTTTATTTCAATTTATTACCATAGATAAACACCTAGGAAGGAACTTTACCATTTATACACTTACAACGGAGAATATTAAGATTAGAGCTGGTATTATTGGGAAAACTCAAATTATGATTCCATTGGCGAAGGTTCAGAACGTCGCTTTTAATTATTCAATCATTCAACGTTTATATGGCATTGGTAATTTACTTATAGAATCGGCATCTGATCAGGGTGCCATTCCTTTTACAAATATCGAAAAGCCGGAAGAATATTCTAAAAAAATATTGGACGCGACCAAAAATTACCAAAAAAATAACAGTCAACCTTAAATTTTAAACTGAAGCCAAGAAGATATTAGACAGGTTCTAACGTCGTCCCATAGCCCCAGCTAAGAAAGTTCAAGAAATCGCTATTTAAACGGTTTTTTGGTAGAATAATTTAATGGAAAAATATGGACAGAAAATTTGGCATTGCCACTAAGGCGATAATAAAAAATCAGGATAATAAATTTTTGGTTATTTCAGAAAAAATGTTTTTGAATAACTTCAAAAAGTTCATTTTGATACCAATTTTATTCTCGTTTTTTATAATATTTACTTTTGTTGACCAAACACAGGCCGTAACGGGCGTACCAAAAATTCTAAATCATCAGGGACGGCTTTTGAATCCCGCCGGTGAATTACTCGGCGGTTCTTCAGGAACAAATTACTGTTTTAGATTTTCTATTTGGGACGCGGCAACAGGTGGTTCTCGTAATCCTAATCAAATCTGGCCAGCCGGTTTTACTAACCCTTCGACCATGACGGTTTTTGTAAAAAATGGGGTATTTAATGTTGGCATCGGAGCCGGAGCCGATACTTTAGATTTTGATTTTCAAAACAATAATAATGTATATCTTAATGTAGAAGTAGCAAACTCTATTACCAATTCGTGCGATAATGTTGTTTCTTTTGAACCTCTTGATCCGCGCCAGCGCATTGTCTCTGCTGGTTACGCAATCAATGCCAATACTGTTGGCGGATTTACTTCCTCACAGTCTCCAACAGGGAATCAAATCCCAGTTCTTACCTCGGGCAATCTTCTCTTTGGGGGAGCAGTGACCATTGATTCAACAGGCACGGCCGCACTTAATTTTGGAACAGGCGCCAATGCCAAAACAATCACTATTGGTAACACTACCGGTGCAACCACATTGGTTTTAATAAAGGGAGCGGCTGGTAACATCACCTTTACTGGCTTTAATTCCTGTACGGCTTTAGAAACAGACCTTTCCGGCAATCTTGTATGTGGCACAGATGATGTCGGCGGAGGCGGTGGTGCTTGGTCAACCTCAACAGGTCTTGTTTATATGTCAGCAGGAACTGTCGTCTTAGTTGGTGGTTCAGCTACAACTTCTGGGGGAAATGCATTTGAGGTAATAGGAAACTCATTATTTGATGGAGTAACGATGACGGGTCTCACAATAGGGGCTTATGAAGGATTCTTAAAGGCAACCGCAGGCGTGGTGGGGACTTCAACAATAGGAATATCCGAAATTACCGGACTTGCCACCAATTATATTTCCACTACAACTGGTTTAACTTATTTAACAATTAATTCAGCCGCTACAAACTATGTTGGGACATCTTCTCTTGTTTCAACTCTTACTGGTTACTACACAACATCAACAATAAACGCTTCAAATACCGCTTGGTTAGCAGATATTGCTTGGAGCGGGACATCAACGGGACTGGTGGCAGCCACAGGCAGGACTTCTTTGGGTCTTGGAGATTCGGCTATTCTTGCTTCTACGACTTGGCTGAAAGTAGCTAACAATTTATCTGACGGAGTAACTTCAACAATGAGGACTAATCTCGGACTTGTGATAGGCACTAATGTTCAAGCATACGATGCAAATAACGCAACAACAGGGACGGCCTTATCTGTTTTTGCCGGAGCGGTTACAGATGCTCAAGTGCCAAATGATATCACCATTACCAATAATGCAACAACTGGCACTGCTATTAGTGTTTTTTCAGGCACTCTGGCCATCGCCTCAACCACCGGAATTTTAGTTACTAGCCGGGGAGGCACCGGAACAAGTACTGCCGATTGGACAGGATTTTCTTATATCACAGCCGGGACTTGGGGAACATCTACTGCGGTAACTTCTGAATCAGATCCCAAATGGGTAGCAAGTTCGACCTCTTATTTAACTGTCACAACTGCGTCATCTACATATTTGGCAACTGGGACAGCCGCCTTGACATATTTAACAATCACTAATGCAGTCTCCACTTATTTGGCTACCGGGACAGCCGCATCTACTTATCTCACAATCACAAATGCTGGATTAACTTATCTTGCTACCGGAACTGCCGTCTCGACTTATTTGGCAACAGGGACTGCCGCCACAACTTATCCCACTTTCACTTATGTCAGCACAAATTATGTTTCTACGACAACGGGACTGACTTATCTTACTACCACGACGGCGGCTTCGACTTATCTAACCCAAACTTCGGCATCAACAAACTATGTTGGGACATCTTCTCTTCTTTCAACTCTTACTGGTTATTACACAACATCAACAATAAACGCTTCAAATACCGCTTGGTTAGCAGATATTGCTTGGAGCGGGACATCAACGGGATTAACTGCGGCGACTGGTAGAACTTCTTTGGGTCTTGGAGATTCGGCAGTTTTAGTTTCCACGACTTGGTTTAAAGTCGCAAATAATCTATCTGATTCAGTCACTTCAACAGTAAGGACAAATCTCGGACTTGTGATAGGCACTAATGTTCAAGCATACGATACTAATTACGCCACGACGGGAAGTGCAATAACTGGATTTTCAGGAACCTTGGCAATTGCCTCAACTAGTGGAATCTTGATTAATAGCCGGGGCGGCACCGGAACAAGCACCGCTGCCTGGACAGGATTTGCCTATATTACAGCTGGTACGTGGTCAACTACCACCATTACCGGCTCAGGGACAACAACAAATACCGCTTCTAATTCCGGACTTGAAGTTTCTTCATCGGGACTGGCCATGCTGAGAGGATGCGCCAATGGCGAGCTTTTGAAATGGAATTCTGGAACAAGCCAATGGCAGTGTGGCGGCGATGTCTCGGGCGGCTCGCCGAGTTTAAATACAATAACTGCTGCGTTGGCAGATTCTGCGGTGCTAGATTCAAACACGAACACTCTAAACTGGAACTGGGATTTCCAACTAGCAGGCGTTGATTCGGGATTGAACATCTCAGAATCCCAAGCGTCCATTCTGGGCACCCAAGACCAGCAGGCAATAGTTGAAATTACCACTCTTGCCGGTTCTACTGCCTCGCCTCTCCAGATTACTTCAAACAGTGCTGATGTCGGAGACATCTTTATTGATCTTGCCTCATCAGGAGATTTTGAAATCAGAGATAATAGCACTGCTTTCGTTACTTTTTCTGATACTGGCTTAACTACCTTTGCTAGTTCAACTGTCTTCAACGCCACCTCCGCCATGTCTGCCATCACCATTGGTGGCGACACCATCACTGACTTTGTCGGCACAGGCCTGGTAATGTCTGGAACTAATCTCACTGTCGGAGCCGGATTTGGCATCACTGTCAATGCAGACAATATTGCCATTGCCACTTCCACTAATTTTACCTGGGGAGGAACACATACTTTTAATAGCGGAGTAACTATTGCAGCAGCTCAATCCTATACTGGCGCAGGAGCAGTCACCCTTTCATCAGGCGGTGGATTAGGTCTTACTCTTGATTCAGCCTCCAATATTTTAACCATTGACTCATCAGATGCGACAATCACTGCCTCAGGAGTGACGACGCTCACCTTGGGCGCTGGAGTATCTATTACGAATGCCTCCGGCGACATTATCTTACAACCGGCAGGTTCGGGAGTAACTGCCGATGTTCAGATTGGAACGGGTGGAGTTGGATCTGCTACCCCTGACCTTTTTGTTTTGGATGTTGGTTCGGCTGAACCAAGTGGAACTAATGGCGCAATGTATTACAGCACGACTACTCAAAAATTCCGCTGTTATGAAAATAATGCTTGGAAAAACTGTGACACCACCGGCTCCCGATACATTGTAAAGTCGGCCGACGAAGACGCCAACACGGCTACTACCACTTTGAAGAACGACAGCGAACTCAAATTTACTATGGCGGCCAACAGCACCTATTATATGCAGGCCAGTATTGATTTTGATATGTTTAACGCCACAGCCGACGGCTCCTTCATCTTCACGGTTCCTAGTGGGGCTACAACCAGCTGGCAGGGTGATACACATACTACAGTTACTGCTCTGTCGCGCTGTATGGCAACTTCTTCTACCGCTCGTTGCGACATTACCATAGCGACCGCTATACGAGAAAGAATATATGTGCATGGTATAGTTATAAACGGCACTAATGCTGGGGATTTGCAATTCAAGTTTGGCCAAAGGGCTACCTCCAGCGTAAGCGCTCCCAGGGTCAAGGTCGGTTCGTGGCTTATGGTGGTTAATGCGGTTAATGTGGGCGGGGCGGACTTGGCTGAAGTTTTCTACAGCGTAGATGATTCCCTTGTCCCGGGCGATGTGGTGGCCCTTGATCCGGCGTTGGAGAACGGTGTCCAGAAAAGCACCACAGCGTATAACCGAAACGTCTTGGGCGTTATTTCCACCCAGCCGGGATTAATCCTTGGGGAACAGGGCGTCAAAGAAGGGATGTTTTCGGTGTATATAGCCTTAGCCGGCCGTGTACCGGTGAAAGTTTCTACTGAAAACGGACCCATCCAACCAGGCGACATGTTAACTTCTTCCTTAACGCCAGGTGTGGCAATGAAAGCGACAAAAGCCGGACCAATAATTGGATTCGCTTTGACCTCCTATGAAGGAGAAGAAATCGGCACGGCAATCGTCTTTACGAATACTACTTATTCACATGGAGTAGCGTTAGCCTCACTTTTGCCAGGATTAACAGCCGAAGATGAAAACTCAACAACCGCCAATGATATAGCTAAACAAATTCTTGTTGAGCTTATTAACCAAAAAGAACAGTTGGCCGCCGGCACAACTTTATCTGAAATTTTAACTGACCGCTTGGCGGCAGGGTTGGAAATCATAACTCCGAGAATTGTTGTTCAGGGATTGGAAGTGGAAAGCATCGGCGCTTTAAATGATTCAGTTACTTTCTTAAGCGACACAGTTTTCTTCGGCCGGCCCTACTTCACCACTGACACGGCAGGATTTGCAGTCATCAAAGAAGGCGGAAGGACGGTTGAGGTAGTTTTTGAAAAAGAATATATAGAGCAGCCGATTGTTAATACAACAATCTCTCTGGAGGAAGATGATAATGCTGATGACGAATTAATTTTTGCCAATGATATTAATTATATTATTACGAAAAAAAGCGTGAATGGCTTTGACATAATGTTAAATAAGCCAGCGCCAAAAGACATCAAATTCAGCTGGATTGCCTTGGCAGTAAAGAATGCGAAAACTTTTACTTCAATAGAAAACAATATAGAATCTATGCCAGAACTAATCCCTGAAGCAACACCTCAACCGACCCCCGAAGTTATACCCGAACCTACGCCTGAATTAACTCCCGAAACTACTTCAGAATCTCTCCCCGAACCTGCTATCGAACCGGTCCCTGAAATTATCTCAGAACCGACCCCTGAAGTAACCCCTGAAGTAATCCCTGAATTAACTCCTGAGCCTACCTCAGAAACAATTTCACAAGAAACAACTCTAAATTCAATCAGCCGATAAAAATATTTCAAAGGTCGGAAATATTTCGATTAAAAATTTTATAAAAATATGTTTGGAAAGATTAAAAAATTCATTATCCCAACTATTATTATTTTACTTGTTTTAATTTTGGGCGGCAGTACTTGCTATTTTTATGATCAGTTCACAAAATTAAAACAGGATCCTCAGAAAATAGCCCGGCAAGAAACAGAAACTCTTATTGCCCGAGTTTCCCGGCTTATTGTTTTACCGGAAGGCGAAGAGCCGACGATAGCTACCGTTTCTGACCCCGAGCGTTTAAAGGACCAACCATTTTTTGCCAAAGCAAAAGTGGGTGATAAAGTTTTAATTTATACCAATGCGAAAAAAGCGATTCTTTACGATCCTGTAAATAATAAGATTGTTGAAGTGGCTCCAATAAATATTGGCACATCTCAATCCACGACTCAAACCACGACTCAATCCGCGACTCCCTAAAAGATAAATGAAATTTTTTCAAATCTTCGTTTTACTCTTTTTATTTTGCTTTTTTGGTTTGGTTTGGGCCGAAGACTACACTGGTCAAAATTTCATTTTACGCGATCCTGTCATCACAATTGAAGGAGGAATATCTACTTCTACCAGTTTTCAATATATTTCAAGTAGCGGACAAACTATAACCGGAGAAAGCACAAGTTCAAGTTTTATTTATCGGGCCGGTTTTCTTTACTTTCCTTCAATTGAAGTAACGCCGACGCCGACGCCGATTTGCGGTAACAATATTCGGGAGGGAAACGAGCAATGCGACGCCGGCGGATCTAATGGCGTCTGCCCGGCTACTTGTTCTACTTCTTGTACTACTAATTCTTGCGGCGGCGGAGGAGGCGGCGGCGGAGGCGGCGGCGAAACTATTATTACCCTGCCTCAAATTCTTTTTAAAGGATTGGCTTATCCGGCAAGTAAAATAACTATTTTAAAAGACGGCCAAGTCGTGGCCGTAACGCTTACTGGTTTGGATGCAAAGTTTGAAGTGGGTTTGTCAGGTCTTTCAAGCGGAGATTATAATTTTGGTGTCTGGGCCGCTGATTCTGCCGGTCAAAGATCAACTACTCGTACTTTTTATCTTACTATTATTTCCGGAGTTAATTTAGTGGTTAGTGGTATTTTTCTTCCTCCCACCATATCTTTAGATAAAGCTGAAGTAAAAAGAGGCGACTTGCTAAATATCTTTGGTCAAACTGTTCCCAGCGTCGAGGTATCAGTTACTATCAGCTCCAATGAATCTTTGCTTAAGAAGGTTTCAGCCGATGAAAATGGCGCTTGGTTTTATAAATTAGATACTTCAGAAACTGAATATGGTGAACACACAGCCAAAGCTCGTTCAACGGCTAAGGAAGACATAAGCGATTTTTCTCAGCTTGCACGCTTTATCGTCAGTGCTTCAAACAGAGAAAATCCGATACTGAAATCCTGGATTTTAAAAGGCGACTTTAATAACGATAACAGAGTTAGTCTCGTTGATTTTTCCATTGCCGCTTATTGGTACAAAAGGCTTTCTCCGCCCCCAATAATCGACCTTAATAATAACGGCATCGTTGATTTGGCAGATTTTAGCATCATGGCGTATTACTGGACCGGTTAATATGAAATTTTTATTTTTTATCATTTGTTGTCTATTTCTTTTTGCTGCCCCAGTTTTTGCGACGGAAATATTTTTTGGCGTACAAAGTCAAAAAATTGGTCTCGGTAAATTATTTGAAGTCGGAGTTTTTATTAATACAGAGAATGAACCCGTGAATACTGTGGCGGGAAAGATTAAGTTTTCTTCAGAATTTTTGGAATTAAAAGAAATAAGAGAAGGAAATTCAATTATTAATTTTTGGATTGAAAAGCCGGAAGTAAAGGAAGGCGAAGTTGTCTTTTCCGGGATTACTTCGGGCGGTTATATTGGTCAGAATGGCTATTTGTTTTCGTTAATTTTTGAGACAAAAAAAATAGGCGAAAATATAATCACCACAGCTGAAGAACAGATATTTTTAAATGACGGACAGGGGTCAAAAGCGAGTATAAAACAATCTCCACTTTTTATTCAGATTGAAGAAAAAGTTTCGGCCAGTGAGTTTTCCCTGCCAAGTGATTCTGAAAAACCTGAGCCATTTGAAATAACAATCGCTCAGGATTCAGAAATATTCGGAGGAAAGTATTTTTTAGTTTTTGCCGCTCAGGATAAAAATTCAGGCATAGACCATTACGAGGCGCAAGAATCAAATAATAAACAAACTAAAGCAGGCAAGTGGATTGCGGCAGAAAGTCCCTATGTTTTAAGAGACCAGAAACTAAGAAGTTATATTTTTGTTAAGGCAATAGATAAAGCTGGAAATGAAAGAATATCAGAGCTTGAACCCGCCAAACCCTTAACCTGGTGTGAAAAATACCTAATTTGGTGGATAATTATATTTTGGTGTATAATTATATTATCAGCCGTTTTTTATAGAGGAAAATTTTTACGGAAAAAATTATGCTAAAAAAGTTAAAAAGGAACTTGCGCAAAGATTTTTTTTACTTATTTTTATTTGCGTCTTTTTTTGCATTTTTGAGCGTCAATAATACAGCTGAGGCAGCTTCACTGTATTTTTCTCCTTCCTCCGGAAGCTATCACGCAGGCGAAAATTTTACAATCAGCATCAAGGTAAAAACTGACTTAGCTATTAACGCCATTGAAGGGGTTTTTTCTTTTCCTACGCGTTATCTCGAAGTAATGAGGCTGAATAAAAACAGTTCAATTATCAATTTATGGATTCAAGAACCCTCTTTTTCCAATATTGGTGACTTTGGTAATGTAAGTTTTGAAGGTGTAATTTTAAATCCAGGTTTTACCGGTTCGGCTGGAAAAATAATTGATATTGTATTTCAAGTAAAAAATAAAGGAGCGGTTGAGTTAGAACTTTTAAAAACTGCTATTCTTGCCAATGACGGTTTGGGCACAAACGTAACCACTTTAGATGGAAAAGCAGAATTCATCCTCTTAGCAGAGAAAATTCAGCCAGAAGAAGAAAAAATTCCAAGCGAACCTGCTGTTCAACAGCCAATAATAATCTTAAAAGAAATAACACAGGAGTTGCCGGAAGGGCTAAAGGGCACAGTTGACTTTTGGAATGCCCTACCTCACTGGCTTAAGATTGGTACGTTGGTATTAGTAGGTACGGCTTTGCTCATTTCTTCTCTTATTCTGATCAGTTTCGGACTTATTATTCTTATTTATCTCTGGCGATACGCGGTAAGCAAAGGAGGAGTGGTAACGAGAAGATTAAGAGTGGGGTCCAAGCTCTCCTCATATACATTACGGAGAACTATTAAAAGAATGCTAATTTGGTTAAAACTGGCACGGAGAGAATTTGAGAGCGATGTTAAATATGGTCTTGGGCAAGTAAAAACTGATTTTAAAGAAGCTGCCAGTCCTTCCCCGCCTTCATTTACAGTAATGGTTAAAGATTTTTGGTTGTCGATAGGTAGAATTATTAAGCGTTTTTTTACAAGAAATATTCGGCCATCCGGTGCAAATAAATCGGCCCAAAAAAGAAGATGACCTAATGCGTCTTGAGATTTTTACAATAGTTGAAACATTAACCAAAAGAGACGAAATCGCCAAGAAGGCGGTTTTTTTTGCTTGTCCCGAGCGGAGCGAAGAGGTATAATAACTTCTATGTTGGCTATCGAAGTTAAAAATTTAACCAAAGAATTCAACGATTTGAAAGCAGTAGACGGCATCTCCTTCCAGGTTCAAGAAGGAGAAATTTTTGGTTTATTGGGACCGAACGGAGCGGGAAAAACCACGACCATCAAAATGCTGACGACTTTGCTGAAACCGACCGGAGGAGAGGCCAGGGTTTGGGGATACGACGTTTTGAGGGAAAAAGACAAAGTAAGGAATTCCGTGGGCATTGTTTTTCAGGAGCCGGCCCTGGATAATCGTCTAACCGGTTATGAAAACCTGGATTTCCACGCGAGATTATACGGCCTGACCAAAGAAATCCGCGAAAAAAGGATTAAAGAAGTTTTAAATTTAGTCGAGCTCCGGGACAAAGCGAAGGTTTTGGTCAAAGATTATTCGGGGGGCATGCAGAGACGACTGGAAATTGCGAGAGGCCTGATGCACTATCCGAAAGTTTTGTTTTTAGATGAACCGACCTTGGGACTGGATATCCAGACTCGCCGCCATATCTGGGATTATATTTTAAAATTGAATGAAAGGGAAAAAACGACCATTATTTTGACCACTCATTATATGGAAGAAGCGGATTATCTTTGCCAAAGAATAGCAATTATTGATTTCGGCAAGATTATCGCCTTGGATAATCCCCAGAATCTAAAAAATATTTTAGGCGGGGACGTTATTTCAATTGAAGCGGATCCTTTAGAGAGGGCTTTAAATGTTTTCAGAAATCTTATCTGGATCAAGAAAATCAGTCAGCATAACGGCGTTATAGATTTAAACGTCGTCCAGGGCGAAAAGAAAATCCCGCTTTTAATAAAAATAGACCAGAAGGAGGCGGGTTTCACGATAAAATCGGTTAATTTAAGAAAACCGACCCTGGAAGACGTCTTTTTGCATTTTACCGGTAAAACCATAAGAGAAGTGGAAGCCGGCCAGGCCGAGAGAAATATGATGAAACAAAGATTTAACAGATAAAAATTGTTTATATGAGTTCAAACAATCTGCAAACAATTTACGTAATGTGGCTGAGAGAAATGAAAAGATTTTTAAGAGCCAAAAGCCGGATCATCGGAACCTTGGCGATGCCTTTCTTCTTTCTTATCAGTATGAATTTCGGCCTAAGTCCGGGTTTCAATTTGGCAGGTCTGCCATCAAGCGCCCGCTATATTGATTTTTTAGTTCCGGGAATAATCGGCATGACTATGCTTTTTACTTCCATGTTCGCCGGCATTTCCGTTTTATGGGATAAAGAATTCGGCTTTTTAAAAGAAATTATGGTCGCTCCGGTAAGACGTTCGGCCATTGTTTTGGGCAGAATTGCGGGCGGAGTGACGACTTCTTTAATTCAAGGATTTTTGATTTTAATTATGTCTCTTTTTATGGGATTTAAAATTGCGGATCCTCTCGGTTTGATTTTTGCCCTGGTTTTAATGTGTTTGATCAGCGCCGGATTTATCGGTTTTGGCATAGCTTTGGCTTCAGTAATGGAAGATACCCAGGGATTTTCTTTAATTGTGAACTTTATCATTTTTCCGACATTCCTTCTGTCGGGAGCTCTTTTTCCTCTTACCAATTTGCCAAGCTGGCTGAAAGCGGTTACTTACGTTGACCCTTTGGTTTACGGGGTGGACGGGCTCAGGGCCAGCTTAATCGGTTTCTCTCAACTATCTTTATTTTTAGACGTGGTTATTCTTTTAGCTTTTGATTTCTTGATGGTTTCTCTCGGCGCCTGGCTTTTCAGCAAAACGGAAGTCTAAATATAAAATGAAACTTAAGGTTTTATACGAAGACAATCATCTGATAGCGGTTTATAAACCGGCCGGCATTTTAACGCAGGGGGACAGAAGTAAAGACGTCTGCATGATGGATATGGTTAAAGATTATCTTAAAGAGAAATACCACAAACCTTACAATGTTTTTTTGGGACTTCTGCATCGTTTGGACAGGCAGGTGTCGGGCATAGTTTTATTCGCCAAAACAAGCAAGGGCGCTTCGCGTCTCTCGGAACAATTCCGCAGCCGCAAGGTTGAAAAAATATATCATGCCGTAGTTTTGGGAGAACTAAAACAGGACCGGGAGAAATTAGTAAGCTTTCTTAAGAAAAACGAAAAAGAAAAAATAAAAAGGGCGGAACTTTTTTATGAAGTTTTAGCTTTCAATAAAAAGTATTCGCTTCTTAAAATCAAACTCCAAACCGGAAGATTTCACCAAATCCGCGTTCAGTTATCTTTAATGGGTTTTCCAATTTTGGGCGATATCAGATACGGCGCCCCTTTTTTATTGCCGGATAAAAACATTGCTCTTTCTGCCACTTCCCTTTCTTTTAAAACCGCGACAAAACCCTCCTTCGCCAAGGCTACGGAGAGTAAGAAAGAAGTTTCCATCCCGATTCCCGGCGAATGGCGGGAATACGTTGACTTCTGATTTTTATTTGTTATGGAACAACTATCGGACAAGGAAAAATATTTTGACGTGGCGGTAATCGGAGGAGGGCCTTCGGGCATGATGGCCTCGGGAAAAGCTGGCGAATCGGGAGCCAAGGTTTTATTAATAGAAAAAAACAAGACGCCGGGCAAAAAACTTTTACTGACCGGCAAAGGAAGATGTAATTTCACTCGGGCCGAATTTAACGAACGTTTATTTGTTGAAAGTTTAGGGAAAGGCGGGAAATTTCTTCTTTCCGCGCTTTTTAATTTCGGGGCGAAAGACGTTATCGGTTTTTTTGAAAAACATAAGCTGAAAACCAAAATTGAAAGAGGTAAAAGAGTTTTTCCGGCGACCGACCGAGCCGAAGACGTTTTAAACGTTTTAATCCGATATTTGAAGGAGAACAGGGTTCAGGTGATAGATGAAACAAGGGTTATTGATTTGGAAAAAGAGGGAAGCCGCATAAAAAGATTGATTACTTCGAGAGGAGATATTTTCGCCAAAAATTTCATTATTTGCACGGGCGGCAAATCCTATCCTTTAACCGGCTCGACGGGAGACGGCTATGATTTTTCCCGGAAATTGGGCCATAAGATAATAACTCCCGAGCCCGCCCTGGTTCCGATTAAGATAAAAGAAAAATGGGTGGGGGATTTGCAGGGGTTAAGCCTGAAAAACGTTCAGATAAACGTTTTTCAGAACGGCAAAAAACAGGATGACAGGTTCGGAGAAATGATATTCGCGCATTTTTACTTAAGCGGTCCGATAATTCTGGACATAAGCAAGAAAGTGGGCGAATTATTGAAGCGCGGCGAAGTAATCATATCTTTGGATTTGAAACCGGCTTTGGAATACCCCCTTTTGGACCAAAGAATACAAAAAGATTTTAAAAAATACAACAACAAAATTTTTAAAAATTCTTTAAAAGAGCTTCTGCCCCAGAAATTAATTCCCGTAATCATAGAATTGTCAGGAATTAATCCCGAAAAGACGGTCAATGTCGTTACCAAAGAAGAAAGAAAAAAATTGGTGGATTTATTGAAAAATCTTAAAATGCAGGCCTTGGGATTGCTGGGGTTTGATCAGGCCATCGTAACCAGCGGCGGCGTTGATTTAAAAGAAATAGATCCCAAAACCATGAAATCAAAACTGATCGATAATTTATTTTTTGCCGGAGAAATAATCAATCTCCATGGTCCCACGGGCGGCTACAATCTTCAGCTTTGCTGGAGTACCGGCTGTCTTGCCGGGAAAAACGCCGTTGACGGATAAAAGAGAAGCTTTTATAATAAATTAATGCCGCAGAAAACCAAAAAACCAATCAAAAAACCCTTGTCAAAAGGTGAAACCGAGGAGATCAGAAAAACCAAAGTCCGGGTAATCGGCATAGGGGGAGGAGGCGGAAACATTGTTTCGGAAATTGCTTCAAGAATGACCAAAGCCAGTTTTGTCGTTGCCAATACCGATACAAAAGCCCTGAAGATTTCCGGCAGAAAAGTAAGTCGTTTTCAGTTCGGCCAGAATTTAACCCAGGGGCTGGGAACCGGGATGAACCCCGAATTGGGCGAGGCCGCGGCTCTGCAAGAGAAGGATAAAATCAAAAAACTTCTGGAAGGCCAGGATTTATGCGTTTTAGTCGTTTGTTTGGGAGGCGGAACGGGATCGGGCGCCGCCCCTGTTTTCGCCAAGATATCCAAGAACCTCGGCAATATTACTTACGGAATTTTTACCCTGCCTTTTAAATTCGAAGGAGAAAAGAAAATGGAAATTGCCCGGGAATCTTTAAGGAAAATAAAGTCCCACTTGAACGCTTTTTCCGTCATTCCCAATGAAAGAGTTTTCCAGATTATTGATAAGGCCACTCCTTTGAAACAAGCCCTTTCCGTTGTCAACAAAAACTTGTCCGAAAGCTTGGAAGGTTTGATTGAAACCATTTACGAGCCGGGATTAATAAACATTGATTTTGCCGATTTAAGAACGATTTTGGAGGGCAGGGGAAGGTTGGCTTATTTGAATACGGTTGAGGTTCAGAGAAAAGAAGGCTCGACAAAAGAATTAATGATGAGGGTTCTCAATTCTCCTCTATATCCTTACACTATTCGGGGGGCAAAAGGAATTTTGTTTAACATTGCCGGCGAAAAGAAACTTTCTCTCGCTGAAGTAAGCCAGATATCAAAAACCATTTCCGAACTGGCGAATCCTCAGGCCAAAATTATTTTTGGAGTGGCCGAAAGCAAGAAATATTCGGATGTCATCAAAACTATTTTATTGGCCGTGGGCTGCGGAGGAACGAAAATTTTTTCCGGGGATGCGAAAAAGAAAAAAGTCGTTGCAAAGCCGGTTTTAAAAAAAAGGCCGCCGTCGAGGCGCAGGAAAAAAAACAAAAAATCCGTCTCTCCAAAAAAATCGGTCCCGCCCGCAAATAGCAAAAAACCAAGCAAACCCGCTTCCAAAAAGAAAATAAAAATTAAAGTTGAAGTTGCGAAAGAACCCAAAGAAAAAGAATCTTCCGAATCCGAAGCTCCGAAAGAAGGCATTTTTTCTTCTCTCGTGCCGGCGGAAAAAGGTAATGAAGAAAGGGTCAGGAAAAATGCTCTCCAAATCAGGAGGGAGGCCGAAGATTCCGAAAGAGAAATGCTGGAAAAAGAAAAATTTTGGGAAACGCCCGCTTTTTTAAGAAAAAAACTGGCCAAATAAAGATAACTTTTAATTTAACAAAGGTCAATAATTAATCTTATTCACTTAGCCGAGCATAGCGAAGGTTGGAAAAGAACAGAATGTTCTTTGACTCGGTAATGGAAGCTTGATAGTCGATGAGATAAATCTCATCTCCATTATTCGCTGCGGCTTGAATATATGATTGAAATAACAAAAGATATATTAAAAAATATTTACAAATCCAGGCCGGTTGGTTCCAAAAAATACGATTACGGGCTTTTGCTGGTAATCGGCGGTTCGGATTTTTATTCGGGTTCTCCGGCTCTTTCGGCAATGGCAGCCTTCAAATCGGGAGTTGATATGGTAAGAATCATCGCTCCGAGGAGAGCGGCCGACATTATCGCCGGTTTTACTCCGGTTTTGGCGGCTTATCCCTTGGAGGGGAAATATTTGGAAGAAAAACATTTGGCAACGCTGATTTCAATGACGGAAGCCGCAAAGGCGGTTTCGGGAGGCAAGACGGCGGTGGTAATCGGCGGGGGAATGGGGAGAACCCAAGAAACCCAAGAGGCAATTTTGGAATATCTCTCTCAGGTTCAGATACCCGCGGTTATAGATGCCGATGCCATTCATGCAATAGGGAAAAAGCCCGAGATAATCGCCGGTAAAAATTTTTTGATTACTCCCCATACTTATGAATTTTTTATCTTGACCGGAAAAGAAATTTATAAATTGCCGGAAGAAGAAAAAATAAAAATGGTTGAATCCGAAGCGGCCCGTTTTCAAACGACGATTTTATTAAAAGGAGCAACTGATATAATTTCCAATGGCAAAGAAACGGCTTTGAACAGAGCGGGGTCTCCCTATATGACAAAGGGCGGTTTGGGTGATACTTTAGCCGGGATTTGCGGATCTTTGCTTGCCAGGGGCTCCGATGTTTTTGAAGCCGCTTGCGCCGCTTCTTATATCAATAAAAAAGCCGGCGAACTTGCAGTAGAAAAATTGAAAGATGGATTAACTGCTACTGATTTAATCGAAGCTATTCCAGAAGCGATAAAATCTTAAAAATATGGTCTATGACTTAATCGTCGTCGGCGGGGGACCGGCCGGGATTACGGCCGGAATTTACGCCGCGAGACAAAAACTCAATGCCCTGTTGATTACAAAGAATTTCGGCGGGCAAATGGCCAGAAAGGCCGTGGCTATTGAGAATTATCCCGGTTTCGAAAAAATTTCGGGATTGGAATTGATCCAAAAATTTAAAAGCCATCTAAAGAAACAGAAAATCGACATTGAAGAAGCCACGGTATCAAAGATAAAAAAAATCGGCGGGATCTTTTCGGTTTCTACCGGCAATAAAAAACAATTTAAATCCAAAACGGTTATCATTTCTTCGGGATCAGATCCGCGGCCCCTTGAGGTTCCCGGAGAGAAGAAATTTATCGGAAAAGGGGTTTCTTACTGCACGGCTTGCGATGCGCCTTTTTATGTCGGGAAAGACGTTGCGGTAATCGGAGGAGGAAACGCCGGTTTTGAGGCGGCGATAGCCTTAAGTAGCTGGTCCAAGAAAATTTATATTTTGGAGCATAATTCAAAAATCAGAGCGGATGAGATAATTCAGGAAAAAGTTAAAGCAACGGGGAAAATAGAAATCATAACGGATGCCGTTTTAAAGAAAATTCAGGGCGAAAACTTTGTCAATTCTCTGATTTATCAGGACAATAAGCTTAAAAAAAATAAAACGTTAAAAATTGAAGGCGTTTTTGTAGAAATCGGTTCCCAGCCCGCCACCTCTTTTGTAAAAGGATTGGTTGATTTTAATGAGAAAGATGAAATTGTGGTGAATCCTAAAACCGGCGAAACAAAAACTAAGGGTTTATTCGCCGCAGGCGACGTGAGCGATATTATCTATAAACAAATTGTAATCGCCGCCGGAGAAGGAGCCAAAACCGTCTTCTCAATTTCTAATTACCTCCAAAAAAATGGCTGGGATTAAAAAAATTCAAGCAAGGGAAATTCTGGACTCCAAGGGTATGCCGACGGCTGAAGCGGAATTGGAAACCGATTTTGGCAAATTTTCGGCGTCGGTGCCGTCGGGCGTTTCTGCCGGGAAATATGAAGCGGTGGAATTAAGAGACAGAGACGGCAGGGGCGTAAAAAAAGCCATTGAAAATATAGAAAAAATTATTTCTCCGGTTTTAGAAAAAGAAGATTTAACCGGTCAAAAACGGATTGACGATATTTTAATCCGGCTGGACGGCACAGAAAATAAATCGCGTTTGGGAGCAAACGCGATTTTAGCTGTAAGTATTGCCGTGTGCCGCGCGATAGCCAAAGAAAAAAACCTTCCTCTTTACGGTTATATTTCCGAGATTGCCGACAGTGATTCTAAGCTATTGCCAAAGCCGTCCTTTAATATGATTGAAGGCGGAAAACACGCGGCAAATAACCTGGCTTTCCAGGAATTTATGGTAGTACCGCAAAAGAGTACTTTTAAAGAAAATT
>Ga0315274_10002670_pt1 | contig 26745 bp, 22 predicted proteins | sample YL17G02_20_MG_FD_203700 | JGI IMG/M metagenome (GOLD analysis project Ga0315274, IMG submission 203700) | Sediment microbial communities from Yellowstone Lake, YNP, Wyoming, USA - YL17G02_20 | ecosystem: Environmental > Aquatic > Freshwater > Lake > Sediment | place: USA: Wyoming | collected...
CCACCCATCCCGCGTCGCCCTCGAACCGCACCGGGCACGAGCCGAGGGGGAGCCACCCGCCGTCGCGCAGGACCAGTTTCACGCCGTTGGCATAGCGGGCGACCGCCTCGCCGCGCTCCGGCGGCTCATACTCCACCGGCGCCGTCTGGTCGGCGTCGTTGGCCCACTGGCAGAGGTCGACGCAATGGCTGCCCCATTCCAGCACGCCGCCGCCGACCAACCCCCCGCCCTTCTCGAAGTTGAAGCCATCCAGGAGTCCGCGGTTGTACGGCCGCCAGGCCGCGGGCCCGAGGTAGAGGTCCCAGTCCACCTCGTCCCGGGACGGTTCGGGTTCCGCCGGGGCCCAGCCGCTGCTTCCGGTTCCCATCCCGGCCGGATGGGCGTGGACCGTCTGGAGTTTGCCGAGTTTGCCGCGGCGGGCCAGTTCGACCGCCAGCGCGAAATGGGGCAGGTTCCGCCGCTGCATGCCGCCCTGGAACACGCGCCCCGTCCGGCGGAACGTCTCGGCCAGCGCCAGGCTCTGCGCAATGTTCTTCGTGCAGGGCTTCTCGCAGTACACGTCCTTGCCGGCCTTGGCCGCCATGATCGAGGCCGTCGCGTGCCAGTTCGGACCCGTGGCGATGAGCACCGCGTCGATGTCGGGCCGGGCCAGCAGGTCGCGGAAATCGCGGTACGTGGCACAGTCCTGGTTGCCGTACTTGGCGTCGGCCATCTTCTTGACGGCCTCGCGGCGGGCGGCCTTCACGTCGCAGACGGCCACGAACCGCACGTCCGGCTCCTCCAGGAAGCACCCCAGGTCATAGGAGCCCCGGCCGCCGATGCCGATGCCGCCCAGCGTGATCCGTTCGCTGGGGGCCACGTCGCCGCCCCTGCCCAGGACGGCGGCCGAGACCACCCGCGGCGCCGCCAGCAGGGCGCCGACCTGGACCGCGGTCTTCAGGAACTGCCGCCGACTGACGTGCACTGTCCGTCCGGACATCGTGGGTCTCCTGTCGGGTCCGTGTTCGCGCGCTGCGGAACCTCTCCCTGCCGCCCGTTCCGTTCGCCCTATCCTACAGGAACTCGCGCCTCCTGCCTACTCCGTTTGTGCCCCGCAAGGCCGGCGCGCAGGTTGCCGCGCGAGCGGCCGCCGGTGAGCCTCGTCATTTCTCGGCTCCCCCGGTTGGCGACGGAGACGACTCCGCTGCCGCCGCGGAGAGCCGGCGCCACCCCTCCATGGTCGGGGCCAGGATCGAGCGGGCGTCGCCCTGGATTCCGTAGCCCTGGAACCCGACGGGCCCCGTGAAACCGATCCGCCTCAGCCCGCGCAGCAGGGCCGCGACGTCGTACGTGCCCTTGTCGAGCGTCTGGATCAGGCGGCCCCAGTCGGCCCCCTTCACGCCGGCGTCGGCCCCGCAGATCGTCACGGTGACCAGGACCGGCTTGGCCTCCTCCAGGAGCGTCGGGATGGCCGCCTCCTCGCCCATCGCCAGGGCGTGGCAGAGGTTGAACGAGACGCCGAACCGGGGATGGTTCACCACCTTCGCCAGCCGGACGGCGTCGGCAAACCGCGCCGTCCACTCGCCCACGTGCGGGTAGATGGCCACGCGCAGGCCGTTCGCCGCGGCCGTATCCGCGAGCCGGCGCAGGGCCTTCACCAGGGGCTCCTGACCGGTGAGGGCGTCGAACGCAGGCCCCTTCCCGCCGATGTGCAGCCAGATGATCGTCTCGTGCCCCTTGAGGGCGGCCATGAGGTCGGGCAGTTGGGGCGAGTGCGTCAGTTCGCCCTCGGGCGTGACCGTGGCACCGCAGTAGATGGCGGCCATCTTCAGCCCGATCTTGGCCATCGCCTCGGCCTCGGCCTTGGCCTGCTCGGGGGCCCCCTCGTGCCAGCCGATGCCAGCGTAGCCCAACTCCTTCACGAGCACGAACTGCTGCTCCTGCGAGAGTCCGGGGCGCGCGAAGGCGGTGTCCATGGCGTAGAACGGGTTCGGCAGGCCGGACGGCTTGCTCGCCTCCGCCCATGCCGCGCTGCCCAGGAAGCCCAGCGCGAAGGCCGCCACCATCAAGTCCTTGCCGCAGGTCATCCCTCGTCTCCTTTCCCATCCGGTCCGTATCCGCCGAACTCGTGCGCCGCGTCGAACAGGGCGACGACGTTCTGGGGCGGGACATCGGCCTGGATGTTGTGGACGTTGTTGAAGATATAGCCGCCGCCGGGCTTGAAGGCCAGGACATTGCGGCGGACGTGCTCGCGGACCTCCTCGGGCGAGGCGCGCGGCAGGACGTGCTGGGCGTCGATCCCGCCGCCCCAGAAGACGAGGCGATCGCCCCACTGGGCCTTGAGCCGCTGCGGCTCCATCCCCCGCGCCGAAATCTGCACCGGGTTCAGGATGTCGATCCCATTGTCCAGAAGGTCGGGGATGTACTCCGTCACCGACCCGCACGAGTGGTACCAGACCTTCGCCCGGGTCCGCGACTTGATGTACTGGACGAGGCGTTTCTGCCGCGGCTTGACGATGGCGCGGTAGATGCGGGGCGGGTAGAGCGGCCCGGTCTGGCCCGCCAGGTCGTCGCCGATCATGATCACGTCCACGACGTCGCCCACCTCGTCAAGGAACAGGCGGAACCAGCCGAGCCAGAACTCCAGCGTGCGGTCGATGAGGACCTCGAGAACCTGCGGCCGATCCATCATGTCGATAAAGAGGTTCTCCAGGCCGCGCAGGTACCAGCAGATTTCGTAGACGACGCCCGAGATGCCGCTCACGACGGCGTAGGGCGTGTTCTCCCTCAACTCCAGCACGCGGTCGCGCAGCCCCTCGAAGCGGGCGGGATCGTCGCCCTTGGGGAACGGGTAGGCCCTGATCTCGTCGAGCGAGAGGCCCGCGAGCGGCGAATGGGAGATGTCCATGTAGTAGGGGCTGTCGTCGGGCATCGACCAGGTGACGCCGAACTCGTCGGTCAGGTCGTGCCACAGCCGCCCGCCGCGGCGGTTCTGGACGATGCCGCCCTGGAACCCCTTGGCGCCGCCGGCCCACACGTAGCGGGTGTCGACGCGCAAGCGCTCGAGCACGGCCTCCGAGGGCCTGGCAAGTTGCTGGACGGCGTCCATGAGGACGACCTGCTCGTCCAGGCCGAGGTGCTCGATGAGCCGCTGGTACGCGAACTTGTGGATGCCCGTCTGGTTGCCGCCCAGGTCGATGGGGACGCGATCGGGCTCGGTGTGATCCAGGGCGGCCAGCACGCGCGCACGCGGCGTCATGAGGGGCTCCTTACCCGGCGGCGGCGATCCAGTTGCCGATGCCCACGACGACGGTCGACCCGATCAGGACCAGGATGCCGGCAAGGATGATCCAGAGGGTGCGGCGGCCGGAGCCCCGCCACTCCCGGAAGTAGAGGCCCCACAGGTTGCTGAACACGATGATGAAAGCCATGTGGATGGTCCAACTCGAGAAGTCGTACTTCCCCATCTTCGTCGTGCCCATGCCGTAGAAGAAGAACTGGAGATACCAGGTGATGCCCGCGAGCGCGGAGAGGGCATAGTTCGCAAGCAGCGACGCCCCCGGCGCGCTCAGGTAGTCGCGCGCGGTCCGGTTCCTCAGGTTCAGCGCGACGCACCAGACCAGGTTGGTGGTGAAGCCGCCGGCCAGGGCGACGATGAGGATCGGAAAATTCTTGAACAGGTCCGGCGTGCCCATCCGGACCGCCGTCGCCGCGATGGGGGCCCCCTGCCAGAACGCCAGCGCCATGCACGCGCTCATCACGCCGGCGAACACCGCCACCCACGCCCCCTTGACGAAACTGAACTCGCGGACGGAGGCCTTCTTCTCCTCCGCGGGCACCTCCCGCTCCTTGCGCCTGCCCGCCCAGCCGCACATGCTGATCCCCGCCAGGCACACCAGCACGCCGCCGAGCATGACCTGCCCGGGGAGCGCCGCGAGGAGCCCCCCGAACTTGCCCTCGAACATGGGCGGGATGATGGTCCCGAACGTCGCGCAGAAACCCAGCGCCAGCGCGTAGCCCAGCGACATCCCCAGGTACCGCATCGACAAGCCGAACGTCAGCCCCCCGATCCCCCACAGCACGCCGAACAGGTAGCACCAGAAGACGGCCTTCGGCGGCGCCGAGCAGAGCGACTCCACCAGCCGCGGACACGTCAGGAACCCCACCACCCACGGCGCCACGATCCAACTGAACAGGCCGCCCACCAGCCAGTAACTCTCCCAGGCCCACGCCCGGACCTTCTTGAACGGGATATAGAAACTGCCCGCCGCCAGGCCGCCGATGGCGTGCAGGACCACACCGAGGAAAGGGTTCGGGGGCATTGGGGTCCGTTCTCCTTCTGCAAGGCGAGTTTACGGGGTCGCCCCGCTCAAGGCAACGGTCTTGCGGAGCGCTGGTCTTGCGGAGCGCCAAGCACGCCGCCGGTCGGACGTCCTGGCGTACCGCGACGGCGCTGGCCACGTGGTGGACTTCCACGCCCTCAGGCACACGCACATCAGCCGGCTGGTGGCAAGCGTGGCGAGAGTTGCCACTTGCCAAGACTTGTCCTTGCCTAACTATGGCGCGCCCGGCCCGATTCGAACGGGCAACCTTCGGATTCGAAGTCCGCGACTCTATCCCTTGAGCTACGGGCGCCCGCGGCCATTCTAGCCCGGCCGGGCCGGGTGTCAACCGCGCGACAAGCGAGCGGCGCCGCCGGGCCGGCGGCCGACGCGCACGGGGTCAGCGCGGCAGGATCTCGCCCTGGATGGCCTTGACGATGAAGGGGGAGAAGATGATGAGGACGACGCTCAGGAGGATGAGCATGGAGGGGACGAGCATCTTCACGGCCGCCTCGCCGGCCTTGCGTTCGGCCCGCATGCTGCGGCGCATCCGCAGGAGGTTGGCCTGGAGTTTGAGGACGTCGGCCAGCGGCGTGCCGAGCGATTCGGCCTGGAGAATGGCCGAGATGATGCCGTCCAAGCCGTCGACCGTGATGCGCTGGCCGAGGTGGGTGAGGGCGTCCTGGCGGCTGCGGCCGAAGTCGATCTCGCGGACGAGCATGCCGAGTTCCTGGTTCAGGGGGTCGTCGGGCTCATCGTGGACGACGCTGGAGGCAGCCTCGTAGAAGGTGGCGCCGGCGTCCATGGCCATCGCGATCAGGTCCAGGCTGTAGGGCAGCCGCTTGGCGATCTGGCGAAGGCGCCGCAGGGCCCGCTCGCGCAGCCACAGGTAGGCGCCGAGGAAGCCCAGGAAGCAGCCCAGGGCCAGGAAGGCGCCGGTCGCGAGGAGGCCGAACTCGCCGGTCGCCAGCCGCGCGCCCACCAGGAGGCCCACCGCCCCCACGAGGCCCCAGATGGCGCAGATGACGAGGTACTCCTCGGCGCTGTACTGGTTCGGGTTGCCGAGCGCCAGGAGGAGTTTCAGGACGTGCCGCTTGAAGACCGGCGCGTTGAGGCGCCGGACGAGTTGGTAGATGGGAACGAGGGCGGGCTTCAGCCACTCGACCTCGAAGATGGAGTCGCGGGCGACATTGTCGACCTGGACGCGGAAGGCGTCCTCGAGCCCGCTGGAGGTGGGCGGGCGGAACAGCGAGACCACGAGCAGGAACGCGGCCGAGGCCGCCAGCACGTGGGCCAGGATGAACCACGCGAACACGATCGCTGCGTCCTTCGGCTAGACCTCAAAGGTCACGATCTTGCGGATCCAGAGGAACCCGACGAGGTTGAGGACGACGGCAATGAGGAGAAGGAACAGGCCGAGGGTCTCCTCAAAGAGCGTCGCGACCCAACTGGCGTCGATGAAATAGTAGATGACGAGGACGACGGCCGGCATCAGGGCCATGTAGCGGGCGGAGGTGCGGTTCTCGGCCGTCAGGGAGCGGATCTTCTCTTCGAGCCGCATGATCTCGCGGAGGGCCTCCCCGAGGCGGTCGAGGGTCTCCGGCAGGTTGCCGCCGCGGACGCGCGCGGTCTCCATGGCGGCGAACAGGAGTTTGTAGTGGTGGAGTTTGATGCGGCCGGCCGCGCGATGGAGGACCTCGTCGACGCTGGTGCCGTGCTCGAACTCGCGGAGCATCAGGCCGAACTCCTGGCTGATGGGGGGCTGGCCGTTCTGCTCGATGAGGCGCATCGACTGGACCAGGTTGAGGCCGGCCCGCATGCCGTTGGAGAGGGTGACCAGGCCGTCGATCAACTGCTCGTTGAGGCGCTGGCGCCGCCGGCGCTGCATGACGAGGATGACGACCTGGGGAACCCAGAAGCCGGCAAACAGGCCGACGAAGAAGGCGACCCACACGCCGGCGCCCGAGGCGTCGAACGAGAGGGCGAACAGGGCGCAGAGGGCGCCCAGGACGACCGCGCCGCCGAACATGACGTAGGTCAGTTGGCGAGGGGTCACGTCGAACAGGAACAGTTCGACGAGGCCGGAGTGGAAGAGTTCCTCCTGGCGCCGGACGACGCGCTCCATCGCCGGGCGCAGGGAGAGGGTCAGGAGGAAGGCGGCCAGCATGACGAAGAGCGTCGCCCCCGCCTGGTAGAGGAACAACCCGTCCTGATGGATGGCGGTCTCGGTCATGCTTACATGAACGCATCCACGGTCAGGAGGCCCTTCTGGAGGAGATCCCTGGCAAACAGCGGGATGTAGCCGGTGTGGATCAGTTCGCCGCGTGCCCGGCCCTTGTGGCCGCTCATCGGGCGGGTGAAGATGTCCTCGACGACGATGGTGCCCTCGTCCTGGTCGAAGCCGGCGACCTCGCTGATGGCGGTGACCTCGCGGCGCCCGTCGGCGAAGCGGGTGAGGTGCGCGATGACGTCGAGGGCGGTGACGATCTGCTCGCGGATGGCGCGGATGGGCATGTCGACCGCCTCCAGGACGAGGCCTTCGAGCCGTTTCATGGCGTCCTCGGGCCCGTTGGCGTGGATGGTGGTGAGGGAGCCGTCGTGGCCGGTGTTCATGGCCTGGAGCATGTCGAGGGCCTCGGCGCCGCGGACCTCGCCGACGATGATGCGGTCGGGGCGCTGGCGCAGGGCGTTCTGCACCAGGTCGCGGATGCTGTAGCGGCCTTTGCCCTCGACGTTGGCCTGGCGCGTCTCGACGCGGACGACGTGTTCCTGGAACATCTGGAGTTCGGCGGAGTCCTCGATCGTGATGATGCGCTCGTGGGGCGGGATGTAGGCGCTCAGCACGTTCAGCAGGGTCGTCTTGCCCGACGCCGTGCCGCCCGCCACCAGGACGTTCTTGCGCCCCAGGACGCAGGCCCGCAGGAAGTTGGCGGCCCAGGGCGTGATGGTGCCGAAGCCGATGAGGTCGTCGATCGTGAAGGGGACCTCGGAGAACTTGCGGATCGTGAGGACCGGGCCGACAAGGCTCAGGGGGGCGATGGTGGCGTTGACGCGGCTGCCGTCGGGCAGGCGGGCGTCGACGATGGGCGTCGAGCGGTCGATCCGCCGGCCGATGGGCGTCACGATGCGTTCGATGACGGTGTGGACCACCTCGTCCGAGAAGAACGAACGGCCCGTGTTCCGGATGACGCCGTTCTCCTCGATGTAGATCTTCATCGGGCCGACGACCATGACCTCGGTGACGTTCGGCATGTCGAGGAGGTCCTGGATCGGCCCGAGGCCGATGACGATGTCGAGGATCTCCTTCATCAGGTAGCGTTTGACGGCGTAGACCCAGAGGGATTCGGTGACCTGGGGCGCCTCGCGGTCGAAGGCCTCGCCGAAGAGGTCCTCGACCTTCTCGGTGTCCTCCTTGACGTTCTCGGGGCCGAACTTGAGGCCGAGGCCGGCCACCAGGAGGTCGCGCAGGCGCGTCAGGCCGGCCTCGTACTGGGGATCGAGGACGGAGTCGCCGGCCTTGAGGATGGGCGGGCGCATCTTCGAGCCCGCGCGGCGGGAGATCTCGGTGATGACGTCGCGCTTGAGTTGCTGCTCGACGATGAACCAGCCGGTCTCGTCATCGACGCCGGAGACGGCCTCCTGGAGGATGGCGTTCAGGTGGCCCTTGATGTGGGCGACGTAGCGGGGGTCGTCCTGGGCCTCGACGTCGACGGTCCGCAGGTTGAGGCGCCGCAGGAGTTCGGCGTGGATCTGCTTCTCGACCTCCATCGCCTTCATCAGGGGGGTGTGTTGGCGGTGGATCTTGATGGCCTTGTCGCTGGGCCGGCCGGCGACGTCGCCCGACAGGTACAGGGTCCACTCGCCGATGTGGACCTCCTGGCCGGGCTGGATCTTGACCTGTTCACCGACGCCGACGAGTTGCTCGTCGACGAGGGTGCCGTTGAGGCCGACGTTCTCGATGAGGTACTCGCCGTTCTGGCGGATGAGGCGGGCGTGCTCGCGCGAGACGAAGGGGCTGGGCAACTCCAGGTCGTTCGCGGGGTCGCGGCCGATGCGCAGCGCGTCCTTGGTGAACTCCACCTCGTGCCGCACGTCGCTCAGTTGGCTGTAGGCGATCACGCGCATCGCCGCGGGTCCTCTCAACCGCTCACGGCGCCAGGAGGTCGGGCGCGTCGGCCTTGCCCGTCTGGATGAGGCGCACCAGAGCGGCGTCGATCTCCGGCTCCACCCCCCTGCCGCCCTGGGGCGCATGCGTCAGGGTGATGAGGAATTTGCGGCCCTCGGCCTTGCCGAGGATGTCGGTGAGGATTTTGACCTGTTCGCGCTTCACGAAGACGCCGACGCGGGAGTAATTGCCGCTGGTCTGCGGCTCCTTGGAGTCGTCGAGCGTCTGGGCCTGGATGCACGGGATGACGGTGAAGGTCTCGAAGTCGCGCTGCTTGCCGCCGGGGTTCACGTCAAAGCGGCCGCGCACCGCCACGAAACTGCCCGGCTGAAGTTGCATGCCGGGGGAGGAGTCCTTGAGGATGGGCAGGCTCATGTACTCGTACCCGACGGGCGGCTTGACCGGCTCCGGGGTGGTCTGGACGTCGAGGAAGTCGGAGAAAAAGAGGACGTCGCCGACGTTGAGCCTGCGGCGGCAGGGCTTGCCGCCGATGAAGAAGTCCGTATTGTCCTTGAAGGCCTTGTCGAAGGCCTTCTCGAAGCCCGGGGGGACGGAGACGAGTTTCACGTCCGCCTCGGTGACCTTGCCGTTCGCCGGCACGTCGCGGGTGACCTGGACGATGTAGAAGGTGCCGGACTCGTACTGGCTCTTGACGGAGCCGAGGTAGAGATTGACGACGATGGCCGCCAACACGGCACAGACGACCCCCGCCAGGAGCAGCCACCGGCTGGTGAAGAGTTGCGCGTCCTTGGCCATCGGCGCTCCTTTGCTCTCGCCCGGCCGTCCTTAATACCCGGGATCGAAGACGATCGCCAGTGTTTCCTCGCGGGGAAGCCGCTCTTCGAGGTAGACGAAGCGGTTCTCGGCGTCGCGGCGGCACCGCAAGAGCCACCCGCGGTCGGTCCGGGCGGCGCCTTGCCCGCCCTCCTGGGCGTTCTCCTCCGGATCGCCGACCTTCCAGCGGTCCTTCGTGTAGGCGCTCTGGAAGGCCGAGAGGGCGTCCTCGACGCGCATCCGCATCCGGACCATGACCATGCGGGCCTTGGGGTTCTCGGGGTGCTGGAAGACCATAAGGACGTCGCCCCCGGCGGGGACGACGCCCTCCTCGAGCGTGCCGCGGGGATAACTGAAGGGGAGCCCGAAGCGGTCGGCCAGGAACTGGCGGCGGGCGGCGGGGTCCTGGTTCAGGGGGTCGGCGTGGTCGGCGTCGCTCTCCTCGGTGGCGCGCATGAGGACGCCGCCCAGGAGGTGCCGCACGACCTCGCCCTCCATCCGGCGCTTCTCGCCGGGCGTCAGGGGCTCGGGCATTTTCGCCTGGGCGGGTAGGACGGCGCGCGTCTCGGGGAAGCCGTCGCCCTGCGAGGCGAAGCGCCCGGGGTGCCCCAGGAACCCGGCCACCACGACCGCCCCGACGAGGATGAGGAGCGTCACCGCCAGGCGCCACGCGAGGGCCAGGCGCCGGCGCCGTTTCGCTTCGGCCGGCGTCTCCGGGGCTTCGGGGGGGCGGGCTTCGCTCATACGGGCCCCTTAATCGGCCTCGCCTTGCCGGATCTGCTCCAGTTGGTCCGCGCCGTGCCACCAGCGCTCGATGATGTCGTCGCGGGTCTTCTCGAAGTGGGGGGCCACGTCGCCCTGGAGATTCTCGTAAAAGGACTGGTAGATGACGTTGAGCGGCCCGCTCCGCGCGATCTTCCACACGTCCAAGTCGAAGAACCGCCACTCGCTCTGGTCACGGTAGTGGTCGGAGATGACCGTGGTGGGGATGAACCGCCAGTAAGGGCCGCGCGTCTCGAAGGAACGGCTCTCCTCGTGCTCGTCGCGGCCCGGCAGGTTTCCGAAGAGGCGGGCCCAGTAGTTCCGGGCCAGGGCGCTGGAGACCTTGTGGACCGTCGCCGGCTCCACGTCGCGCCGGAGCCGCTCGAGGGACTCGCCGGTGCCCCGCGGCCGATGCTCTTCGCCGGCGCCCGACCCGTCGTAACTGGGGCTATAGTTCGGGGCCGGGTACCACCAGCGGATCGAGTAGAGGCGATGGTAGGCCTCGATGACGCTCCGCTGTTTCGTCAGCATGGCGGACGACATGTAGATCGTCAGGCCCGTGAGGAACATGATGATCGGGAGCGTCAGGACGAACTCGATCATGGCGTTCCCGGGCCGGGACCGTCGACGCGTGCGTCGCATGATCGTCTCCTTCCGCCGCCTCTAGTGCGCCACCTTCTCGACGAAGGCCGCATCATACGCGCCGAGGAGGTCGGCCACGGGCTGAAGCCGCTCTGGGGTGAACGCCCCGGAGATGGACGAGGCCTGGGACGGCAGGCCGCGCCCCAGTTCGGCCGCCAGTTCGTCCCACTTCTCCTGGCGGTGGACCTTGACCTGCCAGTACTGGGTGAACATGTCCCATCCGCGGTAGTTGTAAACGCGGGCCTCGGCGAAGGCCAGGGTCTTGGGGATGGGGTTCGGATTGACGAATCGGTCCGCCCATTCGCTGACGGTCCCCGGGCGGTAGGCGAACGCGTTGAACGTGAACCACTTCAGGACGGTCGCGTAGTTCTTGTTGTCCATGATCTCGCGCGTCGGCAGGATGGGGGCGAAGGGGGGCGTCGTCCCCGCGGCCGCCATGTAGCGGCGGTGGAGGGTCGTGTCGTCTTCCAGTTCGGCCCCGTCGAACCGCCAGAAGGAGACGCTGTAGTACGTCTGCATCTCGGCCGGGGTGTAGGGCCACGGGCTGCCGTCCGGGTTCATGGGCGGGTGCGGCGCGAAGATGCCGATCTGCGGGTAATGGGCCGTTTGGCGCTCGTCGACCTTGTACCAGACGGCCAGGCGCGGGTCGGCGCCCTCGTAGGCCTCCTTCGCCCGGGTCCACCCCGTGAGGTCGGGGTTCCGCATGTCGCGGAAGGTGCGCATGCTGACGCGCGGCTCCTGGGGTTCGCGCAACTGCATGTTGGAGAAGAAGGAACTCTGGGGGAACGGGTAGCGGCTGTCGAAGTGGATGCGTTCCCACCAGGCGCGGCGGATCTGGTCGGGGTCGAGGCTCTTGGCCTTCTCGTAGTCCATCTCCCACCCGCGGAGGGAGACGCGGTCGTCGCCGCTCCCGAACAGCATCTCCAGTTTCGCGTAGGAGACGACGTTGAAGAGGACGGAGAAGCGGCTGATGTCCAGGAGGCCCATCGGCTGGGTGCGGGTGAACGGCTCGCGCCAGTAGGCCCAGGGCCCCATGCTGCGCCCGCCGTAGCCGTAGTAGCCCATGACCGCGTAGCCGCCCGCGGCCTGGTTCTCGTAGGGGGGGGGCAGGCGGCCCTTTTCCATGGGGTTCCGGAAGTCGCTGAACTGGCCGTCGTAGACGGGCAACTCCGGCCACAGGGGCAGGACGAAGCCGAACTCGGCGTGGTTCTTCCGGGCGACGTCCATGGCCTCGCGCTGGGCGGCCAGGGGCGTCACGTCGATCATCGCGTGCGAGAACCCGTCCATCAGTTTCACGCACTCCCACACGACGCCCTCGTCGTACGTCAGGTACTCGTCCATCGGGATGCCCTGGACGATGTCCCAGAACCGGCGGATGATCTGCTGCTCGGAGGCGGCGTTGCCGACCGCCAGCCACTTGCACGTCCGGTCGTCGATCGGGATGTCGTGCCCGGCCGCGCTCGACCCGATGCGCGCCATGAGGTCGTCGATGCACTCGGTCGCGGGCGGCACGACGGTCTCCAGCGTGTCCAGCAGGACGATCAGGGACAAGAGTTGCGTATCCGTCACGTTGCAGAACGCGATCGTGTTCAGGCCGCGCGCATACCAGTCCGCGCCCGAGCAGGCGGTCGAGTCGGCGGCCCCCTGCATCAGGACCTTGCGGTTCAACTGATCGCCGGTGTTCATCACCAGGAACAGCAGTCCGGCCAGCAGGAAGAAGTAAACGACCATGACGAACATGGCCTGGCCGCTCTCGCACCGGTGGCATCGCACCAGCGCCGAGGGTCGCGGCCCCGTCGCACGCCGCACGGCTCTTCGGGCACGCATGGTTCGCCTCACTCGCTTCCGGTCTTGAGCGCGTTCTCGCACATCATAATCAGCGCGTCGATCTCGATCTTCTGCGTCTCGTCGGCGTACGTCCTGGCCACCCTCAGGACGCCAATCGCCTCCGGGAGCCGCTTGTCGGTGATCAGGCCCTTGGCCTGGGTGAGGTAGCGCTGGAAGTTGGTCGCGCGGATGAGTTCGCGGACCTCCTCGGTGTCGCGGATCTCCTTGGCGAGTTCGAACTCCTTGAGGGCCTGGACGTACCGGAACTGGGCCAGGAGTTCCTTACCGATCAGGATGTGCTGGGTGTACTCGCGGGTGATCTCGAGGTTCGCCAGGGCATCCTTGACCTCGGCGGTGTCGTTGGTGCCCTGGGCGGCCAGATAGGCGGTGCGTGCGGCGTCCCAGTCGCCGCGCTCCTCGGCGGCCCGCCCGGTCGTCATGGCATCCTGGTACTGGGCCTCCTTCAACTGGGTCGCGACCTTCGCCTTGAGGGCGGTCTCGGTGGGGTCGATGAGGGGCTGGGCCGACTGGTAACTGGTGATGGCCTCCTTGAAGGCCCCCTTGGCCATCGCGTCGTCGCCCGCCTTGATGAGGCCGTCGCGTTTCTTCCGCGCGCCAGCCAGTTCCGCCTTGGCGTTGGCGACGGGCTGCTGCGGATCCAGGCCGAGGATCTCGGCGTAGACGGCCATGGCTTTGTCGTTGAGGCCGCTCTTCTCGAGGGCCGCCGCCCTGGCGAGGAGGGCCTGGATCTTGGCGCTCTTCAGTTTGGCCTCCAACTGGGGCGACGGTTGGAGTTTGACGGCCTCCTCATACTCCTTGGCCGCTTCCGGCCACTGGTTGCCGGCGGCGGCCTTCTCGGCCCGGGCAAGGTGGGCGGCATACGCGACGCGCTTCCCGAGCGTCGCCAGCCGCTCGACGACCTCGGGGGTCGACTGGATCTCCTCGGCGCGCCTGTACAGCGTCTCGGCCTCGCCGAACCGGCCCTGCTTCGCGTACTCGTCGGCCTTCTTGAGCAGGGCGGTGTAGTCCCTCAGGGTCTTACGGCTGGTGATCTCCTCGATGCGGCTGCTGTAGTCCACGTTGAACGTCTTCTGAAGGGAACTCAGGAGCATGATGGCCTCGTCAAACTGCCCGGCCTTCACGAATTGCTCGACGTCCGTGAGGCCCTGCTTGATGCCCTCCTTGTCGTTGAGGCGCTTGCGGAAGTCCGTGGCCCAGTGGCCGGCGATGTTGAGCGTCTCGGCCTTGGCGATGTGGCCCTTGGCCGCCGGAATGTCGTCGGCATGGAGGGCGGCCTCGGCCAGGGCCAGCCACTTGAACTGGAGGGCGGGGGTGGCCACCGACGGGTTGTTCTGGTAGTCGACCGCGATCGCCGCGTAGGCCTTGGCGGCGTCCTGGAACTTGTTGTCCTCGAACAGGAGCCGGGCAGCCGCCAGGCGGTCGAGCCGCGCGTTCCGCTCCATGTTCCCCGTGTGATACTTCCAGATCAGCAGGACCGACGCCAGGATGAGGAGCGGTCCGCAGAGGGTGGCGGCCCAGAAGGCGGCCCGCTGCCAGGTCCACTTGGGGACCGGGATGGGGGCGGTCTTCTCGACGGTCGCCAGAGAGGCCCCCGCTTCCCTGGCCGCCGCCGCGCCGCCGCGCACGGCCGGAACGCCCCCGGCCGCGACCGTGTCCGCCTCCATCTCCTTCTCGAGGTTCTCCGACTCGTCCACCGAGACGCTCTTGCCCTGGACGTGCATGACGAAGATGCGACGGAGCCAGCGGATGATCTGGTCGGCCGAGGCGAAGCGGCGCGACGGGTCCTTCTCCATCATCCGCTCGACGATCTTGGAGATCAGGGGCGGGATGCCCGGCTGGAGGTCCTTCAAGGGCGGGGCCAGGAGCGCGGGGTTCGAGTGCCAGTGCATCCAGCGGACCTGCTGGGCCTTCTCGTCGCGCAGGACGTCGCGGAACGTCGCGTCGAACTTCTCGCGCCCGGCGAACATCTCGTAGGCGATCAGGCCGAGGCTGTAGAGGTCGGCCCGTGGGTCGACCGTCCCGCCCGTGAACATCTCGGGGGCCATGTACTTGGTCGTGCCCATGGGGAGGCTGGTCTTGCCGCCCGAGTGGCCGATCAGGCCGAAGTCGGTGATCTTGAGGGCCCCGTCCTGGCCGATCATGATGTTCGCGGGCGACAGGTCGCGGTGCACGATGCTCTGGGCGTGCATGGCCCGCAGGCCCAGGGCGGTCGAGAGGAGCACCCCCAGGCCCGTCTGGAGGGAGATCGGGCCGCGGTCCATCATCGCCCGCAGCGTCGTCCCCTCGACGTACTCCATGACGAGGAACAACTGGCTGTCCTGCTCGATGAGTTCGTAGACGCTGACGATGTTGGCCTGGCTGGAGGAGAGGCGGGCGAGCGTCTGGGCCTCGGCCCGGAACCGCTCGAGGAAGCGGGCGTCCTGGGCGAGGTGCGGGGCGATCTGCTTGATGGCCACCAGCCGGTTCAGCGACGGGTCGTGCCCCTTGTAGATGATGGCCATCCCGCCGGCCGCCACCTGCTCGCGGACCTCATACTTCCCGATCTTGGCGCCCGTCTGGAGGGCGCCCGGAAAGGCCGTCTTCGCCATAGTGTCTCAACGCTCCGCCTGGGTGCGCTCCCGTCGCGGAAGGCCGACGCGCGGCCGGCGCCGCGTCAGTCTGCCGGCAGCGGGTCGGGCCCCCCCTCGTTCATCAGGCTCACGACCGCCCTGATCTCCGCCTGGTAGGTTTCTCCTTTGTAACCCGGCACAGAGGCCCGGGTACCCATGAACCTGCCGGCGTACGGCATCTCCAGCAGGTACCGGTAGATGACGCGCAGGTGGAGGTCCTCCCATTTGTAGTAGTCCATGCGGTCCGGGTGGAACGGGCAGTAGGGCAGGTAAGTCCATCCCCACTGGGTCCACTCGTCGCGCTCCTGACTGCGGTAGGGGCAGTCGGGGTCCGGATCGCCGTCGCGCCAGTGCTCGGGCTTCGCCAGGTCGATCTGGGTGTAGTACCAGGCGTAGTTGTACTGGGGCTCGATGCGGGCGAACCAATGGCGCTCTTCCCCGCTGAGGTTGCTGAAGGCAGCGGCGGTCTCCTGGCGGATGGCCTGGCCGGCGGTGTCGCCGACGCTGGCGGCCGACGAGGAAATCCCCCCGCTGATGGGCACCAGGGCCATGGCGGCCGCCCGGCGGATCATCGCCAGTTTCTCCGACGACGTCCCGCCGTCCGGGTTGTGGACGAGGTTCCGCAACTCGTCGCCGACCGCGATCGGCACGACCGTCGACGCCACCCGCGTTGCCGCCCAAGCCGCGTACTGCACCATCACGTTGGCGTTGAACAAGAGGGCCGACTGCGTCACCACGAGGATCACCATGACCGCCACGGGCAAGAGGAGGACGAACTCGATGGCGGCGGTGCCGTCCTGGTTGCCGTGCAGTCCGCTGGGATGGCTGGGCCGGCCTCGCGCCTCCAGCCGGACCATCGCCGCCGCCACGAGGCCCAGGACCAGCATCCCGCCCCCCATCAGCGCCAGGCACCGCACGGCCAGGGGGCTGAACGCGGCCGGCTGCAGCCACTCCCGGTTGCCGCGCCAGACCGCGATGGCCAGACAGACGATCCCCACGGTGGCCAGCAGACTGGCCGCGGCCAGCCATCGCATCCGCCGTGTCGCCGTCCCGCTCACGCGGCGCTCCCCAAGCCGTTCCAGCCGCCCCCTCTTCACCACCCCACCAGGCCGGCGATGAGCCCGTACAGCGAGCCGCCGGCCTCCTTCTCGACCACCCACCACAGCGTGCCCACGCAGACGGCAAAAGCGAACGGCACGCGCAACGACGTCACGGGCAACGCCTCGTCCATCGTCACGCTCGGGAGCGGCAGCAACCGCACGGCCACCCCGAGCCGCCTCAGCACCGTCGCCGTCTGGCCCCGCCAGACCATCAGGACCAGCCCGATGACCACCCCGACCAGGAAGGAGTAGAACATCGCGTAGACGACGCCGGGCCAGCCGAGGAAGGCGCCAACGGCGCCCACGAGTTTTACGTCGCCACCGCCCATCCCGCCCAGCAGGAACGGCACGAACAGGACCACGAACCCGAAGCCGAAGCCTGCCAGATGGTTGACGATGCTCTCACGCGCCGCACCCTCCCACCAGCCTTCCATCCAGCCGAAGGCAAGACCGACGAGGATGGCCGGGTACGTCAGGCCGTTGTATACCTTGCCGCCGCGAAGGTCCGAGACCGCGGCCGCTATCAACACCCCCGCCAGGACGATCTCGCCGATCCACTCCCAGATCACCGGCCCTCCCTGCGGCGGATCACGAGGGCCGCTCCGCCGCAGCCCTCCCCGGCGCGCTGGTCCGGACGGAGGGACCCTCCGCGCCGCGGCCCCGCCACGGGCAGGCATCTGCCGGCGTGGACCGCACCCGCGCCCCGCTTCCCGCGGCACCTCGCGTCAGGCAGGCAGGAGCATGGACGTTCCGCCTTCGTGCAGCCACGCGAGGGCAGCGCCGCCTCAACCGCTCGTGCCGCCCGGCAGCGTGTCGCCGAAGTAGTCGGCCTCATCCTTCGACGACTGGCCGCGCATCTTCTCCCACATGTCGACCACCCATTCCTTGATCGAGTTTCGGAAGAGGATCAGCAAGCCCAGCAGGGGGAGGACGACGGCCGCGATGATCAGGAGTTTCTCCAGACCCTCGGCCCCCTGCTCGTCCGCATGCAACCGCTTCAGACTTCGCCACATCCGTGCCAACATGAAAAGCCTCCCTCCGTTTGGACCCGTCCGTGCCCCCTAGAGAAACGGCCAGGAGACATAGAACGCGATCATCCCAAAGTAATCCGACAAGACCTGGAAAATGGCCTCCGCCAAAGCCATGAGCGGCACGGCAATGGCGCCCATCACCATGACGTACTCCAGGGCGCCGCCGCGCTCGTCGCGATGCAGGCGTGCCAGGCCCGTCCGGTGCGCCAGCCGCGCCAGGCCGCGCCGGACGACGTTCCGACCGCATTTCCCGCCGATCCGGGCCATGGCCGCCCTTCCCGCCTTGCTATACGATTCTAATCGGCCACCAAGGGCAACAAACTTGGCCACTTGTGGACCGTCGCCTGCACGGCAACCTCGTCACGGAAAACGAGTTTCTTGCCGGTCCATTGCAGTTCGGCCTTCGAGAGTTCACGTTCGCCCTTGGGCATCCGCAGGCTGAACAGGTCCTCAATCTGGTACCGTCCGTGGGGGTCCAGGGGGAGGACCTGGCTGATCCCGACGATGCGGCGGGTGCCGTCGGCAAACCGCATCATCTGGACGATGACGTGGATGGCCGAGGCCACCTGGGACCGCAGGGCCGCCAGGGGGATCTCGACGTTGCTCATCATGGCCATGGTCTCGAGGCGGTTGAGGGCGTCGGCCGGCGAGTCCGCGTGGAGGGTCGTCATCGACCCCGCGTGGCCGCTCGTCATGGCCTGGATCATGTCCAGGGCCTCGCCGCCGCGGCTTTCGCCCACGATCACCCGGTCCGGCCGCATCCGCAGGCTGCTCTTGAACAGGTCGCGGATCGTCACCTCGCCGCGGCCGTACCGGTCCGCAGCGCGCGATTCCAGGCTGATGACGTGCGGCTGGCGCAGTTGGAGTTCCGACGACTCCTCGATCACCACGATCCGCCGGTCCGCCTGGATGTACTCCGACAGGACGTTCAGGAGGCTCGTCTTCCCGCTCGACGTCCCCCCGCTGATGAGCAGGTTCTTCTCCGTGAGGGTGCACAGGTGGAGGAAGTCCCGGGCCAGTTCCGACAAGCACCCCGTCCGCACGAGGAAGTCCATGTTGAACGCCTCGCGGGCGAACTTGCGGATGGTGATGACGATGCCCTTGCGGCTGCACGGGGGCATGGCCACGTGGACGCGGGACCCGTCGGGAAGCCGGGCGTCCATCATCGGATGCTCGGGGGCGACCCGCTTGCCGACGTACTGGAGCATGTTCCGGATGGCGGCCATGAGGGCGTCGTTGCCCGGGAACTTGGCGTCCGTGAGGGTCAACTGGCCGCGACGCTCGATGTAGATCTCGTCCGGCCCGTTGATCATGACTTCCGAGACGCTCGGGTCGCGCAGGTACTCGCCCACCGGCTCCAGGAAGTGGGCGATCGTCCGCTCGAAGATCTCCTCGAGCCGGATCGGTTCGCCCTTCTTCGCGGTTTCCGACTGGGTTGTCGTCATCGCGCGCAGCCCTTCCCTTCCTCTATCTTATACGATTGAACCCCTCCGGTTCCCAAAGTGGCCGCCTATTCTCGGCGGGGGGGGGAGGAGGTCCCAACCCCCCGCGCGGCTGCCCAGCGGCGGTCCTGGGGCCGCCCGAGGCCCGTCAGAGGCTCTTCAGGCCCAGCCGGCGGGCCTCCTCGGCCAACTGCTCGGCGTCAATGCCCGACTGGCGCGTGATCTCGGCCGAGACGACCTTGCCCGAGCCCTGGTCCTCGGCGGCCACGTGGATGCGGCCCTTGCGGTCGTAGGAGTAGGTGACCTTGACGAGCGTGCCGGCGGGCCGTCCGGGAGGCAGGCCCGCCACTTCGAGCTGGCCGATCGTGATGTTGGCGTCGGGGGCCGGCGCGTCGCCCTGGACGACCTGGAGGAGGATCCTCGTCTGGTTGTCCATGCAGGTCTGGAAGGTCTTGGTGACGCTGACCGGCAGGCGCGCGTTCTTCGGGATCAGGACGTCGTTGCGGTACTGGAGGGTGCGGGCGTCCTTGATGATGAGGCCGAGGGCGTGGGCGGCGACGTCGACGGTGTGGATCTTGCCGAGCCGCTCGGCCGCCTCCGCGCTCAGGTCGTGGATGCGGCCGGGGCGCTTCAGGTCGCAGATGGCGGCGTGCACGGCGGCGCCGGCGGCCACGGCCTCGTCGACCGGCACCTCGGCCTTCACGGTCTTGCCGCTCATCCGCTCCAGCAGCCGCTGGACGGCCGGCATGCGCGTCGACCCGCCCGTCGGGAGGACCTTCGTCACGCCCTCCCAGGTGATGCCGGCCTCCTCGAGGACCATCTCGGTCGTCAGTTGGGTGACGGCCAGGAGGTCCTCGGTGAGCGACTCGAACTCCTGGCGCGTGACCTCGTAGTTGCCCCAGTGGCCCTTGTAACTGACGGGGACGCTGGCGCCGGCGCGGCGGCTGAGGGTCTTCTTGGCCTCTTCGGCGCTGATGCCGAGGTAGGCGTGGGCCTGGGCGTTCTCGCGGGGGTCGTCGCCGAACTCGTCGCGGAACTTGCGGGCCAGGTAGTCGACGAGCCGGTCGTCCCAGTCCTTGCCGCCCAACTCGACGTCGCCGTCGGTGGCCAGGGTGATGAACTCGCTCCCGCGCTTGTCGATGACGGTCACGTCGAACGTGCCGCCGCCCAGGTCGTAGACGAGGAAGACGCCGTCCTCGCCGTCGCGCGCCAGGCCGTAGGCCAAGGCGCTGGCGGTCGGCTCGTTGACGATGTCGAGCACCTCCAGGCCGGCCAGGGCCCCGGCGTCCTCGGTGGCCTTGCGGCGGGCGTCGTCGAAGTAGGCGGGGACGGTGATGACGGCCTTCCGGACGGGCCCGATGTGGAGTTCGGCGTCCTTCTTGAGTTTCCGGAGGATGAGCGACGAGATGGCCTCGGGCGTGTAGGTCTCGCCGTCGACCTTGAACCGCCACTTGGGGTTGCCCATCTGGCGCTTGACGTGCATGACGGAGCGGGCGGGGTTGGCCAGCACCTCGCGCAGGGCGTCGCGGCCGACAAGGACGCTGGCCTTCGTGAACGCCACGACGGAGGGCGTCAGGAGTTCCCCCTCGGCGTTCGGCACGAGGACGGGCCGGCCCCCCTGGTCGACGTAGGCCAGTTTGGAGAGCGTCGTGCCGAGGTCGATGCCGACGGCCCGTCCCTCGGCGCTTTCGGGTGCGTCTGCCATCCCTTGGTCCCCGGGGCTCACGGCCGCCTATTCTAGACTGCGCGCGCCCCCTGTCAAGCAAGCCATGTCGTGGTTGACCCGCGCGGGCCTCTCTGGTAAGATACGGTCACCCGGGGTCCGGGCGCAGCGGCCGGGTAAGGGGCCCTGCATCGGCCGGCCGTCGTCGTATAAGGGGTCGGAGCAGCAACACGGAGCGGGAACGCCACCATGCCGCCAGACGATCCTGACGCGCGCAACCTTCCGGCCGCCCGGCCCCCCGCGAGTCCGGTCTCGACCGCGGCGCGAGCGCAACTGGAGTGCATCGCCGGCCCGGACAAGCGCAAGACGTTCCGCTTGGCGCCCGGCGCGACCCTCATCGGCCGCGACGAGTCCTGCGACGTCGCGCTGGCGGAGACGAGCATCTCGCGCCAGCACTCGCGGATCGACCGCGTCGGCGACGGGTGGGTCCTCAAGAACCTCAGCAGCAACGGCACCCGCCTCAATAAGAAACCGGTCGAAGAGGCCCCCTTGGCGAACGGCGACACGATCTCCGTGGGCGCCAAGACGCGCCTGCGGTTCGTCGTCGAGACCGTGGCCGTCTCGCCGGGCGGGCGGCCCCAGTTCCGCGCCCGAACGATTGCCCCCACGGAGAAGCCGGAAGAGGAGGCCCCGTCCAAGGAGGAGGGCGAGCCCAAGGAGTCCCTCTTCAAACGCCGCAAGAAACTCTTCCTGGCGCTCGGCGGCTACCTCGGCGCCCTCCTGATCATCATGGCCGTCCTGCTGGCCATGCGCGACACCGGCTACCACGGCCCGTCGGGCATCCCGCAACTGACGCCCGTCGACATGGTCCGCGTCCTGGCGCCCCTGGAGGTGGTCGACGCGAACGGCCTGAAGACCGAGATCCGGCCGCAGAGCCTCCGCATCGTCGACGAGAGGGCCGAGGGCATCCTGGCCGAGGGCGAGGCCGGCAACTCCGCCTTCATCCGCAAAGAGGAAATCCGGGCCGGCAAGGCCGTCGTCATCCGCGGCATCCGCAGTTCGCTCTCGCGGTCGCCGTTCCCCTCCTCCAGCACCATCAACAAGAGCGCCGCCGACCAGGCGATCGCGCAGGCCCTGGACCTGTACACGAAGCGCGGCCAATCGCCAGCCAACCTCTTCAAGGCCGTCCGCGGGTTCCAGGCCGCCCTCGCCGAACTCAGGAACCCCGGGTACCTGCCCGACACCAACGCCGACCAGGTCTACCGCACCGCGCTCAATGAACTTATCGATAACGTTCAGAAGGAGTACGACAAGGCCCTGCTCCAGGAGAAGATCGGCCACGACCAGGCGGCCGTCGACGGCTACAACCGCATCATCAAGATGGTGACCGAGACCGAGAACCCCGTGGTGAAGAACGTCATCCGCCGCATGGGCGAGATCCGCAAACGCAACCCCAAACTCAAGTAGCCGCCCCGCGCCGCGGGCCGGCCCCGTGCGCGGCGAAGTCCTTGCCGCGCGCCCTCACCCGGCCGGACCGCCCTTCCCCGCCGGTTCCTGCTTCTTGGGGCTGTCGATCGGGATGCCGAAGAAATGGTTCGGCGGCTTCGTCCCGTTCGGGCCTTCCTCGTCCGGGGGCGGCTTCGTCTCCACGGGCGATCCCTCCGGCGGCTTGGGCGGCGTCTGTGCAGGGGGCGGCGGCCCGCCCGTCGGGTACTTCATGATGAACTCCATGAGGCTCGGCGGCAGCGCCGGCTCCTTCCCCCCCGGCGCCGGCTCGGGCACCGCCACCTTCGGCGGCGCGACGGGCGGCATGGCGGCCTCCCGCGGCCGATGCGGCTCGATCGACACGACCTGCTCGCCCCACGGACGCCAGACCCCCGTCGCCACGAGCACCGCCGCCGCGAACGTGACGACCCCCAGCGCCACCGCCGCGATCACCAGCAGTTGCGGGTGCTCCTCGACCCAGTAGCGGACGTCGAGCACCCTGACGTGGGCCTGCTTGCGGGCCTTGCGGGCGACCCGCGAGGCCCGGGCGCCCGGCGACAGTTCCACCGTCGGCTCGTCCACGCGGGCGAGGATCTTCTGGAGGTCCTGGCGATGCTTCCCCAGGAGCCGCCCGATCGCCACCAGCACCTTGCTGCGGTGCCCGACGAGCCCGCCGAAACGCCGCATCCGCCGCGTCAACCGGAGCAGCACGGCGTCCGGGTCCTGCCTGGCCTGGCGCACGAGGCGCAGCGCCCCGAACAGCCGCCGCGACCCGCTCACGCCCTCCGCCACCACCCGCGCCAAGGCCTCCGGGATGCACAGAGCCTGCTGCACCCGCTTGACCGACTGGACCCGCTTCTCCAGCGGCGCGGTCTCGACGCACTGGCCGATGACGCCAACATCACGGTAGACCCACAGGGTCGTCATCAGATCGACGCCGTGCGGCCCGTTGCCCGGCCACGGTCCTCGCCTGGCCCGGGCGAGGCGGAACAGGTAGGGCATCAGGCGGACGACCGGCATCCCCCGGCTGCGGCAGGCCAGGATCCAGGCCTCAAGGGCCGCGAGGTCGCCGGCCCTGCCCTTGGCGTGCGTGTCGTAGAGTTCCTCGGCGGCGGTCCGCCAGCCCCGCGCCAGGTCGGCGTCATAGGCCCGCTTCTTCTCGGGGTTGGTCAGGATCGAGACGGCCTGGCCCACTTCGGCCAGGAGTTCCAGGGCCAGTGCCCGGTAGCGCCCCACCTGGTAGGACCGGAGTTTGCGCTTGACCTCGCGGCCGGCCTCGAAGATGGCGTCGTCATCCGACTCCAGGCCCGGCAGGCCGAGCAACTGGTAGTAGGTCGGGATCGGGTTCTCGATCCCCAGCCACTCCCGGTAGGCGGTGGCGCGGTGGACCTCAGCCTGCTCATCCTGAACCGAGTAGTTTTGAGACATGCGAGTCCACGCGCCTGAGAACCGTCCCGCAAGCCACTATACCATGCCGTGGGCGACCCCGCAACGCGGGGGCCCGCGGCCCGGGGGCTGGACACCCGACACCCCCCGCCGTTAGACTTTATACGACCGAGGTCCGGGAGAACGGGGCCGGTGTTTCGGCGTCTCCGCGGGTCGCCCGGCGCGACCCGGGCCGCCTCCGGGCCTCCGGACCTGCGACGCCTGCTCCGCCCACAAGGTAAGGACCGATGACCGAGCACCCGTGGCGCCAAAGGCCGTTCGGCGAGGCCGTGGCCGATCCCGACGTGCGGGACCGGGCCGCCCGCGCCCTGGCCTCGGGGCCGCTGTGCGACCACTGCCTCGGGCGGCTGCTGGCGGGCGCCGGCACGGGCCTGCGGAACGACGAGCGAGGCCGGATCGCCCGCCGCGCCCTCGGCCAAGCCCCGGCGGGGGGACGCTGCGCCCTGTGCGAGGGCCTCTTCGACCAACTCGACGCCTGGGCCGCACAGGTCCGCGACGCCTTCCAGCCCTGGGAGTTCGACACGTTCGCCGTCTCGTCCCGGGCCGATCCGGCCCTCCGCCAGCGCGAGCAGGCCCTGTGGGACCGCGTGGGCGGCGACCTGGCCGAGCCCTACAAGCAGGCGTTCAACCGCGAGGTGGGCGTCCGCGTGGCCGCCCTCACCGGCCGCGAGCCCGACCTCGACCACCCCGACCTCGTGGCCGCCGCCGACCACGCCCGGGGCGAGGTCGCCGTGATCGCCCGCCCCCTGTTCGTGGCGGGGCGCTACCGGAAACTGGTGCGCGGCATGCCCCAGTGCCGCTGGCTCCGGTGGCCGACGAGCGTCCAGCAGATCATCGGCGACCCCGTGTGCGAGGCGGCGGGCGGCGCCGACCACAACTTCCACGGCGCCGGCCGCGAGGACGTCGACGTCCGATGCCTGGGCGAGCGGCCGTTCGTCCTGGAGGTCCTGCGGCCGCACCGGCGCCGGCTCGACCTCGGCGCCCTGGCCGCCCGCATCAACGCCGGCCGCCAGGTCGAGGTCCTCGGCCTGGGGCCCTGCGGCCCGGGCGAGCCCGCCCGCATCAAGGCCGCCCGCCCCGAGAAGACCTACCGCGCGCTGGTGCGCCTGGCGACGCCCGTCGACGCCGAGGCGCTCGGACGGCTGTCGGCGCTGGCGGGCCCGATCCGCCAGCGGACGCCGCGGCGCGTCCTCAGGCGGCGGGCCAACCGCGTGCGGCTGGGGCGGGTCCGGTCCGTCGCGTGGCGACGCCTCGATCCCGTGACCTTCGAGTTGACCCTTCGGACCTCGGGCGGGCTCTACATCAAGGAACTCGTCAGCGGAGACGCCCGCCGCACCCGCCCGAACGTGGCCCAGGTGCTCGGCACGGCCGCCGAGTGCGCGGAACTGGACGTCCTGGCCATCCACTGGCCCGAGACGCCGGGCGGCGCGTGACGCGCCGCCCCGCCGACGCCGGACGCGCCGGTCACGCCCCGGCCTGGACCAGCGTCGCCTGCAGCCACGGGGTGTTGCCGGTCTTGCCCCCCGCGCGCAAGTCGGCCACCACCCGCGAGAGCGTGACGCGTCCGAGTTCCCGCGTCATGGACCGGTCGGCGCCGTCGAAGGCGGCCCGGATGGCGCAGGGCTTGGACTTGGAGCATCTGCGGGTCCCCGGGCACGGGTAGATGCGCGGCCCGCCATTGACCGCGCCGAGGATGTCGCTCAGCGTGATCTCGGAGGCGGGTCGGCTCAGGCCGTAGCCGCCCGCCTTCCCGCGCTTGGCCTCCACCAGCCCCGCGTGCGCCAGGATCTGGAGGATCTTCGCCAGGTACGAGAGTTTGGCGCCCAGCGCCTTGGCCATGTCCTTCGCCGCCAGGAGCCGCCCCTTGGGCTGGGCCGCCAGGCAGCAGAGGCCGTGAATGGCCAGATCATGACACTCGCTGAAACGCATGAACCGCCCCCCTTCCACGGGTCCGTGCTCTTCAGACGGCAGGAAACCTACCCCATCCCGAGGACAGAATCAAGAACAATTTATATTGCTATCGGGTAGGGGCGGCCGCCCTCGAATCCCCAGAGGGCGTCGAATCCCGATACGCGAATGGCTTTTTCGGCCTCCGAATATCCATGAGAGACGTCCCCGGGGCGGTGCGCGTCGGACCCCACCGTCAGGAGCCGCCCCCCGAGGGCGCGGTATCGGACCAGGATGTCCGCGTCGGCCGCCAGCGCCATGCCGCCGTCCAGCAGGTGATGCGTGTTCACCTCGAGCGCCACGCCGCGCCCGACGCACGCGCGCAGGACCTCGTCGACCCGCTCCCAGTACCACGCGTCGCGCCACGCCGCGAAGATGCCGGGCGCCTGCTTATAGAGATAGTCGAAGTGGCCGAGACAGTGGCACCAGCCCGACCCGACCAGCGCCAGGACCTCGGTGAAGTAGGCGTCCTGGAGCGCCCGCGCGTCGGCCGGAGGAAGGCCATCCTGGTTCAGGCGGTAGAGGCGGCACCCCCCGGCCGTATGGACCGAGCCGATCGTGAAGTCGAAGGCCATCCCGGCCAGGACGTCGCCCACCTCGCGGCCGAACTCGCGGCGGAAGTCGAACTCCAGGCCCATCCGGATCGTCAGGCGCCCGGCGAACCGCGCCCGCGCCGCCTCGATCGCCGCCCGGTACGGCCCGTACTGGAAGAACCCGTACGCGGGGTCGGCCCGGTCGAAGTCCAGGTGCTCCGTGAAGCAGATGTCCGTCAGGCCCGCCGCGGCCGCCGCCTCGCACATCTCCAGGAGGTCGGCCCGGCTGTCCTCGCTGTAGCGGGAGTGCAGGTGATAGTCCATCGGGATCATCGGCGGTCCCCGCCGGGCGGCGCCCGGCTACTCCGATCGGATGAAGTCCTGGTACATGGCCGCATACCGGCCGCCGGCGGCCAGCAGGTCGGCGTGGGCGCCCTCTTCGGTGATGCGGCCGTCCTCGATGACGAGGACGCGGTCGGCGCGCCGGACGGTCGAGAGGCGGTGGGCGACGATGAAGCACGTCCGCCGCTCCGTCAGGCGCCTCAAGGCGTCCTGGACCTCCAGTTCGGCCTGGGTGTCGACCGACGAGGTCGCCTCGTCGAGGATGAGGATCCGCGGGTCGGCCAGCATCGCCCGCGTGAAGCAGATCAGTTGCCGCTGCCCGGCCGAGATCGACGCCCCGCGCTCGCCGACCTCGGTCTGGTACCCCTGCGGCAGGGCCTCGATGGCCCGGTGGCTTCCCATCCGCCGGGCACACGCGATGACCTCCGCGTCGGAGGCCGACGGCCGCCCGTACCGGATGTTGTCCATGACGGTGCCCGAGAAGAGGAAGTTCTCCTGGAGGACGATGCTCATCCGCCGGCGGAGGGCCTCCTGCGCCAGGTCGCGCACATCCCAGTCGTCGATCAGGACGCGCCCCTCCTGGGGCTCGTAGAAGCGGGCGATGAGGCGGCAGATGCTGGTCTTGCCGGCGCCGGTCGGCCCGACCAGGGCGATG
>Ga0315274_10002671_pt1 | contig 26737 bp, 22 predicted proteins | sample YL17G02_20_MG_FD_203700 | JGI IMG/M metagenome (GOLD analysis project Ga0315274, IMG submission 203700) | Sediment microbial communities from Yellowstone Lake, YNP, Wyoming, USA - YL17G02_20 | ecosystem: Environmental > Aquatic > Freshwater > Lake > Sediment | place: USA: Wyoming | collected...
GGTGAAGTCATTTGTTGTGTCTGTCTGGTTGAAGCACCAACTCATTTGCAGCGAAAGGAGCAGACATGAAAACGACCGTTCGCTTGTTGAGCCGTGCCAGGCTCAAGCCAAGCTTGGGCCTGCCACCGAGTCTCGTTAAGGCCATTATTCTTGCCTGGGCTGTGTCGGCCCTGGCAGCTCGTCCTTCGCAGCGAGCCTACTCCGCCGACCTTCCTTCGCCCGCCGCAGCGGGCTACGCGAAGGCGGGAGCGGCTGCCCCGCGGCCAGCGCAGCTCTACACGTCTGCATGGGAGGGGCCTCGGCTGCCGGATGGCAGGCCCAAGGTCCCGGACGATATCATCCAGAGAATGAGAAACGTCTCCATCGAAGAAGCCTGGGCGGTGCTCAGGAACGAAGGCTACCACAACCAGTTCGAGGGCAGCTGGAAGATGATCCATTCTAATGCGCCCATCGTCGGGCGTGCGCTGACCGCGCAGTACATGCCCGCCAGGCCGGACGTCAAGAAAATGATCGACGATCAAGGCCGCGCCGAAGGCAGGATCGGTGCCTCGAATTCCTGGCCCATCGACATGCTGCAAAAGGGTGATGTGTACGTGGCCGACGGCTTCGGCAAGATTATCGACGGCACTCTGATCGGCGACAACCTTGGCAATTCTATCTTCGCCAAATCCGGTAACGGCGTCGTCTTCGACGGCAGTCTGCGCGACCTGGAAGGCCTGGAAGAGATTAAAGGATTCAATGCCTTCGTGCGCGGCTGGGATCCATCCTTCATACAGGAGGTGATGCTGACCGGGATCAACGTGCCGATCCGGATCGGACGGGCCTTATGTCTGCCCGGAGACGTAGTCTTGGCCAAACGAGAAGGCGTAATCTTTGTTCCGGCGCATCTGGCTGAGAAGGTCGTCAAGAACGCAGAGGCAATTATCCTTCGAGACCGCTTCGGGCACCAGCGCCTTAAGGAAGGTAAGTACACGCCGGGACAGATCGACGGCAAGTGGTCTAACGAAATCAGGGAGGATTTCTTCAAATGGCTAGAGCAGAACATCAATGAGCTGCCCGTACCCAAAAAGGTGATTCAGGAGATTCTGGAGAAGCGAACTTGGTAAACGGGCGAGTCTACTCCGCCGAAGTCGCCGACGCTCCTTAGCTTTGGCGACGGAGCGCGGCTACGAAGGCCGGACGCCCGTTTCTATGGTGTACCGCGCTGTGGGAGGCACGTTATGGATAAACAGAACAGCGGTCTGCACAACTTGTCCCGAGTCCTGTCGAGGGAGCTGCCCGCGAAAAGTGCCACGTCTACCGAACTTCCAAGCAGACCCCTCGACTTCGCTCGGGGCAGGGATTGGTCGAGGCGCTGCCTGCTCAAGGCTGCGGGGCTCGGAGGTCTAAGCCTTGCAGGCGTGCTCAGCGCCGGCGTCGAAGAGCAGATTGGCTTTTTAACGCAGGCAGTAAACCAGCACTCTAACCCGTCGCAGCTAAAGATTACCGACCTCCGCGTGGCGGTTATCGCAGGGGCACCGTTTCGCGTGCCCTTGATCCGCATTGACACCAACCAGGGAATTTCCGGCTGCGGCGAAGTTCGTGACGGGGGCAGCAAACGCTATGCCCTGATGTTAAAGAGCAGGCTCCTGGGCAAGAATCCCTGCAACATAGAGCCTATATTCAGGTCTATCCGACAATTCGGCGATCACGGCCGACAGGGAGGCGGCGTCTCCGGCGTCGAAATGGCGCTGTGGGACTTGGCGGGCAAGGCTTACGGCGTCCCTGTTTACCAGATGCTGGGCGGCAAATACCGAGATCGAATACGACTCTACGCCGACACCGATCCCTCGACTTCGCTCGGGAGGGACCCTACAGAGGATAAGAACGCATACGCCGACAGGCTCAAACAGAGAGTAAAAGCCGGATTTTCCTTCCTGAAGATGGATCTGGGCATAAGACTGATCCGCAACGTCCAGGGGACCTACGAGAGACGACAGAAAGCAGAGAAGAGAGGTCAGAAGACAGAGGACAGAAGTTTACCCGCCTCCGGTGGAACAGACGACAGAGGACAGACGACCGGCATCCAGCTGACCGACAAGGGAATCAGTCTGCTTGCCGAATACGTAGCCTATATCAGGCAGGAAATTGGCTACGAAATCCCACTGGCCGCAGACCACTTCGGCCCAATCGACGTCAATAGCTGTATCCGCCTGGGCAAGGCTCTGGAGCCCTACAAAATGACCTGGCTGGAAGATATGGTGCCCTGGCAATACACCGATATGTTAAAAGAGATCACAGGCTCCATCAACGTCCCGACCCTGACCGGCGAGGACATCTATTGTCTTGCGGGCTTCAAAGAGCTGATCGACCAGCACGCCGTAGATATGGTGCAGCCGGACCTGGCAACCGCGGGCGGCATACTGGAAACTAAAAAAATCGGTGATTACGCCCAGGAGCACGGCCTGCCGATGGTGATGCATTTTGCGGGCTCGCCGATTTCCTTTATGGCCAACGTGCACTGTGCCGCCGCCACCGAAAACTTCGTGGTCCTGGAGCACCACTCGGTGGATATTCCCTGGTGGGAAGACCTGGTGACCGGCATCGAGAAGCCGCTTAATCAGCAGGGCTACGCCCGTGTGCCGGATAAGCCGGGATTGGGCGTTGAGCTCGTCCTGGAAACTGTAAAAGAGCACCTGATGCCGGGCGAAGGGTGCTTCGAGCCTACCGACGAACGGATGACGGATGACGGATGACGGATTGCTGTCTTCTGTCCTCTGTCTTCTGTCTTCTGGCTTCGGTCGCCCATTTCACATAGGAGACAAATGAAGATGGTCAAGCCGTTCTCACGATATGCCGGGTACGGATTTCTGATTTGTCTGGCGGCGGCGGTCGTGATGCTCGCCACAGGTTATCGGGCAGCGCTGGGCCCGGTGATAATCGTCCTATTTGCCTGCCTGGCTTTATACTTCACGGGCAATCCATCGCTGGCGAGCTTTGCCTTTACGGTCTGGGTTTTTGCATTCGTGGCCGCTTCAATGGTCTATCCGGCGGCCTTTATGACCTGGTTTGGGCTCGATTTGGGCTTAACTATCGTCCCATTGATTCAGATCATCATGTTCGGCATGGGGACAACCTTGAGCTTGGCCGACTTTGTCCGTGTGTTCAAGATGCCGTGGCCGGTCTTCGTAGGATTTATTCTGCAGTTCAGCGTCATGCCTCTGGTGGGCTTTACGCTGGCCAAAGCGTTCGGTTTTGACGCCCAGATTGCAGCGGGCGTGGTGCTGATAGGTTCTGCCCCGGGCGGCGTGGCCTCCAACGTAATGACCTATTTGGCCGGCGGCGATGTGTCACTGTCGGTTACCATGACCTCCTGCTCGACCCTGGCCTCGCCGGTAATGACGCCCTTCTGGATGAAGGTCTTAGCCGGCCAGTTCGTCCCGGTCAACTTCTTCGAAATGATGTTCTCAATCATCGACATGATTATTGTCCCAATCGTCGCAGGCCTGGTCGCAAATCGCATCCTGTATGGTCGGGGTAAGACCTTCCAGCGGGGTGCGACCTTGGCTCTGATTGCAGCAGCGGGCATCCTGCTGGCTGTGGGCGTCGGGCTTTTCGCACCCACGGCTATCTTCACCTGGGGCAACGCCTCTTTGCAGAAAGATGGTTTCATCGTCGGGCTGCTGCTGATCGGCGTGGTTGCTTTGGCTAAGCTGGTGATTGGTGTGTGGTTAAAGAGACCCGAGAAATGGATGGACAAGACCCTGCCGATGGTATCTATGACAGGGATTTGCCTGATCATTGCCGTCATCACGGCCCGCTCAAGGGATGATCTAATGAAGGTTGGGCCCGCTTTGATCGGGGCGGCAATGATCCATAACACTGTGGGATATTTGCTGGGCTACTGGCTGGCGCGCCTCGTCCGTCTGAATGAGATCGCGTGCCGGACAATAGCGATTGAGGTCGGGATGCAGAATGGCGGGATGGCCTCCGCCCTTGCAATGAAGGTGCTCAGGAGCCCGCAGGCCGCTCTGGCGCCCGCCATTTTTGGCCCGTGGATGAATGTCTCAGGCTCGATTCTGGCTACCTGGTGGCGCCGCAAACCGCTCACGAGCGTCCCATTTCTGGAAGGAGACACAAAATGAATCGGCGTGATTTGATCCGGACTTTCGGATTGTCGGCGGTGCTGGGCGCCCCCCTGTTTTCCGGCGCAAGCAAGAAAGGGGGTATCCCCGCGCAAGCGGCTGCCAGCGACGCGATCGCTGACAGATATGACAAGGCGACTAAGGGATTGCCCCCTTTGAAGATCGCCGGCGTCAAAGCGATCCTGACCGCACCCGATGGCATCCGCCTTTGTGTGGTGAAGGTCCAAACGAGTGAGCCGGGACTCTACGGCTTGGGCTGCGCCACCTTTAACCAGCGCCCGCTGCCGGTGGCGGTCGCCGTGGATAAATACCTCGATCCATTCGCCAAAGGGCGAGATGCCGACAATATCGAGGACATCTGGCAGACCGCGTACACCAGCTCCTACTGGCGTAATGGCCCGGTCTTGAACAACGCCCTTAGCGGCTTGGATCAGGCCCTGTGGGACATTAAGGGCAAACGAGCCAACATGCCGCTCTACCAGCTGCTGGGCGGCAAGTGCCGTTTCGCCGTTGACTGCTACACCCACTGCGGCGGCGCGGACCCGGCTCAAGTCGAAAACAACGTCCGCCGAGCGAAGGCTCAGGGATTTAGATATGTTAGAATCCAGCTCGGAGGCTACGGCTCACCACACCTTTCCAAGCAAGCCCACTTCAAGGAACAAGGCTTCGGATCCCCTTCCGATTCGAACATGGAAATCAGGCCCTACGTCAACGCCACCGTAAAGATGTTTGAGCACATCCGAAGCACCTGCGGGGACGACATCGAACTTCTGCACGACATTCACGAGCGAATTCCGCCCATCGAAGCCATCAATCTGGTCAAGAGACTTGAGCCGTATCGGCCTTTCTTCATCGAGGACCCCTTCCCGCCCGAAGCGAACGAGTACTTCAAGATGCTCCGGCAGCAGACCAGCGTGCCCATCGCCATGGGCGAGCTTTTCAATAATCCCCACGAATGGGTCGGCCTCATTTCGCAGCAACTTATCGACTTCATCCGTGTGCACATTTCCCAGGTTGGGGGCCTGACGGTGGCGCGAAAGATTGCAGCGCTGGGCGAGTGGTTCAGCGTGCGCACCGCCTGGCATGGGCCGGGTGATGTGTCTCCGCTGGGGCACGCCGCCAACGCCCATCTGGACCTTGCGATTCACAACTTCGGCATCCAGGAAGGCATCCACTTCCGCGACAGAACGCGAGAGGTTTTTCCCGGCTGTCCCACCTTGAAGGATGGTTATATGTACGTGAACGAAGCCCCCGGGCTTGGTGTGGATCTCAACGAGGAGTTGGCCGCGAAATTCCCTCTGCCTGAGCATCCCGGTTATTGGGAGCCGATTCGCAGGCCGGACGGCACCGCCGTCAGGCCATGATAGAGGTAGGGTGGGCTTCAGCCCACCGCCAGTTGCTGAATAAAAAGCCACAGAGGCTTGTCCCTTCGGCAAGCTCAGGGCGGGCTCTGAGCGAAGCCGAAGGGACACAGAGGTCACCGAGGTCTGTTATAAAAGTCTTTTTAATTCTCTCTTTTCTCTGTGCTCTCCCCGAGCAGGGGGGCTGATCGCCCTGTGGCAAAAAAAGGTGTTCCATTCTCCGCAGCAGAGCTTCCGCTTTTGCGTGAGGGAAGAAGCCGCTTCCAGCCTTCGTCCGCCACTGGCGGACTTCGGCGGAATACGCTCGGCGAGCAGCGGCGTCACGCTGCAGCCTTGTCTATTGGATACACCGATAGTCTACCTTGCCCGCGATGAGATTCCTGCGGCGTTGTGTGCGTTTTGGAACACGTACGCGCTGCTGATTTATCCCGACACGCAGTGTTTTGCGGAATGGGCGCCGGGATTTGGCCGGGGCGGCAGCCCTGTTTACAAGACCTCCGATGAGTCGCGTTTTATAATGTGGCTGCGACAGTTGCTTATATGGGAAAACGGCGACCAGTTGTGGTTTGGCCGGGCAGTGCCGCGAGAGTGGCTCGAAGACGGCAAGACGATCCGAATCGAAAGAGCCCCAACAACGTTCGGCGTGGCCGGCTTGGCTATCCGATCTGAAGCAAGCAAAGGGCGGATATATGCGACGGCGTGCTTACCGACGCGCAGTCCGCCATCGCAAGTCTGGCTGCGTATTCGTCATCCGCAAGGCCGCCGGCCCAGGCGTGTTTTGATCAATGGTCGCTCTGTCGAGCCGGAACGAATTGCCGGCCCCGACATACGCTTGGCGCCGGGCTTGACGGACTTGTCAATCGCTGTCGAGATTCAAGCCGAGTATTGAAAACCACTTCCTGTTTTGGATCGTCTTGGCCGACTGGAACAAGCAGTCTGCAAGGTTCCGCAGTTTTATGTGGGTCATTCGCCTATCGGGCAGCAATCGGCGGAAGCAGCGGCCATCTCCCGATAAGTGCACTGTCCACAAGTGGTTACATTAGTCGGGGTGACTGGACTTGAACCAGCGACCTCCTGCTCCCAAAGCAGGCGCTCTAGCCAAACTGAGCTACACCCCGATGCCGCCGGCCTCGTGCCGGGTTTATATTAGCCCATCTTGTCTAAAAAAACGCACACCACTATTCTACACCAACCGCCCCGATATTCCAATATTTCATACTCTCAATCACAACCTCGCCTGCTCAGGTCGCAGAGCTGCCTGTTATGGCCAGGCAAAAAAATTTGCATAACCGCTGCCTCTAAGGTATAATACAATATATTATTTCCCTGCTGAAAACCAGGGTTCTCGACTGGCAAGGATGCGGCTGCTTCTACGTTTAACAGTTGAACGGATGTTGCGGCGAACAAAACTCGTAAAGCGTGCATATACTATGCTTGCGAGAGACTTGGTTTCTGATTGATTCAACCAGGCGGCAAGGCAAAAAAGCTATCGAGGATCATAGGAGAATCGAAAAAACCTGGCAAATTGACGCATCAGGTTGTAGGAGGTAAATGACTATGGCCGGCATGTTTTATTCATTGAAAGAGGCGGCCGAGAAGCTTAACGTAACCGAGGTCCAGGTGAGGGAGTTGGCCAAGCAAGGCAAGTTGCGTGAGTTTCGTGACGGCTCGAATTTGTTATTTAAGGTTGATGAGGTTGGGGCCTTGATGCCTGAGCAAGGCACGGATGAATCCAAGGATGATTCAGTTCAATCAAAGAATCCAAAGCGGCCGAAAAGGGCAAAAAAGCCCGAGCCGACAGAACAGATGGAGCAAGAGCCGATAGAGCTGGAAGAGCCGAAAGAGCCGTTTGGCGTGGCGCAGCCAGAGCAAGAGGCAGCCGCGACACCGCCGCTCGCCGAGAAACCTGCAATCGCCGATGATATTGGCGGTACCCAAGGCGAGGAAATCTCACTGGCGCCCGAAACCGGGGTTCCAGCCGCAAAAAGCGAGCTGACCGATGCGGACACCGCCCTGTCCGGTGAAGGGGTCAGCGTTCTTGGGGAGACCGACCAAGATTACGCCGTCACCGATGATACGATGGCTGAGACCGCGGTCGCACCAGGCACTACCGGCACGACACCCGAAGCCCCGCTGGAGGAAGTTGAAGAAGACGTTAATTTGGATAGTTTCGGCAGCGGATCGGGACTATTGGACCTCTCACTCCAGGCTGACGACACATCATTAGGCGGCATCCTTGACGAGATTTACACCTCCGAAAGCGGCGAAGCCAAGGAACCAGCGGCGGCCTCATCTGAGGAAATGGCTGCCGAGGCGGAGCAGATGCTGCCGGAGGAGGAAATCGCGGCCCCAGAACTGGCTATGGTGGCACCGATAATAGCTCCTGCATACATGGAAGTCGAGCCGGATGTGCAGAGCAAAACGCTTGGCATGCTGCTGTTCCTTCCGCTATTAGTCCTTGTCTACACAGCAGTTGTGGCTGTCGCAGGCCTAAAAGGCGTGATGCCCTCAATTCTGGCCCCCGTGCAGGGCGTAATCTGGTATATGCTCATCGGCGCGTTCGTGGCAACAGGCTTAGTGGTGGGCGGCACTTTTGTCCTGACCGGCAATCTCGGCTTGACGGCTAAGAAGGGAAAAAAGCCGAAAAAAGCGAAAAAATCCCAAAAAACTGAGGAACCTCCGCCCACTCCGGAGGACGCTGGCTCGTAACCCTTTGCTAACTGAATAGTTGCAGCCCTTTTTGCAGACCCCAAAAGGGCTGTTTTCTTGCGCATAAAACCTGGTAATTTGCGCAACATAGGCGGCCATTTTGACTTACCCAGGCTCGCATTTCTCAGACTTTCAGGGTAGCCTATTTTCGCACCCCAGAATCCTCGTCGGGTAGTTTATTCGTAGCGAGATGCCTCGGATTGGACACCTGGTTTTTAAGACTTTCGACAAGAATTTTTATAAGTGCAGCGATAATAAGCACTTGGATGCGAAAAAGCGACTTTTCAAAAATGGTCAAAAATGCGCAAAAATTTGCAGAAATGCGCGCGTTTTGAGCAAAAATGAGCAAGAAATGCACACTTTTTAGCAAAAAATTAAAAGACATTCTGGGTTGTCGACCTCCGCTTCATTTTTTGGCCATTTTCCCTCTTGACAGGATACGCCAATTGTACAGTGGAGCCTCTGCGAGAACGCAAGGCAGAATTCGGACACGAACCCCAGTGGGCTGCGGATACCCGATCCTCGATGCTCGATACACTGTGTAAGGCGCGTAGGAGGGCATTTGGGTTGGGCGGCAAAGTTCAAATACCGCTCTTGTTATGCCGCTTAACCGAACAGAGTCACGCGTTGCCGGTCAGCGGGAGTTGACACAAGTGATAAAAATAGGTACAATACCGATAAATAGGAGGCTTTATAGCGGTGTAAAAAACAGTCAAGTTCAGAAGAAATTATAGCCGTTTTGGTTGTCAAGGGGGTCGAAAGATGACTGGTACGAGAAGACAGAATTTGAGGGATATGGCCTACGTTGCAATTTCAGTCGTTCTTTATGCGACTGCAAGCCACGCTGGAATAGAAAAGGTATTCACGTCAGATGGGGTTATTCAGACGGGCGACATTTACGACAAGGTAGAGGTTCGAGACACCAAGCCCTTGCGTACAGTGGTGAACATGAAGGGAGGCTTTATAGATAGTCCAGGAATGTTTACCTATGACTCCAGTTTTGTTAACATTTTGGACGGCGTGGTCCTATTCTTGCACACATACAATTCCAGCACGGTCAATGTTCGGGGCGGCTCCATCGGGAGGGACGCTAGTGGGGCCGGAACGGTAGTCACCGCCAAGGATTTAAGTGTTATTAATGTCTATGAGGGAGGACGTGTGGCGGGTGGAACTGGTGGGGCATGTGAGCTCTACGATTTAAGCACGATGAATGTCTATGGAGGTGGCGTGGGGCTGTTCTGGACCGCGCACGACTACAGTGTTGTGGCCATATACGATGGATTTGTTTCTGATATAACCGCTTCCGACCGTAGCACGGTCAATATCCGTGGTGGAAGCATAGGATCATCATTGGGGGGGTTCTTTTGTGGCCCTTCCGCTACAGTTAATATTTACGGGTATGACTTCGAATATAATCCCAAGTGGCGCTGGTCGGATGATCTCATATTGGGACCAAGGTGGGTAAGCAGGCTAACAGGTCGTGGGTTCGACGGAACACCTATAGAGATTACCGGTATTGCCGATCCGTCCGAATACCCTAACATTCATCTAATCCCCGAGCCGACGACAATCTTGCTGCTCGCTTTAGGCAGCCTTCCTTTCATGAGAAAACGCAGGGCGTGATTTGACTTATTGAAAATGAAAGGAGACAGAGGATGTTAAGACGTAGAATAATTGCTGTGGTTGTTATAGTGATTTTGGTCGAGGTGAACATATCAATTGCAGATATAATCCCGGATGTGGTTTTTTATAATGATGCGGTAGTAACAAGTGATGAACATTATGATTCGGTTACCGTCTATGACACTCCACCGAGAAGAACTACTATTGAGTTTTACGGCCAAGGTGAGTACCTGATTATGTATGACTCAAGTACTCTTAATCTCCATGAAGGTGGTAAGCTCGAGAGCTTTGGTGGCGGTTGGAACAGGCTATATGACTCAAGTACTCTGAACGTGTTTCAAGGGGCTAAAATCGGAGCAGGAAGTGCTGCTAATATGGATATATATGATTCAAGTACGTTAAATGTTTAGGGAGGCATCGTGGACGTAATTGTTGCGGCTTCCGATTCCACTACTATCAACCTATATAAGGGGAGTTTAGGAATGCTTGGGGGCCTCTTCGATGATAGCACACTTAATGTCTACAGTGGGTACATTGACGTCTTCCTGACGAACTTTGATGTTTCACCAACAACTACAGTGAATATTTATGGCTATGGTTTTGAATATACGTCAAACGGGCGCTGGATGCCACCTATTGGTGAGGGCCAGGGTTGGTGGGTTAGCAAGCTAACGGGATACGACTTTGACGATGGTCCAATTACTTTTTTGGGGATTTCCGACCCTGATACGCACGACAATATAAACTTGATTCCCGAACCGACGACATTCTTGCTGCTCGGATTAGGCGGGCTTGCTTTGCTTTGGAAGATTACGCTCCGAGATTTTGCAGCTTAGGGATTCGCTGATTTCGTTGTCTCAAATGAATTGAAGACAGCCGTTCTGAATGTTGGGTGTGTCGCCCAATACGTTCGAGGTACTCGTGAACGGTTACGGGTATAGGAATGGAGGGACGGCAGAATATGAATTTGGGCTTGTGCCCGGCGGTAGTCTCGTGAAACTGCCTGCGGGTGTGACTATTGAGGATTTAGAATTCGATGCCCGGTCGAGCCGGCACGCCTTCATCAAATGGATGCTTTATATTCTTCATCTCCGTCACTAAATCCGCTATCGCGATCAGCTCGTCCGTTGCACCTGTGCCGGTTAGGACGATTTCGACGGCAGGGTCTCTTTTGTCAATGATGTTCTTGACTTCTTGCAGCTTAGCAAGACCTTGTGAAAGGCAATACACAATCTCATCGAGTATTAGCACGTCATAGAACCTCTTCTCTGCCGCTTCAGCAAGTCGCACAAGTGCATCGCTAATTGCTGTTTTCATCTTAGCGACAGCATGCTCGTCTGCGAAAGATTTTGACATATCCCAGGGCACATCGAGTGCCTCGACGCGGATCTTGAGGCCGCTCAATTTAAGAGCGAAACGCTCGCCAATATCCAGAGAAGGAGGTTTTAAGAACTGATAAATCAGGACCTTGTGGCCCTGACCAGCCGCGCGCAGTGCCAGGCCGAACGCGGCGGTGGTCTTGCCTTTGCCGTTGCCGGTATAAATCTGAACCAGACCTCTTTCCAGCATAGAAATACGTCGAAATCGCAAATCCAAAGGTTCGGTATGCAGGATAAAGCCTGCATACCCTACGGCCTACGGCTCTATCAAGCCGGCAAAATCGAGATTTTCACTTTTTTATGTCCGGCACGACTTTCAACGTTCCCAGGCGATACCGTCGATTGCCGTCGCCATCCGGCAGCGGCAAGGCAATTCGCGGCGTCCCCGTCCGCGTTCCCACAGATATGTAAAGGTCGTAGCTACCAGGCTGGCGGATGCCCGGCTTGTAGTTCTGGTGCAGAAGTCGTGACACAGGAAAATCCATTTCTTGATTAACAACTTCAGCCTTACCGGGTTGTCCAACCGGCAAAGATCGGACATCGAATTTTTCATCAACAAAGACACCGACAATGCCGCCCTTACTATCTTTCAAAGTCACCGCAGGATAGCCGCCGGGCAGACACGGTGCAACACCGGCGTTTCGCCAGCTCGCGGAAAAACGCACAGCAGAGTCCATAATAACTTCACTCGGCCAAGATGCCTCCACCAACTGCAGGCGATAACCCAGGCGAAGGTTCATTCGCCCGATCAAATCGCGATTTTCGTCAAGAAACTCCTGCGGCCACCAATGAATCGAGGCATAACTGGCGTGGTAATCTTCCACCGCCTGCAGATAGAGTCTGCCGTCTTCCCAGGCGCCTCTTCGCTTCGATGGTCCGTAGTGCTCACATTCCAAGACGACCGGCACATTCGGCCAGAACATCTGCGCTAAATCGGCATGAAAATATGCACTCGGCTTTGGCTGGACAAGGATGCTATCGTCGCGCAGGGTCAGCCCTTGCCGGCAGGCGTATTCTATGCTGGATGCGCCCCTATCCTGACTGACGAAATCATCATTCGCCGCCAGCAGCGTCTTTTTGAAGTGCTTGGCGTGCAGGTCGATGTGTCTGCGGATGGTCTGGGCTGAATACGACAGCTTGGTGCTGTGGTAAGTATGTCCCTCGCCCCAGACGCCGAACGAGCCTATGTCGATGAACGCCACCTCCGGATTACCGTCGTAGCGGGCGGCTAACGCCGCCAGAAAGTTATCGAGTTTTTCCAGGAAAATCGCGTCATCGTAATCAGGCTCCCAGTAAGGCCCATCGTTGGTGATGCCCGCGCCGGGCTTGAAGTTATATCCTTTGGCGCCGGCTTTCTCAACCCACTGCGGCGTAGCGTATCGCATCCACGACTCACAGCACGAAATACGAATCGCAATCCGCTTGCCTTTGTCAATCCATCGCTGAGCGGGGATATCCAGCGCCGACCAGTCGAATTTGCCCTGCTGCGGCTCAACATACGACCACGGGATTCGCAGATAGATATGTGTCAGGCCCGGAAAGTCATCTATGGTGTCCGATGGTTCCAGCTTCGAGCCGTAGTTGGTCGGGATATTAGAGTAGTAGTGAAAGCCCCAGCCCATGCCCGGATTTTCAAGAGCGGCTCCGGTATCCTTCGGATGCACGACTGTCGCAGCTTGCTCTGCGAATAGTCCCTGTCCGCTCATCAATGCCATCGCAAGCACAGTCCAAGAGCAGCAGGTTTTGCTGACGCGACTCATTCTGACCTCTCAGTAATGTTCTTATGACCTTTTCTTGTTAGGTCTGGTCGTTTTGCGCGCGCCGGCCTGTCCGGTCCATAGCGGTTCGGCCATCTGGGCGTTCCATTTATCAAAAGCCCTTTGCAGCTCTTTCAAGACCTCCGGCTGGGCGCTGCTTAAATCGCGGGACTCGCCGATGTCAGAAGCCAGGTCAAATAGCTCGGTTTTCGTGTCCATCGTGACCAGCTTCCAGTTGCCCTTTCTTACGGCGTGGTTTTGTCCCATTCGCCAGAACAAGATTTCGTGGGGCGGCAGGTCCGCTCCTGCCGGACCTGAACGGCTCGCCGGCAAGATACGGCAGCAAATTCACGCCGTCTATCTTGCGATCTTTCGGCAACTGCGCTCCTGCTGCCGCGGCAGCAGTCGGCAGAATATCCAGCGAGATGACAGAATGCTCATAAATTTGGCCGGCCTTCAATCGGCTGGGCCACTGAATCATAAATGGAACTCGTATGCCGCCTTCGTACATCGTGCCTTTAGTGGCTCGCAGCGGACCGTTGCTTGAGCCGTTTGCCGGGGTCGGGCCGCCGTTGTCGCTGAAGAAAAATAGCAGCGTGTCCTGATAAATGCCCAGCTCGCGCAGCTTGACCAGCACCTTGCCGATGCCTTCATCCAGAGCGGTCAACATTCCGGCATATATCAGCCTTTTCGGATCGGAGATCTCCTTGAAACTATCCTGGTAGCGCGGCGGCGCCTGCAGGGGCGTGTGCACAGCATTATAAGCGAGGTAGAGGAAGAAGGGTTTGTCGTGATGGCGCTCGATGAAAGCAACTGCCTCGCGGGAGAAAGCATCGGTTAGATACTCCTTTTCGTCCACCGGCTCAGTGCCGCGAAGGACCGGATTGAATGTGCCCAGCCCCGGGTCAATATACGAGTGCCCGCCGTGCAGAAAGCCGAAGAACTCATCGTAGCCACGCTTGAACGGATGGAAATGCGGCGCCATTCCCAGGTGCCATTTGCCAACGGCTCCCGTGACATAGCCAGCCGACTTCAGCACATCGGCAATGGTAATCTCTGTCAGAGGCAGGCCGACGTGGTCTTGGAGGCCGCCGGGCGGCGGGCCGGTATTGAACTCGTGCCCGAACCGCTGCTGATACCTGCCTGTCGCCAGTCCCGCCCGTGTAGGGCTGCACACCGGGCACGAAACATGCCCGTCGGTAAAACGGATGCCATTTTGGGCGATGGAATCGATGTTGGGCGTGGCAATGTCTTTACAGCCCTGACAGCCCAGGTCGGCGTATCCCATATCATCGCTGACGATAACGATGATATTCGGCTGATTCTTTCGCGCCCTGCCCTTTTGGGTCATGCCGGCATAGCTAGGCAATAGCGATATCGCCCCTGCCGAAGCCGTCGTCAAACCCAGTTTCTTGAGGAATTCCCTTCTGGTTTGCAGCTCCATATTGCGCCTTTCCCTTTATCAAGCTGCCTAAAAACGGCTTCAAAGACGCCAACATCGAACACACTCGTAGGAATTTTACTGCTCGGCATCGTTTTTAGCTACTCAGAACCGCTGCCGCAGGCGATAATTTATAAAGTATCGCTTGGAGACTGGCAATGTACAAAGATAAGACAGTCTGCGTGGTCGTGCCGGCATACAACGAAGAAAAACTGATCGGCAGGGTTCTTGAAACGATGCCTGATTATGTGGACAAGGTGGTGGTGGTTGACGACAAGAGCACAGACAAAACCGCAGAGATTGTAATCAACGCCGCTGAGCAATCGGGCGGCCGAATCATTTTCATTCAGCACAGCAAAAACCAGGGCGTGGGCGGCGCTATTACCAGCGGCTATAAATGGGCACGCGATAACAGGATTGACGTCACTGCGGTTATGGCCGGCGACGCTCAAATGGACCCCGCGGACCTGCCGAATCTGTTAGACCCTGTAGCAGCAGGCCAAGTTGATTACGCCAAGGGAAATCGGCTTTTTACCGGCAACGCCTGGCAGGTCATACCGAAAATACGATACCTGGGCAACTCCTATTTATCTTTGCTGACCAAGATCGCGTCAGGCTACTGGCACGTGGCAGATTCGCAGACGGGGTACACGGCGATAAATCTAAGAGCTTTGGAAATTCTCGATTTGGACAAAATCTATAAAAGGTTCGGCATGCCGAACGACATGCTCGTGAAGCTGAATATCTATAACTTCAGAGTCCGCGACATTCCTGTAAAGCCGGTTTACAATATCGGCGAAGTATCCAAGATAAAATTGCAGAAAGTTATGATAACGCTGTCGTGGCTGCTGCTGAAGGATTTTCTATATCGCCTCAAGGAAAAATACATAATCAGGGACTTTCACCCGCTTGTTTTCTTTTACATGTTTGGCTTTTTGTTCGGCCTGGGCACTATTATTCTATTTTTTAGGGTGTTTTATATCTGGTTTACGGCCGGCCAGATTCCTCACATTAACGCGCTGGCTGCTATGTTCTCATTCATAAGCTCCGTTCAGTTCACACTTTTTGCTATGTGGTTCGATATGGAAAGCAATAAGGAATTGAAATAACCTCCGGCTTTTGGTGCTTTTGCTATTTAACAATGAGAATTTTGGTTGAAATGACACATCCCGCCCACGTGCATTTCTTTCGCCACGCAATAGCAGAGTTTGAAAGACATGGGCACAAAGTTGCTGTAACCGCCAGAGATAAGGATGTCACAATCGAGCTGTTGCACCATTATGGGATTGCCTTTACACAACTAAGCAAAATGGGCCGGACAAAGATGTCCTTATTTGGCGAGATGCTGGTGCGGGATGCGAGATTGTTTCGATTCTGCCGTCGATTCAAGCCGGACATACTTACCGCAATCAGCGGCGTTTTCGCGGCACATGTCGGCTGGGTGCTGGGCAAACCGGTTGTCGTCTGGGATGATACGGAAATTGCAACGGCGGCCCACAAAATCACACATCCTTTTGTTACGGCTATTTATAGCCCCGATTGCTTCAAAAAATCGTTCGGCGACAAACATCACCTGTACGCCGGTTTACATGAGCTGGCTTATTTGCACCCCAAAAGATTTACCGCCGACAGCGAAGTTGTAAAAAGCCTGGGCATTGATCCGTCAGAAAAGTATTGCATAATTCGGTTTGTCAGTTGGCAGGCACATCATGACGCTTTCCAGCACGGCCTTGTTGAGCACGACAGGCTGAGGTTCGTTGAGGAAATAGCCCGCTATGCAAGACCCTACATAACTTCCGAAAGCCCATTGCCTGCCGAGCTTGAGCCTTACCGCTTGAATATTCCCGTGCACCAGATACACCATGTGATGGCGTTTGCCGCCCTATATATCGGCGAAGGGGCTACGATGGCTAGTGAGTCCGCGATCCTGGGTGTGCCTTCAGTGTATGTCAACACGCTACGTGCTGGTACAATTGATATGCTCCAGGGATATGGGCTTCTCAAGCAGACAGCCGACACCGAGCAGGCCCTGCAATATTGTATCGACTGGCTCTCCGACTCAGCGGCTAAGGAGAAGTGCCTGGCTGCCCGCGAGAGGTTGCTCGCGGATAAAATAGATGTTACCGAATATATCGTGACGACGATTGAAAGCTACCTGTAATCGAGATGTATTCTAAAATTTATAGAAGCGTAATATTTCCGCTGGCAGAGTTCTCTCAAGGAACTCGTATTCTCAAAACCTTAGAGCTTCTTGAAGACAGCCAGTGGCGGACCTCGGACCAGATTCGAGATTTTCAAGAAGCCAGACTTCGGGAGCTGATTCAACATTCATACACGAACGTGCCATACTATCGCTCGACCTTTGATCGGTTGGGATTAAAGCCGGCGGATATCAATTCGGTCGAAGACCTGCAAAAGCTGCCTGTCTTGAGCAAAGACATAATACGCAGGAACTTCCCGGATAACATGATTGCCAGCAACATCCCCAGGAAGAAGCTGGCCTTGTGCCACAGCGGCGGCTCCACCGGTGAGCCTCTGCCTTACTATCAGGACCGCCAGGCAATAAGCTGGAGGTTCGCCTGTCTTTTTCGCTTTTGGCGGTGGGCCGGATACCAGTTCGGCAAACGCTGGGTCAGACTGGACCTGATAGCCCACGATACGCTGGCACAAAAGATGATGGATACGCTTGGCCGATGTTTATTCTTCCGCCTTTCCAGGATGAATCAGGACACATTGCGGCTGGGCGTTGAAAAGATAAGAAAGTATAAGCCGCAGCTAATCAGGGGATACGCCTCACAGGTATTCTTGCTGGCAAAATATCTCAAGGATAACCACATCACTGATATAGAGCCCGCGTCGATCATAACGACCGGCGACATGCTGTTTCCGCATTACAGGCAGCTTATTGAAGAGCAATTTCACTGCGCGGTTTTTGACAATTATGGAGGAAACAGCATCGTAATATCGAGTCAGTGTGAGTCGGGCACGCACCACATCGCAGCGGAAAATATTGTCCTTGAATTTGTGAAGGACGACCGACCGGTAAAACCCGCTGAAGTGGGAACAGTCCTGGTTACTGACCTGAGCAACTATGGGATGCCTTTCATCCGATTCCGGATCGGAGACCTGGCCAGGCCGTCACAAGAGAAATGCAAGTGCGGCCGAGGACTACCGGTGATGAGCTCCGTGGTAGGCAGAGACACCGATATTGTGGTGACTCCGGATGGCAACTACCTGGTCGCTTACTTTTTTGGTCACATATTCGAGTCTATGATGTCGGTGGATCAATTCCAGGTAGTGCAGGAAGCAGAGGATGAAATAGAGGTTAAGATCGTCAAGAACAATAAGTTTTCCAATCAGGACGCCCGGTATATAGAGGACGCCATACGTCAGGGCGCCGGAGAAAAGCTAAAGATACGATTGAATTTTGTGAAAGATATTCCGGTTCCCAGGTCAGGCAAGGTTCGGCTGGTCATTTCAGAGATCGGCCGGCGCCATTTCGCACCGGAGTAAGTCAGCAACAGGACTGAATCAATGCAGAGGAAAGTTATCTCAATAGGGTCCCCCAATTATAGGCTAAAAAAGATGGCGCGCCTGTGCGCAGACCGCCGGCGCATTCTGGATGTCGGATGGGCTGTCTGGCCGAACGTCTATATGAGAAATGCGGAGGTGATCGGATTAGACCTTCAAAAAGGCCGGCTCCCAAAGAACTACACATCCTGCGTGATCGGCGACGTAATGACGCTGCCGGAACCATTTGAGCCGGACTCATTCGATGCCCTGGTTGCAGGCGAAATCATCGAGCACCTCGAATCGCCCCTTGATTTTCTGCGACGATGTTACAAAACGCTAAAGCCGGGCGGCCTACTGGTGCTATCTACTCCCAATCCGTTTTTCCCCGCAGAATTGCTATTAACAATCACTCTTTCCCGCCGATATTATTACACGCAAGAGCACGTATGTCTTTACCCGCAGCGCTGGTTGATTCGGCTTATGGAACGGGCGGGTCTTACTGACGTCAAACTTTATTCCGGCGGTGTTCCCGCACCCATCGTCGGGCGTATTCCGTTCCCCAGGACGTGGTGCTACGAGACAATAGCGACAGGGGAAAAACAGAGCTTGACCGTATGAACAAATGGCTCGGCAATATTCTGGCGCTGATCATATTTGCTTTTCTTCTATGGTATCTATCCGGGTACTGGGAACAGCTAAAGGTTATGTTAAACCTGCGTCCGGAGCTGCTTGTCACAATGTATTTTCTGTATTTTCTGTCCTTCTTGGTTAGCGCGTTCGTGGATAAATATCTACTGAAAGCCCTCGATACCCCGGCGGCCTTTTGGGACATATTTCGGCTGGATAATGCCGCTTCATTACTCAACTATGTCCCTATGAAATTCGGCACTCTGTTTCGGGCAAACTATTTGAAGCGTCACTATGGTCTGGCATACCCTCATTTTGCCACGTTCTTTTTTTATACCATATTTTTGATGACCGCCCTGGCAGCAGTCGTAGGCCTGGCCCTACTACTGGCAATCTACGGACTGGCAAGATACGAAAACAGAATCCTCGCCGCCGTATTCGTCGGTACAATTGCCGCTTCATTGCTTTTTCTATTCACGCCGCTGCCTGTCCCCAAGGCCGCCGGACAGTTCAGCTCCATGCTGCGCAACTTTCTGTCGGGACGTGCTCAAATCGCCAGGCAAACAAAGACAAATATCGTTGCAGCAGTATTGCTGTCTGCAAATTTCTTAATCACCGCTTTACGCATCGGCATCATTTACCACAGTATAGGCAAGAGCATCCATCCCGCGGGTTATCTTATTCTGGGGGCGCTGGGCTTTGTCGTCCTATTCATCGGGCTGACCCCCGGCGCGTTGGGAATCAGGGAGCTGGTGCTGGGCTTCGGGGCGGTGGTGCTTGCCGTGCCGCTGGAGGTGGGACTCCTTGCAGCAATGATCGACCGGGCGATAGCCATCAGCTACACGTTTGTGGTAGGCGGTTGCTGCACCGTATGGTTATGGCGTAGATCTCCCACCGACTTTAAGCAGCAGAAGGTTAATTCGTCTCCGAGGGCGAGCGACCATATCGGCTGAGTCCGGCCGTCCGGCGTCGCCCCGCCGGCGGCGGGCCGGGTTAAGAGCCGGCAGCCTTACTTTGCAGGTCAAAAATCAGATGAGGCAGCATTGGAGCCCGCTCCGGCCCGCCGGGATCGGCGGGAACGGATTCAAACTTGTACCGCTGCTGCAACTGCTGGATTAGCGGCGCCACCTGCCCAACGGCGGGCACCAGATAGTAAGAAAACATGCCGGTCTGCGCCTTCTGCTGGATTTCCGCCAATGTCACAGCCTCTACAACCTCCCGGTCCAAATACCAGGCGACTTCCGGACGATAATGCTCGCCTTTAGCCTCGTGCTGCTCAACCTTTTGACTTTGATAGCTCAACAGCATCTTATCGGGCGGAATCCTTTCGTTAAGCATCCTGAAAAGCTTGACCCTTTCCGGCGAAAAGTGTCTAATGCTGTAATAATGGCTCACCCCCCTCACGCACGCTATCGTGATAACGCCCACCAGGGCCGTCGTACATATTTTAGCTATTGCCGGACGAGCCTTGTCCAGAATATCGGCAAGGGTCATTATCCCCAGCGCCGCGGCGATTGCGACCAGAGGCGAAAGGGGACGCTCCCAATAATGGTGCATCCAGAGGGCGCCTCTGAGCAGAAACAACTGAAAAAAGCCCGGCAGGAAAAGAAGCCAGAATTGTGGGAATCGCCTGGAGACAGCCTGCGAGTCCTTCTGCGGAGCAGGGCCGGTCAGTACGAATAGCTGGCCAAAGGTCAAATAGGCAACAGCAATAATCAGAGCCGGCAGGCTGAAGTTCATCGCTGCAAACTCCCCGAACCTGGCGAACCATTTGCTCCAGTCAAATTCCGCCATTTCGCCTTTCGCCGCCCGCCATTTATACAGGTCAATAATCTTGCTGAAATCCCATCCGTAGCCTGCCGCCATGACAAGAAGATTCAGAGCCAGACTCGACAGCGGTGCGATTATCAGTATTGTTAATAAGGTTTTTTCCGGAACTTGCCTGCGGCGGATACAGCGGCAGAGATAATGTACGCCGATGGCCAGGGCGTAGAAAAAACCCTCCCAGCTAAATTGCAGGGCCAAAAATAAAGCGGCTGCCAAGGCCCATTTATGCATCCGCCCAGGCTCAGGCCCATCCTTCAGTCCTTTAATCAGTATAAGATAATACCAGACAGCCGCCAGGCCCATCAATGTAACCCAGTATCCGCAGCCGAAATAGCCGTTAATAGGGAACAAGACGTAGATAAGGCCTGCCAAAAGAGCCGTTTTATCGTCCAGCAGCCCTTTAAGGATTCTTAGCACAACCAGCAAAATCAGCACCGACGCGATACAATTGACAAGTCGATAGCTCCATTCGCTGACGCCTAAGACCGACATAAATAGCGCCAGCGTAAGGACAGAAAGCTGCGGATGGTCGTAGTATCTTGTTGGATTTTTCGTCGGCGGATTTCCGACCGCCCACGTGGAGACGCCTTTTGTATAGGCGAGGCCGTATTTTACGTGGGCTCTTGCCGCCCAGGCGCCGCTTGCCTCGCCCCAGCTATGGAGGCCGGTGAAGGGCCGACCGATGTCCCGAGCCAGTATCGACACAAGCAGAATGCAGAGCAGGCCGCCGAAAAGCCAGAAGTTGTCCTGCGGCCCACGGCCTTGCTCCTGAACAATCTTCTTCATAGCAGGTTCCTTTGGACCCCGCGTAGAACGCGGTACAAGACCCCGCAATAAACCTGTCCTGAGCCAGGTCGAAGGATTGCGGGGCTAAATATCTTGTTTAGCCGTCGCCGGCACGCCTGCCCTGAGCCTGCCGAACGGGGCGACGGTTGCGTCTTTATGGCGATTTTACCGCACCTCTACTCAGTCGCGATGCCAACTTGCCATCCCGGCGAATAAATATACGGAAAAAAGGCTGGCCGTACAAAACCCCTCGGTCCGGATTGCCGGGCAGAGGTATGTATTGTTTTTGTGCCCACTCTACCACCGGATGGTCCGGCGGGACCTGGGCTTGGAGTCTGTTAATCACGAATATTTCCGGCTTTTCCCGCTCCAGATCCGCCAGAGCTCGTCTGGTGTGCTCCTGCGCCAATGGGTTGTTTGCCAGGTCGGTTGACCATATTACGCCGGTCGGCGGCCGCCGGCCGGACCAGAAATAAAATTCGGGGTTTATGCCCAAAACGTAGAGCGTTTCTCCGGGCATAAGTAGTTCGTTAATCTCTTTTGCGACTGTCTTGGAAATGATATATTGTGGGCCTTGCTTATACGCCGACCATTCATCGGCAGAAAACCTGTATTCAGGCAGAACAAAGCATAGCAAAATAATCAGCCCCACCACACCAACCGCAGGGCGAACCAGCCAAGAAAAATTTGAGATTTGAGACTTGAGATTTGAAATTCCGACTGCCCAGCCTGCACCCACCACCAGCGGGACGAGCCAGAGCTGGTAGTAGTGGTTGTAGTATCTGCCTGGAAGGGCTGCCGCAAAGTACGCCGCGATGAGAAACCCAATCAGCAGCAGCCAGGGTTCTGTGGCACGGCCATCCTGGCCGTGGCGCCACGGGCTGGAAGCCCGTACCACGCGGGGCCTAACCAACCCATATATTGCTCCCGCAGCGGCAAGAACAATGAGCACGGGCGTACTTTTCATCGCTCGGGCAAAGAATTCGTATTTCAGTCCCGCGAGAATATTGGTGAGAAAATTGCCGCCCCTGCTCTGGGCGTAGTAGCCGGCGTATTTGAAGATCGTGTCATAAAAAATGTTAAAACGGTGGGTGGCGGCGAAATATGCGAAAACCGCCGCCCAGGCCGCCACACCCACCGCCGCCACGATACCAATCTGTAGAAATGCGAGCTTCAGCTTCCTTCGGTCTCGCAGCGAGGCTAATAGATAAAAAAGCCCCAGAAAAGCGGGAAAAGTGACGGCGACGGTTTTGTACAGAGTGGCAAGGGCAAAAAGTCCGCCGATAGCCAGCCATCTTAAAATTGAGAATTGAGAACTGAGAATTGAGAATCCTTCGGCTTTGCTCAGAGCCTGCCCTGAGCTTGTCGAAGGGACAGGTTTTGGATTTCGGTCTTCAGTCTTCTGTCTTTTGTCTCCTGTCTGCTGTCTCCTGATTTCTATTAACATAAGGGCAAAAGCCCAAACAAGGCATGCGTTCATCGGCACTTCGATATTAGGCTGATTGGCCCAAAGCCAGAGGTCGTTGCAGATAATAGCCCAGAAGGCTGCGGCCCACAGGCCGCCGGTGACGCCGCCGTATGCCGAGCCGGCCCAGTAACAGCCGAGCAGCGTTATTACCGCTGCGGCGACGCCGATAAAATAAACCTCTGCCGGGCCGTAGCCGACCAGGGCATCAGCCAATGCGTAGGTCACAAAGATAGCGGGCGGCTTGCTGTCCCAGAGGTCCGAATACAGCGGGCGTCCGGCGAGCATTTCGTGCGCAATCACCGCGTGGCTTGTAATATCCCTCTCGAAAGGTTCGTTGTAGGTGTGCAGCCGCAGAGCAGCAATCAAAACAGCCAGAGCTACAAGAACGATCAGCGGCAGATAGCGCCATCCGGCCGAAGAAGCGACGGTAATACTCGGGCTGGTTCCTTCGGCTCGGCTCAGGACAGGCCTCGGCGGACGTACGATCTTTCGCCTTTTCATAAAGCATGCTTATACATCATTTGCCGAGGCAAAAAAAGCCCCAATAATCGCTATTGGTTGAAAAATGCCCTTGCATATTGTATAATCGGGTTCTAAAGGAGGTAGGAATTATGAACTCGCGGACTAATCTATCTTTTGTGATAACTCTGGCGTTTTTGGCCTGTTATGGTTCTACACGGGCGGTACAGGTGCTCGACCAGTACCAGTGGACAGTGCCGGCGCCGCTACCACAGGTCAATAGCGACTCTGCGGAGGAGTGGTCACCATTTTTGTCATACGATGGGCTGACACTTTACTTTGCGCGGCTTTCCAGCAAAACCTTTTATTATGGACGAATATTCCAGGCTGTGCGCCAGCAGCCTTTCGGGCTATTTACAGAGGTTCGAGAAATAGATGGGGCAGTGAATTTGTCGCGTGGGCATAATCTTTTCCCGTGGGTTTCCCCCGACAATTTGCGGATGTACTATCACAACGAGTTTGCTGGCAGATTCATGCTGAGGGTCAGCAAGCGGGCCTCGGTTAATGACCCTTGGCCGGACGGCACAAGCATTTTCGAACTGAACGCACTTGGCGAGCACCTGCAAGCACCCAAGCTTACGCCTGACGAGCTGACCATCTTCTTCAATGCGTACGATATTCCCGGCGGAAAGGGAGGTTATGATATCTGGAAGGCCAGCCGGCCCGACAGAAATTCGCCTTTCAGCGGGCCCGGAAATCTATCGGAGATTAACACGATTGCCAATGAAGGTGCTCCGTCTGTTTCAGCCGATGGGCTTACGCTGGTCTTTCATTCCGACCGTAACGGGCCGCTCCAGCTATTCCGCGCCACGCGGGCGTCTCTGGCCGAGCCGTTTGGCAATGTCGAGCACCTGTCGTTTGCCGACACACCGGGTGGCCATAGCATGCATCCGTACCTTACCAGCGACGGCGGCACATTGTATTTTGTTAGCCAACTTGGCGAAGACCAGACCACGCGGGATATCTTCGTTTCTTTTGGCTTTACCCAGCCCACAGTTTATTATGTCGATGCGGCCCACGGCAGTGATTTGAATAACGGTTTCAGCCCCCAAGTTGCCTTTGCGACCATCCAGAAGGGCATTGATTCAGCACAAAATGGTGATAAGGTCATAGTATATCCGGGCACATACCGTGAAAACATCAGCCTCAAGGCCAAGAATATTACGCTGACGAGCACAGACGTGAGTAATCCCGATGTTGTTGCCAAAACAGTCATAAATGGCAGCCAAAATGGCTCAGTGGTGACGTTCAATAACGGCGAGAGTGCTAATTGCATCTTAACCGGCTTTACAATTACAAACGGTCGCAGTGATTATGGCGGCGGAATTTCTGCCAGTAACGCAAGCCCAACAGTGACAAACTGTGTCCTTACTGGTAACACGGCTAACCTCGGAGGTGCGATATATTGTTCGGATAATAGCGATTTGAGCCTGGAAAATTGCACTATCAATAAAAACTCAGCAGGCTTTGGCGGTGCGATGTACTGTCTATTGAGCAGTCCAAAAATGTCAGATTGTATGTTCAGCATGAATCAGGGAACGTGGGCAGGCGGTGCAATATTTAATGACAAAAGCTCACCAACCTTGAATAACTGTAAATTTGATGATAATTCTACAAACGGTGACGGCGGTGGAATGTTCAATGATGCCGGCACAGCAAAGTTATGGAATTGCATCTTTAGCGGTAACTCAGCGAGGGCCGGCGGGGGTATTTACTACGGACCTGGCTGTGAACCAACAATAATAGGCGGCAAAATTGCTCAGAACTATGCTGATTATGGTGGTGGAATCTATGTCACTGAGTGTATCAATGCAAAAGTAACAAACTGTTTTATAATTCAAAATATGGCAATACTCGGAGCCGGTATTTATTCTAATGATGCAGTCCTTACAATAAAACAGAGCGTCATCGGCGAAAATATAGCCCAATATGGCGGCGCGGTCTTTTGCGATGCCCAGCCGGACGGCAAGCTCACAATGAATAACTGTACAGTCGCTAACAATTCCGCGATACTCGGTCGCTCAATAGCATGCGACTCTTTCTTTGGTAGCAGCATAGCTGGCGTGACAAACTCAATTCTGTATAACGGCGGTAACGAAATCTGGAACAATGATAATTCCAAGATTGTTATAACATACAGTGACATCCAGGGCAACTGGCTTGGCAAAGGCAATATCGATGCCTATCCTGTGTTTGTCGCTCTGGTTGGTGGTGATTATCGTTTATTACAAGGTTCGCCGTGCATCGATGCCGGTGACCCAGCCTACGTACAGGGACCAAACGAAGCGGACCTCGATGGCAATCCACGAGTAATCGGTGAAGCGATCGATATAGGCGCTTTTGAATGCCTACCCGTAATTGAACTCTCTGTGGATGAGTTTGAATTCGAAGCTGTCGTAGGGTTTCCAAACCCAGCCGACCAAATACTGCTGCTGCGCAACGCCGGAGCAGGGACTCTGGACTGGCAAATCAGCTACGACTGTAATTGGCTAAAGGTCGAACCAAATTCCGGCAGGTCAAAAGGCGAGGGAAACACCGCCTGGCTTCGAGTAAAGACGGCGGGACTCTCTGCAGGCCAATATAACTGCACGCTGACAGTTTCGGGTTCTCTGGCGGTGAATAGTCCGCAGATTGCGCAGGTCAGATTGCTTGTCCGTAAGAACTGCTTTCCAGACACGCCGGAATACGCCCACCAGTATGCCGATTTTCTGGACTATGCGGCTTACGGGGCCGACCCAGGTTGCTGGTGCGCCTCGTGGTCGGACGGCACTCACTATCAGTGCGACGGTGATGCTTCAGGCAGGACCCAGACTTTCACTAACTATCGAGTGTTCACAGATGATTTGGCTCTGATTATCAAAAACTGGAAGAAAAAGATTGACGCTGCCGATCCTTGTGCCGACATCGACCACAAGGCACAACTTTTCCAGAAGTATCGCGTTTTCACTAACGATTTGGCAGTTCTTGTAGCTAACTGGAAGAAGCGTGACGACCAGTTAGCAAATAACTGTCCGCGGCCGGATGGGCAGTGACCACTCTAGAGCGCTACTGCATCGGAAATTTACTGCACAGATCTTCCACTTTCTGTCTTGTCTTATTCTGGAAGGACCGGTCTATTCTGTACTCGGCGTCACTTATTATTTCCACGGTCCGAAGCACGGCATCAATTAACTGCGCTGTGGTTCGCATTTCTTGGGGTCCCATCCCATTTTTGGTGACGATGGGCGTGCCCAGCCTGATGCCGCTGGTAATCGTAGGGCCTTTTTCATCATAGGGCAGTCGATTCATGTTGACAACGATGCCGCAATCCTCAAGGCATTTTTGTGCCATGACGCCGGTCAGGCCCGCGCGGAAATTCGCAACGTTCACCAGAATCATGTGATTGTCGGTGCCGCCGGTTACAACATCGTGACCCAGCTCCAGCAGGCTCGCGGCGAGCGCCTTGGCATTTTCTATGATTTTAAATTGTCTTTGCCTGTATTCTTCACAAAGCGTTTCTTTGAAGAAGACCGCTTTGGCGGCGATGTTATTTAGATAGGGCGTTCCCTGCACGCCGGGAAATGTTGTCCTTTCGATGTGCTCCCACAAGGGCATAGATTTTGT
>Ga0315274_10002673_pt1 | contig 26732 bp, 53 predicted proteins | sample YL17G02_20_MG_FD_203700 | JGI IMG/M metagenome (GOLD analysis project Ga0315274, IMG submission 203700) | Sediment microbial communities from Yellowstone Lake, YNP, Wyoming, USA - YL17G02_20 | ecosystem: Environmental > Aquatic > Freshwater > Lake > Sediment | place: USA: Wyoming | collected...
CAAAGAAACGTGTACCCACAAGGGATGCGGCTATGATCAAGGACAGTTGGCGTGCCCCAAGTGCAAATCAACCTCCCATGTGTGGAAAGAGGTAATTCCAAGTAGTAATTGGTCTTCAGATGAAAACCTTGTTCTTGAGTTGTTCGTTTCGCATTGGGCTCACGAACAGAGGGCATATTGCTGCACCCAGTGCGACACGTTAATAGAAACCAAGATAGTCGAAGAAGACGGCAAGAAAAAGCTCAAGCGGACTCGCGCCGTTTATGAGGGCGGAACGGGGCCTGTCAAGTGCAAACACACGTCCAAGTTTACGCTACTGAGCGAGGGCGAGTTGTGCAACCCGGAAACCAAGACCAACCACGCCGTGCTTCAGACCAGGACATTCATTGCAGAGATAAGAGATATCCGTAGGACCCTCGTGATAATCAACATAGAAGATGGCACGTGCGAGCCCGGTCTGTGGGCGCACAATGAATGCACTAATATTATCTTTAAGAACGGCGATCTCGACACGTCGAAGATCGTCAATCTTCACCAGATGATCGACAACATGTTCAGCTAGTTCCCTTTCTTTGGTCACCGCCAAAATGGCATCATAATATGCTGCGAGAACTGGGCATCACCCTATATTGCGGGTATCAACGTCACCAACGAACAGGTTGATGGGTAATCACGACTATGCCGCGCAGTTCAGGAATTGCTCCCCGCCGCACAATCCGCTTGCCCGCCCGCCCTCCATATTCACGGCGCCCTCCGATAGAATTAACAATTAATTATTCTCACCAAACCAATCCCAATGTATTTTAGGTATCGACATCAGCGAGGGATCCAATGCAATACCCGATGTTGATTGATGTGACGCTTGGTCAGAGCAGGTTTTGGACGTGCGCGGTTGACGGATGCAATTACACGTGCAGTTATGGCATCATTGGCAGGCGCCCACACACCTCAACCACCAGATATGATAATGAAACCCAAGCCAGCGATCATGCTAGCAGAGCATATGGAAAATCCAAGAGCCTCGGGTTTGTAGAGATTAATGAAAAGGAACTCAAGAGATTGCTCAAGTTGATCGAAACAATGGGCGTCAAGTACAAGATCGAGTTGGCCTCGCTTGTTGGGCGGTCTGACGGCGGAGATGGCCACAAGGTACTTGCCGAGATAGAGCCTTCTGGGGCGTGTAATCCATCCATCAACCCTTGGATCCTAGTGATGATCACCGACGTCTTGACTGACGAGAAAAAATTACCATTCTGGCTGTTGATAGATGATGAAATCGCTTGGATGGCTCATGGTCTTAAACAAATACATTCACAATTTCTCCCTAGTAGAGAAAATCACGGTATTCTTTGGCCGCCAGAATATGCTAAGATTTTAGATCGTCGTTTCGTTCATTTATGGGAATACAACCGGTTGGGAGCAATTAATTCTCGCGAAATGCGCGATTTAGTGGTGCGGGTCCGTCAGGCAATTGCGGAGATGCTTTAATAGAACGCAGCGTGAGTAGAGCGCAGGAATACCAGTAGCACACGGAGGGACTAATGTTCTACCAGCCGATGACAATCGAAGTTGACGACGCCGCAGCCTTCATGACGATGGCCAAGGATCTAAAGCCCATCGGCAGAGTCATCGTCTTCGAACAGGACGGCAACGGGGCCTACAAGTTCCTCACCAGGAGCGGCGAGGACTTGATGGGCGTCATGTACAGAGTCAGGCACGCCAGACACCCCATCTCCGATCCCAATGGCACAGTATCACACGACATCAACGGGCTATCTGGATCGTTCGAGATGGCAGTCAATCATCTCATGAAAGAGACGGACGTCAAGGGAAAGGAAATGAGCAGGGTCAGGAAGTACGAGGAAGCGTACAAGAAGCTGCTCGCATCCAGCAAGCCGACGATCATCAAGTGGACCTCCCAAAACGACCGGCTCGCCAACATCAAGATCAATATTCACAACGTGTCGTGCAAGGCGACGGTCACCCTCCAATATACCAACGTCCACGTGAAGGAACTGACCAGGATGTTGGAGGAAGCCGGAATGAAGGTCGTGCTCGGCAAGATCCGGAGGTCGTAAGTAATTCCTGCAAAGCATCTCGAACAATGAATTTATTCTTTTAACAGGGGATCAACGGGAGCGGAAGGATCGGGGCTCGTTGCTTCTTTCCAACTCCTCCCTCTTGAAGGAGACCTGCGATGGGAATCAAGGACCTGCTCAAGAAGACCGCCGCCGCGAAGCCCGCCACCAAGGGCAAGTCGAAGACGCCGGAGGTCCAGCGTGACGACCTCAACGAGGCGATCGACAAGTGGATCGAAGCGTCCAAGATGGAGAAGGACGCCGAGGCTCTCAAGGCCCAGGCCGAGGCCGTCATTCTGCCCGAGGCCGAGACCGAGCGCGTCAAGGCCAGCATGAGCGACGGCGAGTTCCACTCCTCCGTCAAGATCAACGGCAAGATCACCACCTCCGTCCAGTCCCGCTACTCCCCCGTGGACCCGACGAACGAGGACGCCATCAAGGGCGTGGTCGGGGCCAAGTTCGAAGAGTTCTTCAAGTCCAAGACCGATGTCGCCCTCAAGCCCGCTCTCCTCGAAGACGAAGCGGCGATGGGCAAGATCATCACGGCCATCGGGGAGGAGAATTTCGGCAGGTTCTTCGACGTCAAGCAGACCATCGTGGTGTCGAACGCCTTCCACGAGCAGCGGGCGACCTCCAAGGACGTCAAGGACATGGCCGAGAAGCTGATCTCCGAGGGAATGGTGAAGCCTTACAAGGCGGCGGTCAAGAAGGCGTAAGTCTGATGGTGGGCTTTGAGCCCACCCGCCTTCAACAGTAAGGGAGGGGAGGATTCCTCCCCTCCCGCATCAGAAGGAGAAGGCAATGGCCAAGAGATATGGATGCAAGTTCTGCGGCAGCTGGTTCACCAATCCCCACGCTTTCGGTGGGCATCTCAACAGTCATAAGGGTGAGACCTCCAAGTGCAAGTGCGATCGGTGCGGCTCGCCGTTCGAGTCCGCACTGAGCCTCAATGCTCACAAGGCACACTGCGCAGTCAAATATGTGGAGCCCATCAAGACGAGCCGCCCCGATGGCCCCTTCATATTCTGTGACATCTGTAAGGCCCCATTCAAGAATGTGCAAGGGCTGGGTAGTCACAAGAGGGTCCACGATTCGCGTCAGGATGGGTCAGGACACCCTCCTACTCCCAAGCCCGAGGCCAAGAAATATCTCCTGACCTACGATGGTGAGGAGATTGTGGAGATCGGCACCGAGAAGCAGATCCTGGATCGTCTGAGGGTCGATGCCGACATGGGCGAACTCCCCGATCTGGTGATCGTACTTGGCTTTGATCATCTTGTCCAGCACGTAGATGGTGATATCGCCCTCATGGTCAAGGTCAAGCTCGGTGTGGCACAGCCGGTGAAATAATCTCATCCTCATTCCAACGTATTTTAGATTGGCATTATTCAGTCATGACGGAGGGATACCAATGGGAGACCTCAGCGAAATCGTCAAGAAGGGTGATAGAATCCAGGTCTTTTCTGCTGATGGCGCCATCGATAAGCGCATCTACATCGTGAACGAGAAGGTTCGCAGCACCATCAATCTCACCGAGGAATCCACCAAGAAACCACACGTAGTACATAAGTCCAGAGTGGCCAAGATTGTGGTCAGTGAGGAACTTTCGAAGGAGGTAGGAGACGCAATGAACAGCAACGAAAACCCGACTCCCCAGACCCCGCCCGCAGTTGCGCCGCAAGCGACGGACCCGGCGGCTCCCGCGCCGACCGCAGCCCCCGTCGTGGCGAAGAAAGAGGGCAAGAAAGCGGAGAAAACGGAACGCGTGGACTTCAAGTCGATGCTTGCCGCAGGACACGAGATCTGGTCCAAGGGCGTGGACTTCACTGACAAGGACAAGAAGCCGATCGACGGCATCAAGGCCGAATGCCACTGCGTGTTCGCCCTTGATCTCAAGTCCTTCCGCGTCTTCAACACCTACAATGGCACAATGGGCCAAGGTGCGAAGAAGAAGGCCAATCCGGACGGCGTGACCTACCAGCTCGCCGACGAGAAGGCTCTCGAGAAGAAGCGGGCCGATCTCAAGAAGAAGGGGTACAAGTCTCGTAAGAGCCCCAAGTAAGCCAAAGTCGATTGCTCGGCTCTTGAGGACATCATCGGGTCATCACGGTGCCCCTCTTGAAGAGCCGATGTCAGTTCTGATGACGGCACGACTTACTCGCCGAAGTGATCCCACGAGGCAACCTTCGGGTTCGGGCTGGATTAGGGCTGGTTTCGAACCAATGACCGATGTTGGCTTTCTCGGTATTGGCTTTAGAATCTGAGGGCTGCTAACCCCAGATGCGCAAATGATGCCGAGAATATTCTGGGCCGCGTACCCCACCTACGCCAGAATATTGAGGGTGTGGACAAAGTCGGAGGGTTCAACCAGCTAAAACTTGGGCAATACCCCATGTTATGCCGCAGGGCGAAGGTGGGCGAGGGACAGGGCTAGCGGCTCGCAATGAGGGTCAGTCCAACACTGACGAAATGAGATGCGAGACAAACATGAACGCAGAACTAGGTAGTTATGATGCGGGATAATTGTGGAGGGTGGGCGATTCGCCTGCCCTCAGTCACAATTCTCCCAACGACCTCGGATCACGCCACTCTACCTGCGCCGAGGCTGATAGTAGGTAGTGGCAAGGCCAAGGGATCGCGCACGTGGTAATCAGCTACTCAGGTGAGTCGCGACCACGGCCCTTGACCAAAGCAATATGCTAAGCGGTGCGCGCCGGAAAAGACTATTGGACTCAGAAAGGAATTCAACATGAAAGAGATTCTACTCCTGCTTCGATAAGGGGTCAGGCCGGGGCCGTGAACTTGGCGCATCTAAATCAATTCTCGGCCTGGCCCTTTAATGGAAGCTCCTCCATCACGGAGCGGTGAGGCTTAGGGATTACCCACCGACAAAGTGCGCCCGAAAGCCAGAGCCAACCTTAATTAAAGGTGACAAAGGGTGTGGGCATTCTCTTTAGTCACCACTTAAACCAATCTTGCAAATTAAAAGATGGCCGGGGCGAAAGACTCCAACGGAGCCCAATTCGCCCCGGCCATTAATATCTCAGTACCCCACGCAATATTCTGGAGGTTGAGATGAATCGAAAAGATCAAGTTCTCGAGCATTATAATCTTCTCTTCAACCAGGGGAAGCTCAACTTCCAGGATTTTGATATCTCTACGCTTCCAGAGCCGACTCAGAACTATGTTGGAATGTGGGTAAAGTTTTTCAATAGGTCCGTCAAGCTTCATCTTCCCATCTTCGAGGACACTTATCTATTTCAGATAACTCATCCAATCATCAAATTCCTTATCCACGATCCCATTGAGATATCTCATATGTGGGGAGATAAGGTCTTTGGAAACATTGATAATAACTTAGCGCTCTCTTTGATATCTGCTTCGGCCTCAAAAATTCCTCCAGACGACCTAAAAGACATCTTTGACGCTATCGACAAGTCCGCTTAGATATCTAGGTTTCTCTAGAGAAACGTCAATATATAATCGCCCCCAGAAAACGCTTATCGGGTCCTCTGAATAATAAGAATACATTCCTAGGAATATAATTGTTGAGTTCCGGATCTTCCGAGCTCTTTGACACCATTAATAATGCATTCCTAGGCATATATCTCGATATCTCTGACCTTTCTAGCGGGCCGGAAAATATCTAGAAGGGCATTTAGAGATATCAACGAAGTATTGAACAGCCTCTCGACGATATCTCAGACCTATCTTAAATATTCATCGGATATTTTCGCATGTCTACCTGGATATCAAAGGATGCCCGTGTGGTACTGATATTGCCTCAGAAGTATATAAGATGACTTCTCGAGGCATTTAACGGGATGCCCTTCCTTTCCTTTCGGTTGCACGAGAACTGGAGATAGGTCCCGCGATGTTCAGAGACCACGCGGAAGAGACTCCGCGCAAAAGAACAGCCTAGGAAAATATGTCCTGAGCAGCAAATCAACATTCTGAAATCCCTACCACATTGATATTCTATTTATCCATTCCTAATAATTAATTCCGAGCCGCCAACACCCTAGATGGCTGAAATGCAACCAGCTGAGACAGATATCACTGCCAAGATCTTACATGCATTCTTCAGAGATATCGTCAAGAGGATTGGGTATAGGCTACTCAAGATTGAGGTAGGTGAAGATGAGGTAGACTATGACATTACTGTCCGCCGAGGCACGAACGCTGCGGTGTTCTTTCATATCATTGGAGACGTCGCCGACTTCAGTTGCATGAACGCTGGACTGCATGCTGAACTTCCATTCCTCCAGAATACAGTAAGTCTTTCAGATCCAGCATCGAAGCACAAGATATACAAGATATTGAAATGGTGGAAAGACGCATACTACATCGAAGAGAAAGAGGGGATCAGATTCCTTCAACATATCGGATACCCACATAGGAAGCACTCCTACAAGTTCTATGCGTTCAGCGAAGAATGGGGCGAAGGAATCGTGGCAAAGAGGGTCAAATGAATATTTTGCCAATGCGAAGAGAGATCTCAACTCTCATCATCAATGCTATTCAAGCAGAGCTTGCACCGCTCAAAACCAGGAAAGGGAACGGGACGACCCTCCATATTCTTGACATCCCATATGAGTTCGAGATAAAGTCAAAATCCCGCGAGATAACAATCACTCTCGATGGCCCAGGCACACCGCACATCGTACGATTCGACGTTGGAGATGCCTTTGACCCATCAACAGACTATTCAGTAGTGATTGAGAGGATAGTCAACGCCGTCAAACTATTCTTCAAATTCTTCCAGAACGCAAATTGGGCAGCATTCTACGAATTCCTACAATGCGGGGATGGATCTCAACCATAGTTATCAGAGATATCCTTGATTATCTACATTCAATCCATTCGAGAATATTCCGAAAGTTCGAGGATACCATGGATGAAATGCAAGAATTCTGCCTGATCAAGAAAATAGCACGACAGATCGTAGGCAAGAATAGAATTAAGAACATGGAGAAGATCTCAGACAACAAGGTAATGGTTAGGATATCGATAAGATCAAGGTCTGACGGATCACCACTGATCAGAGATCCATCGTTCCAGTCCAATTCGCATATCATGGTTGAGTTGAAAGATAGGTTCCTCGTACTATTGATAGCGCTCGATATGGTATCAGCCAGGGCGAGGAGATTCGACCTAGCCGATCCAAAATCATTAGAGAATGCAAAGCATTTCATAGATGGAAATATGCAAAGACTGACTAAGTTAGCCAACGCCGAATGGTTCAGACGCGGGGCACCAGCGTGCGGGAAGAGCTGCGAAATGATAGTCAAAGGACTATTCTGGAAAATAAATTCCGATAGCGTGCTGAAGGCGGAAGGTATTGGCTGGCCTAATCATGAATAGCTCCAAGCATGACAGAGCAACCCTAAACGAAATAACACCATTCTATCAAGAAATGGTGGTCAAGATGACTGACCACCTACACTTGGCTAAGGAATACGAAATATTCTCGAGGAATAACAACGCCTCACAAACCATCGACGTGTACATCATAAAATTCGACGAAGAGACACATGAGAAATATACCAAAATGTCCAAAGAAACGACGATGAACAAGTATGGAGAAATGGATGCATTCTTCATGCGAAACGAGAAGTCAATGATAATGATATGGGCTTTATCGTTCGCTATATGCCACTTCAGATTCTGGCTTAAAAATAATAAATTCTATGTAGGTAAAGGCAGCACCAGGTGGTCAAATAACAGAAGCATGATTGGCAAGAATTTCGATTTGGTTGATCCCGAATGCTTCGAGAAGGCCAAGAAGTGGTTGAGCACGAAATCCAAGGGATGGGATCCCAAGAAATATGCAAGAATCACGTAGCTAGTATGATGCCCTTTAATAATTGATTCTAAGCAGCCAGAAATGTATTGTTTAGGCTTTGAACGAGTTTGACAGTATGGAGGAAACCATGATAAGCAAAGCCGAATTCCGCAAGAACAGGGGATGCCGAGACAGCCACGTCAACAGCGGGTATCTTGTCGCGAGCAAGAGCGGTGATTGGGTTTCTGTGGCCAAGGACCTCGATCAGGTCAAGGAACAGGTTCTCGAAATGGTCGCCAACGGCGTTCTGGAAGCGGCCATCACGGTGTACAAGGTATCTGAAACATTCTCCGTCAAGGTCGAGGAGAATGTTACGGTGACCACGCGGTGCTAATGGAACCTACCATGCAATGGTCGCTGGCCAAGGGCGAAGAGGAGGCCCAAGAAGGGGCCGCACTCGACAACAATATCATCACTGAAATCAACAAACGCCTACGATATCTCCATCTTAAGCGTATATGGAGATGGGATGCCCTAGCAAAGCACAGGCAATCATATCTGCGAAGAATATTCTATATAGGTCAATATCTCGGTAGTATTGAATTTGAGGGCGACGAAATTGCCATAACCGCCAATACCTCATATTGGGATGATGGCGCATACATCAGCGTTAAGGCCAGGCTGAGGTTCATATATGGAGGTATCTCAAAGTCTCGTTCGTGCGAGAGGGATATTTTCATACCATTAGCTGACCCGGAGTGCTTCAACAAAATAATCCCGGAGACGAACAAATTGATTAGAGAACACCTAGAAATACTCAGCAGATACAAACCAGAATCTGCCGAAGCAGCTGAACTAAAGAAAATCATAGAGGAAAGTGAGATCCGGGCCAAATGCAAGAAAAAGACGCCGAAATAGTCGCCCAGTGCCTTAGGGAAATGGGGAATTGCGAAATAACTATTGATTATCATACAAAGCATTCTGATGGTGCATATCTGAGGATTCCCAAGGACTTTAAGTATCTCGCGGAAGATCCTGAGGTGGTTCAATATAACGATATACCCGGAGGGGGAGCACCATTTGCATATTTAAACGGAACATCATTTACGTGTTGTAGATCATGTTGTGAATTACCTTATGAGTCTACCTGCTTCGACATATCAGACCCCAATTCTTTCGAAAAGATCATGCCACTATTGAAAAAATGCTTGCAACGTAAGGTATGCAGGTATAGTCTCACAGGCTGAGGAGCCGATGAAACTGTCAGAATACGCCACCGTGGTGAAACAATCGGGGTATGCGAAGAAGAAACTGGCGGAGGAACCAATTGAAACCGACGAGAATCGTGCTTTGGCAGTTAAGCACAAGGATCAACGGTAAGGACCCACTACTACAAGACATAAAAATAGTCAGAGCGTATCTGAAAAGCCACCGCATCGAAATATTAGACTATTATAACGATAGAATCTGCATCCAAACTGCCAGGGGAAATGTCCAGATATATCCTGTGGTCCATATTCCGCAGGCATGTACGCCGCCAACTATCACAGATCCAGAATATATAACCAAGCTAAAGGAATACATTCAGACATGCAAGACACATTCCTGCGACCAATGCCCACTGTTACCGAATCAATAATTCCTCACGAGCATCACCAATAATTGATCCAGCATATGGACTACAAAGACGAGATGGTTGCGGTGCTCACCAGTGCACTCCCAGAATATACCTGGAGGGTGACGTATGTTCCGCCTAGTGACCCATTTGTTATAGTCGTTGCATATGATAAATTGGGCAAGGCACACTTTCTTAGGATTACTCTGGCCATCATCGACGGGTCGATGCACTTCGGGAAATGCGGATCAATATCTCTGGCTGATCCACAATCGCTCGAAGAGGTTCACAATATACTCAAACACTGCATAGATGGCGTCGGTGGAGTCACGACTTTCTATAAACAAAAAGGTCAACGAGAAAGTCACACGCTTCACATACATCAACGAGAAAGTCTCGATCTCCATGTATGTGAAGCGTGTAGATTTGGAGTTATCCGAGAATGAACAAGAATGAAGCTAATATGATATTAGAATTACTAATAGAACAAGCCGCTGATAAGTCGGTACTCGAGATTAATATGTGGAGCGATCACACACACAGTGATGCCAACAAATATTCCATAGAATTTCGCCACGAATCAGCAGCTGTCGCCTACATCATGCTTGACGCCTATCTTGCATATGTTGGGCCAAGAACTGGCTCAAATCCTACCAAGCTACCTCATTTTCAATATGCAGATCCAAATTTTGCCGAGAATGTATTACGGCTTGATCGACTGCTAATCAGTTCCGAAGTTCTGTGAGGTGAGACATGGCGGCGAGCCCGATAGCGTGGCACAAACAATGCCTTGCGAACAGAAAGGCAAACGCGGTGGAGATGAGCGCAATTTGTGATCGCATGATCGTCAACTGCAAACGCGAAAGCGATGATATCGCGTTTTACGAGGCGCAAATCGCGGAAGCCGAACGGCTCGCCAAGGTGTCGTTCGATAGATCAAAATTCATGGTAAAGAGGAAGTTCTGACACTTTCCGAAATTTGTTGAGGTAAAACATGGAATTCCCCAAAGACATAGATGACCTGGAGAAGATGTCGAAGGTTGCTATGAGACGCGAAATGGAAGCCATCATGGATACAGAGGTTATAGATTTCATTCGAAGAAACCAAGCGAATCAATTTATGTATTGATGCATTCCCTAAACCGGACACAAACACGCCCCCAGCGCGACCATGGATACCCATCGAAGATCGATGCCTGGAATGCAAATACAACAGATAATTCCTCCGGACCTCATTCCTACATAAAGCGGCTATGTGGAAGACGATGAAGTAGTAAAGTCACTAGTCGAAGCAGCCGGATACAAGGCCATATCATATGACATGACTAAGGCTACTATATCTCGGTTATATGTGCGTAAGCGCACCGGGCAATTGAATTGGGGTATGGTCTTAGACATTGAAGGTGCAGTAGTAACATTCAGAGCCCAATCTGACAACGGTCTTCGGTCATGTTTCAAGTTTGATCTATGTTCCCCCACTTCATTTCAAGATATTCTTGCACGTTTGAAGAAGTGTATGGCCCACATCGACCACTTTAAATGCGATAAGTGTATATGGTGCCCATAACAGAAGAATCAGAAATGCTGTTAGAGTTGCTACGAACCGCCATACCAGACGTGGCGTGGACACTGCCGCCAGCTCATGTCATGGCTACTAACCCAACCATGGGGTTCATTGAGGTTTTAGCAGTACCAACCAAAACCTCAGCATGGTTACATACGGTGAGTGGAAACCCTGCTGGAATGAAATTCGCTCTCATAGATGGGACGATATTCTTTGGTGGCTGTGGAGAAATATCACTGGCGGATCCAGAATCTATCACTAAATTGCAAGAAGCTATCAAACATTGCCTATCTTGGAGTAGTCACCATTGTGACGATTGCAAAATATTGACGGCAAGACGCAAATGGTAAAAAGAGCAGCAATCCAGGCAACTATGAGGGAAATTGAGATAGTCGTTGAATATCTCAATAGCATGGGGATTAGGGCAGAAATAGAGCCTTATCCGTTGCATAACGATGATCCATCCATCAGGGTCTTCGACGACAAAGGACCGAGGAGGGACGGATGTTATACTGGATTCAATCTTAGGGACGGGTATCTTAAACCATTGAGTATATATTGCACACAATGCCAGTTGAAAGTCGGCCTCGCCTCAGAAGATAACCTTAAACTATTCGAGGAATGCATTTCCAGAAGCGCATGCGACAAAGCGTGCAGATATTATTGTGAGGCCAACTAATGGAAGACATCCAAATAATTACCGTATGCATTGTTGAGATGGGATATTTCGCCGAGTATGTTGAAAATACCATTATGATAGATGGGGACACGAATCATGAGCCGCTAGTTAATACTGAGCTGCAAAATGAGTCGATATTGTGATAGGAAGCGAATTGAGAAGCACTGCCTTTGGTGTGGCGCTCCTTTCGAAGTCTGCCTATCACAAGCAGAAGGAGCCAAATTCTGTAAGGCGTCATGTTTCCACCAATGGCAAACATCGATATGACCAGACGGGCGCACAATGAAGAAACCAAGACCAAATAACAGGGGCACATGGATAATTCCTCTGAGCGTTATGCAACCAGACAACAATTAGAGCTATCCTCGAGGATATTAATACTAGACTGATGGCGTTGTTCGGCGATGATAGCGCCATCAAGGACGGTTATCTGTTGTTCATAGACATTCCTAAAATTAATATAAAAATTAGCGTTGATGGTGGTAATGTGCTAGTCCACCATCTTGATAGTTGGGACAAGGTACGTTTTCCACTGGCTGATCCTAAGGTATTCGATAAGGTCATCGATCACATCGCCGCACAATGGATGAGAATATGACTCGTGATGAATTCAGACATGGGGTGTTTGATCGTGATGGTGGCCACTGTGTAGTCTGTGGCTCCACCACCAACCTTGATGCCCACCATATTATCGAACGTCGGTTGTGGGACGATGAAGGATACCATCTCGACAACGGAGCGACGTTATGTGAAGCTCATCACATTGAGGCCGAACAAACCACGCTTTCTTGCGACGAACTCAGGAAGGCCGCGAGAATATTGAAGGTTGTTCTTCCGAACACTTTCGACAAGGACGAAAATTATGACAAATGGGGCAATGTCATCCTGCCTGATGGTCGTAGAGTAAAGGGGGAATTATTCTGGGACGAGTCGGTGCAGAAGATTCTAGCTAGCGTTCTACATCTGTTCTCTGACCTCGTCAAGTTCCCGAAGATATATCACCTTCCATGGTCGGAAAGTGTGGACGAAAAGACGGATCGGTTGCTGACGGACGCCCAGGTTGCAGCATTCGAGGGGAAGCGTGTCATTGTCTCCGAGAAGTTGGACGGCGAGAACACGTCCTGCTACAAGAATTATATCCACGCTCGGTCACTTGATGGACGTAGTCATCCAAGTCGAGGATGGGTAAAGGCATATCACGCTAAGTGGGGATACGACATCCCAGAACATTGGAGGGTTTGTGGCGAGAATCTGACTGCAAAGCATTCGATCAAGTATGAGACATTGCCGACATACTTCCTCATGTTCGGGATCTACAACGAGCGGAACGAGTGCCTGTCGTGGGACGACACGATAACGTACGGTGGCCTACTTGGTCTCACGACGGTCCCTGTTCTATATGATGGAGTCTTCGATGAGAAGTGGGTTATGGCATGTTACACCGGGCAATCGGTATATGGGCCGACACAGGAGGGCTATGTCATTCGGCTGGCTGACAAGATCCAATGGGCCAATCATCGGACCAGCTTCGGCAAGTTCGTACGGAAGAACCACGTCCAGACAGCCCACAACTGGATGAATCGGGCGATAGAAATGAATGGGCTGGCCGAATAATTCCCACCAAGCAGTATAAACCATAATTCTTAATTATGCAAAAGCACAGCATACTCGATCCGGTCGATGGCCACATGGATAAACGCCTGATCAGACAGATCATGATGAATGTCATCAAGACCATGAAGGATGTTGAGTTCCTTGGACTGAATCGTGGCCGCGATGCAGATAGATTCAACTTCAGAGCCGATGAGATCAAGATAGTATCACTCGATGCGACATATAGTGTTGGCAATCCGGCTGCTATGGTGGTGGTTGGCGAAAGGGATGGTCTTGAACTTGACGTCCACGACCCGAAACTGTTCGATAATATTGCTGGTGTCATCAGGGCTGCTATCAAGCACGCCAAAGAATATAAAGTGGAAGTTGTTTTTAACCGGAACAATGTACACGTCAGACCAAAGAAGTATTTTGGCAAATAAATGAATCAGTCAATGCACGTACAACCGGCGATATTGTGTGGCGACGAGATCGTGTGGACAGGCACTCTCCAAGCCTCCTATCTGGGCATCGTCAGCGCCATGACGACCAACAAGGAATTCCTCCGTGCAATCGCACGTCCGGACGCCCGATTGGGCGTACTCATCGTATCGTTGTCCATCACGAGTCCGATAGGACTGGCGACAATCACGCATAACCATAATCTATTCATCCACGCAGAGCAGAAGGAAGTGTGGAAAGTCAACAAGCGTCTACGCATCACCTATCAGATGTCCCGCTCCGAGTTGGGGGAATACTGGAAGCCTATCATCAAGACCGTTGGTCAATATAAGAGTCTATTCAACCAGATATTATTTAGAGGCGACAATGAACAAGGCAATTGACGCATCTGATCTCGGACTCAAGCCCGGTGAGTGGCCTCGCACCATCACGGTGGAAGGACACGTCTACAGCAAGGGTCAGCGAATGGTCAACCGGGACGAGTTCGCTGGCTATGTGTACGTCTCCGACGATGGGACCGTCACGGTCTATAACGATTAATCTGAAGGTCGGCTGCGCAAAGATATTTAGAGAACATTTGGGGGGGCAAAATGGACAAACTGAGAAAACTATTAACTGAAGCCAAATCGACAGACGAGCAGATTAGGATTATCGCTGACGCTGTTTGCGAAGATGTTGATTTAGATATCGACACGCTGATTAGTGAAGATTTCACAGACGTGGTGACGGCAGCCATCGGGTCAATCAAAGGAATTACCCGAGCCATACTTGGGCCGAAGCCCGACCAAGCTGCAGTTCTATTATCGAAAGAAACTGGGATACCCGTCGAGAAGATTATGGCTATGAACCCAGAAGATAAACGGAATCTATTGTTGAAATCTATGGCCAAGATAGTCAACGATCAATATGATGATATGCGGAGAGGGTTCGAGGGATTTAAACAATAATCGCACACCAATCATTATCATTTATCATTCTGGATATAGAGTATATTGTCTACAGGTATGGTGAACAATGAGAACCTACGACCATACGATGTCTGCCGAGATGGTTTGTTGTCTGCAGGTTGTGATCGCAGACTTGTTTCCAGGATTCGTTAACAAATATGGTGGATTGGACGAGTTCGAGATCAACGCAAGCCACGATGAGGTCCATATCGGATTTAGGCTTAACCATCACACTAAACGTGAAAATGTTGAGATTGGATGCAATTTTACCATCAATGACGATGCCACCTTCGACATTGGTGGATGTCAGTGGAAGGTCAGTCTTGGTGATCTCAAGTGGGTAAGTAAGACCATGAAGCAATTTGATGTTTGCACTAAGCCACGTGGCAAGACCACAAAGCGTGAATGGCATTGCGATGAATGCAAATATGATGTTAAGGATGACGATTAGTGAATCATGATCCAAGAAGTAAAAGCAACACTAAGCGCTTCATATTTTAAATTTGCAAAGATAAGGGTGGCTTGGAATCCAAAACGTTTTCAAGATAAGATTACGATGACAGGCAAGGACAAGATCGAGACTCTGGGTGTGCAGGAAGTGGCTAAGGAATTGGATAAGCTACAGCTCGCCCACAATGATGGTCGTGGAATATCTTGCGTCAAACAAATCGTCGACTACCTAATGACAGGCGATATTGATTCTGCGATTGCTGTCAGAAGCATCGACGGCGACAAAACCAGCCTATATCCAGATGTTGAGGGGTATCTGAACCAGACATTCGGCTGCAGACTCCATAATACCATCCACTGTGGTATCTGGCTGTGCAAGGTGCTCCAGCAATAATTCATCCCAAACGATTCACACCATAGTTCCATGTCGTACAAACGAGAGGAATGTATGGTGATTCGGAACTCAAAGAATGAGCGATATACACGATGATGTTGCGATTGTGATGCAAGAAATTGCCAACAGGATCAAAGATATCGCCAACCCAGAGCTTGATGAGGATGCCGACTGTGGAACTATGAGATTCTGGCCAACCATAAGTTCGAATGTCGAATTATGCGAGCTGAATTTATCGCCTTCTGCTGAAGTAACATTTAGACGGCCCATGGGCTGCAAGTTCAAGTCCAACCTTGCTGATCCTGCCAGTCTGAGACTAATATCGAGACAGATAAGACACTGTTTCAAGAAGGGTTGCCACAGATGCAAGTGGGGGCGGAAATGGAAATCAACGAGGTAGACAGCGAGCGTGAACTTCTTATCGATGGAGTGCGCGAGGAGATCAAGAAGCGTAGCCATGGAATGTCCGTGGTGGCAACGCGCCGCATCGATGACGGCATTCGTATTATTTCCTTGGGATGCGATGCCCACAACACCAAGATAGACATCATCGTTGATATTGACAATATGTCAATTGAGGTATGGTCACAAAGATGGACTATGCTGCAATATTCGATGGCAGACCCTAAATGCTTCGATGGTATTGAAGATGCAATCAAGACCAAACATCAAGAAACTCTACAATCGTGCGGATCGGCGCAGGAATTGAGGTTCGACAGCATTCTTCCAGAACGGCTGTATGATTTTCTTGGGTTCTATGGGTATAGAAGGAAATTCGAGACTGTATCTAAAGACAGGTTGATGCATGTGTTTAGCACGATGTCTAAGATTGATGGAATTCGATATATGGAGGCATCCGCCGGAACATTCTTTATCACATGGGAGGACGGAAGGAACACAGTACATCGGCCAGATCAAGACAATTGGCCGAATGGCATATCAAATGAGGAGTGGCATAAAAGCTGGATGGGTCATTAGGAGCGCAATATGAAATTTAGCACCGCTTGGTTTAGCCCAGGTTTTCTTGATTCCTTCAGAGACAATGTTGATAAGAGCAACATCGATAATATTCGTAGGCTGCTGCCAGACATAAACAGAGCATTGAGGAACGGCTGGAAAGCTTATAATGAATACTGCATTCAGCATGATGGCGATGACGCCGACTTAATCGCCGAATACGAAGAAATCCAGAAATTGCGCGATAAGGCTGTAGTTATTATGGGCCAGGTCGTCAATCAGCCAACCAAATAATTATCACAAACCAGTATATGTAAGTGGGCAATTCATATGAAAATTAATAGAACAATCGAAGAACTTGAATCTACATTGATCTCGTCGAATACTGAGGTCAATGAATTGTTCAAGAAGATCACACCTATGCAGAATAGGGTGGTTAGACTGCGCAAGTCCATCGATCTTATCAATGCCGAGATCTCTCGTAGGAAAATCGAGTCGATGGTCGGCGTCGATTGGGATTTCTTGTTGTATTCTGATTGGCGTGGTGATTCGGTTCGCCATAATAGGCTCGACATCGAGTTAAGCAAATACGATCTTAAATCATCTGGGTATATTGAAGAGACGCATCAAGCAGCTATTCAGATTGCGATGATCGAAGGCGACCAGAGCAATCTGGACAAAACCGAAGAGGGACTCAAGATCGTGTTGCCGCATTTAAAGCCCCTCTCTGATGGTTATGCTCATATTTGCATTCTCGAGTACACTCTTTCTCGATATGGTGTGTATAGGTTGAAGATCAAGGATGGTGAAGTCGGACTCAATAGGACTGTCTATAGCCGCATGAGTCGGTTGAAAACATGGAAAACCACGCACGAGGCGTTAGAGTATATCCAGAAACAACATCCATACCAGAAGTTGCACGATGAAGATGACGACACTGATGACTAAGTTAGATAGCATCGACAATCTTCTTGAAGATATCAAGAAGATGCGTGTCGCTACCGAGCTGCTTGAGAATCTCTGGGCTGAGCTGGGTCCATATAGGACCAACAAAATATCAGAAGAGACATGGGATAAAGTCAGAAATTTCTTCAACTTTGATGATGGTGAATGATGAGATGGCCATGCTGGCTGGTTGGGCACCGATTCGGTTGCATCAACGAGGGATATCAATACTGTGGTAATTGTGGTGTAGCGAGAGCCGCCCCTTGCACCCACCAATGGGAAATATACAGAGAGTTTGACATTACCTGTGGATTCACCGAAGATGAGGATGGCAAGAGAAAGAAACGGAGTATAGGCCATCAGACCATCCTACGATGTAAGGTCTGCGGTGAATTGATGGAGGATAGGACCGATTTCATTAAATAATTGTTGTAGAGGGTGGTTTGGTATAGCTCATTTCTGTATTTAGAGAGAAAGGAATAATCATGAGCGATACCAAGTACCGCTGCCCCAAATGCAACAGACCCATCAAGTCAACGTCTGGGTGGACCCTTCACGTCAAGCAATGTTGCCCTGAGCTGAGGTACAGGAAGACCATCGTCAACATGAATGTCACGCTCGAAATACCAATGGCCCTGGACGGCACTGACAACGACTACAACATGAAGGGTGATCTTGATCTTTTCCAGTCCATTTGTTATATGCGCGAGATCAGTGGTATCGGGTTCTGCAACCTGGTCGGTGCCACGGTGGCTCAGAAGAATATCGACGTCAGGCAACCAACCTTCGATGAACTGAGGACACTCAAGCAAGCCGAGGAAATTAAGGACAGGAATAACATCAAAAGTGAATTCACCAAGGTCCTTCACGAAATCATCGGCGAGACCAAGGGCGTATACAACGAATCAGTCACGCTCAGCACTATCGGAAAAGGTGAGATCAATAACATAACCGTCAGACTCTACAAGGGCGAAATCCGTAAGTGGGAGATTAGCACGAAATGTTCCTTTGAATTTGTTTATACCCCGAACAGCGGTAATTTGGCGGTGCTGAAGAGGCGTCCTGGAGTCAACACAATCCAAAGTGACGGCACTTCAACCATTACGGTGCAACTCGCTAACCCCAATAGTTTCGATAAGGTCAGGAAGTTCACCGGACTTAGACCAGTTCAACGCGAAGTGATGCAACCTTGAAACACAAATACGGAAATCATCAGTGGCTACCCACACCGCATCGACAACCACGAGGTCCTTTGATCGTTGGGGCGACGGGTAAACACCCCCGTGGAACCGACACATTACAATATGAAATATGTCGTAACATACAACAGAGAATAGAGTCGCCAAACATAAGCGCCACTTTCACTTATTGGCCCGGTACTGACATCGGACAATTTCTCATTGTTCCGATGCAGACCGGAGACACCGCATTCTATTGTGGTATATCTGTTCTGGTGAAGTTCCAGGAAGCCATAGCGTTGATAATGGCGCCGTCACTTTATGCCTATACCCCCTCAGGATTGGAGGCTGTTAGGATCAGTCTCTGTGACCCGAACGCAATGCTTAAGATTGCCATGCACGCAACGCAAATGCTGTGGAAATACAACCGAGGAGCACATGGAAGAAGTCAAGATTATCAAGAATGTTCATAGCGCAATCGCCATGGCTGTTGGCAAGAAGATCCCTGTGTTGACTCCAGTCAAGACGTATCTTGACACGCGCTCGTTGTCGTTCATGAACATTCTGTGCGGCGATCTTCCTCCGCGTGGACAGATCAACTATTCGAAGGTCTTTCCAGGAGCGGTGAAGGCTTGGCATAGGCACAAGAAGCAAATTGACTTCTGGATTTGTGTTGATGGCGACCTCAAGGTGGGGTTGTATTGTGCTGAATCTGATACAATGTCTATCGCGCACATTGGTGAGCACTCTCCGTCGATGGTGGTTATTCCTCCCGGTGTTTGGCATGGATGCACCCCGATTGGAGGAAAACCGGCTGGTCTTCTATACTGCGTGTCGGAGAAGTATGATCCAATGATTCCTGACGAGGAAAGGTCGCCATGGGATTCCATGCGCTTCGATTGGGGAATCAAACACGGTTAGGGAGGTAGATAATGCACGATAAACCGACGCAAGAGCAGATCGCGAAGCTGCCCAAATGGGCGCAGGATTATATCACGGGTGTCGAGCGTGAGCGTGAAATCTCGATCAGAATGCTCAACAAGTGGAAGGATGACCAGACCAAATCCCCATTTTATGTTGAGGAAGTGGTCTGTACGGGCGAAGAAAAAGCACCTTCGTTCAAGAACAGGTACATTCAGACCCGCTCGATCAACGTCGATCATGGTGGGGTGCATCTTCGTGTCATCCTTAGGGAAGAAGGTACTATGCATTCCACGTGTATCGATCTTCAGTGGAGTCGCGTTGATGATCGAAACGGGGATGTGGCATTCATCCCGACCTCATATCAGGCGGCGACACTGGTGTCGAGGGATAACATGAGGGTTTGATGCCAGTTGAACTAGACGAGCTATTTGATTTTATTGATTCAGTCGCCGATGACAAGTCATCGGTTGCCGACGTTAGACTTCCTCGATTTGCATTGTGGTATTTCTATCCTCCAAATGAATTAAGGGGTTATCCTGGTTCTTATAGGATTGCACTCTGGTATGAAGCCGATACTAGACTTTTTGAATTACGATATAGGAACATGGGATTCCAAGCCAAAGCAGAGGATATCCTCGAGAGATTAGGAGAAATACCGTATATTCTTAAAAAGTTAGCACGACCTATATGCCAAACTTAGAAGATATAGAACTGATTGACTTGATGGTCCAGGAGTTACAAGATCTTGGGTATGAAGCACACATATTCAGAGAGAATTCAGGTTTTCGTGATATTGAAGTTGGATCGAGAGGATGCAGGGCTTTTGTTGGTGTGACCAGAGATCTTAAGATATTTATAAGATGCCGTCAAAACGTATGTTTTCATGGTAGTGCATTTGATCCTAATACTATCGATAATTTGTTAAACGTGTTATCACAACATTGCTTACGCAATAAGACATGCGATAATTGTGAATATTGGCCAGCAGGTAAGGATATATGGGAAGTAGTGAAAGTCTAGGAGAAGCAAATGCAAGAAGTAGTGATGGTTATGGGTTTCCCGGCTTCTGGCAAGAGCAGCCTGTCGGAGGGCTATATCAAGCAAGGGTATGCCCATTTGAACAGGGATAAGGTCGGTGGAGCCGTTGCCAAGCTCCTCCCCGAGATGGAGAGGGTGCTCAAGGCTGGACAGTGCGCCGTCCTTGACAACACCCACTGCAAGATCGAGGATCGCCAGCCCTTCACCGAGAAAGCTAAGGCACTCGGTATCCCGATCAGGTGCGAATGGATGGCAACTTCCCCCGAGGATTGCTCGATCAACGCCCTCCACCGAATGTGGGATAAGTTTGGGAAACTGTTCCTGCACCCGAGCGACTTCGCAGAGGTAAAGGACCAACCCAACATTTTCCCCATCACCGTGATCTTCAAGTATGCTAAGGAATTCGTCAAGCCCACGACCAGCGAAGGATTCGCGAGCATCAAGAAGGTCGAGTTCGTGCGGAGATCGAGCAAGTATTCCGGCAAAGCCGCAATCTTCGACTATGATGATACTCTTCGCAAGACGGTCGGTGGCGATTACCAATTCCCTGCCAACCCCAGTCAGATTGAAATCCTGCCTGGGCGCATTGAGAGGTTGAAGGAGTTGAAGAAGGACGGGTACATTTTGCTTGGTGCGTCCAATCAGTCGGGGATTGCGAGGGGGCAGATCACCAAGGATCAGGCGGAGAAATGTTTTGTCCATACCAATAGACTGTTGGGTGTGGACATCGACTATCATTACTGCCCTCACAACGTCCCGCCCGTGTGCTTTTGCCGCAAGCCAGCCTCAGGCCATGCCATCTATTTCATAGAAAAATATAAATTAGATCCATTAAAATGTATATATTGTGGGGATCAGACCGTCGATAAGACCTTCGCAAAGAGGGTTGGATTTCAGTTTATGACACCGCTTGAGATGTTTGGGTCCTAGATAAATCTTGGAGATATGATATGAATCTTAAGAAATTGCTCTCCGAAGCCAAAACTGACCAACAGCAAATCAATATTATTGCTGAGGCTATCTGTGAAGATCCCGATCTTGTTATTGACAAATTGATCGAAGAAGGCACGGTTGACGAGCTTACTGCACTATTTGGATATGTTGCTGGTGTGGCTAGGCAAATAGTCAGAGGAAAGCCTGGAATAGATGAGCGATTGGCCAAACTCACTGGTAAACAATATTCTGATGTTGCTCTTATGACTCCCGAAGAGAAAAGAGCACTATTATTGAAATCTATGGATGATTTGATGGGTAAAGCCTGGGACGACACTCAGCGCGGTATGCACGGCATGGGGCTCTAATATCAATTCAACATAATTATTCCATTCCAAGATAGTATTTAATATATCACGATCAGAGGATGATATGGGATTTTTCTGCGGACTTGCGCCTCGCATTGTTTGTGAATATTGTGGTTGTACTTGGCATGGTACTGAATCTTGCGTACACTGTGGGGCACCAGCACCAATCAAGAACATTGAGGCGCACGATGTTGGTTCTTTGTCGGTTGCTGCGTGTGAGTCATTGATAAGCAAATCTAAACCTGTTCCACCGAAACCCAGGCTTATTAGAGAATAATAACATGGATGTCAAAGAACTTGTCACACGTGGGACTGATAAGGTGGTGGCACTCTATTGCGGGAAGTGCGGTATCGTGCATCCCGTGAATCATCCCGACTGGGCAGAACAGTGTTGCAAGCCCAAAATGTGCGAATGTGGAAAGCCAGTTCGCAAGGGATACTCGGTATGCGATGGTTGCTTGAAGGCACACCAAGATGCGAAGGAGCAAGCTCGTTTTGAGAAAGCCGAGAAGATTCCATTCAACTCATATATGGCTGATTACGTCTATTGTGATGGGCTGGGCAGTGACGGTTTCATCTTAGAATCAGAACTAGCTGATGTTCTATTCGATATGGAGCCGAAGGATCGCCCGCAGTGGGTATGGGCATGCAAGGAGATCGGACTTCGCAAACTCGACGCCACAGATCTCGTAGCCGGTCTCATGGAAGACCACCATGAAAGCCAAGATGATCAGGTTGATGTTGAGGGTCTTCAAGAAGTGCTCGATGCATGGCACGCCAAGCAGAGTGTGATCTCTTACGAGCCAGACGAAACGAAGGCTGTGATGCTTGATACTTTACTGGCGGAAGTCGCGAAGATGGATGAAGAAAACGCGAAACAGGACGTTTCCGAGAGTGCCTGGGAGTGCTAAAATGACGTTTAGAGTGGCGATGATTGGGGCGCTGCTTGGGGCTATTGGCAATTTCATTATTGCCAAATCATCTGGGTTCCCCATGGATATTGCTCTATTTGTGGCCTTGGCGATCAGCGATGGCTTCCTGGTATGGGTTCTATTGTTTGGAGTGATAGAACTATTGGACAGGCGGCTCAGCCGCCGCCATGATCTGTCGGCGTACGATTGCGGAACTAGTTTGGTGAACTACATTCGTGGAAATAGGAGCTAATATGGATTCTAAGCAAGCGTCTGATATCGCCAGCGATACGATCGGCATTATCAAGGCAGGATTCTATACCTCACCTCTTGGTAGGAGAGTCATCGTCGGCAACGACGTCATCTTCTCCAAGGGATCAACCGAGACATTCACCACAACCCCGAAAATTCTGGCCGCCGGAAAGAAGTCCAATATCACGGTGGTCAACCAGTCTGCGATGGTCGCGGCGAGCGAACTTACCGATTCCGTAGCCCCTTCTGTGACCGGAGTGGGCATCCTCAACTTCGCATCGGGTAGAAACCCCGGTGGGGGCTTTCTACATGGTGCCATCGCCCAGGAAGAGTGTCTCGCACGGTCTTCTGCACTATTCCCGTGCCTTGAGTCGCACGAAATGTACACGAGGCACAGGGCCAGCAAGGACCCAATGTATTCGGCTACCATGATCTATTCACCCAAGGTGTTGTTCTTCAAAGGTGATGACGGCAACCTCTTGGAGGTCCCCAAACGTTATGGAGTCCTCACTGCTCCAGCCGTAAACGCGCATGATTATCTCAGGAAGAACAGTGGTAAAGAAGATGTCATCAAGACCGAAATGGAAAAGAGAATTGGGATGACCCTCTCGATCTTCGCCCTTAAGGAGCATGACAATATCGTGCTTGGTGCTTGGGGTTGTGGTGCCTTCGGGAATGATCCTATAATCATCGCTAGATTGTTCTCTGATGCCTTGAAGGGTCCATTCAAGGGAGCATTCGATCAGGTGGTCTTCGCCGTGATGGATGACCGTCCAGGAACCCCGATGTTTAACGCTTTTCAGAAGGCACTGGTAGGATGAGCAAACGAGGTTTGCCAACATTGCGTAACTCCTACGAAGACCAGATCTTCGTGGAAGCATCGATATCAATCGTCAAAGAGGCACAAACACAATCACAATGCGACCAATTTAGTATCATTGGGAGTGGAGCAATAATTATTCGGGACGCGGTGTTTTACTGGAGCAGGGGAAAAGGCAGTTTAATCCATCATGGTGATGGATGTAATGCCAAGGTTTTTATAGCAGACCCAGAATATCGCGAGAAGGCTGTCGAGGTTTTATTGAATTGTGCACGACACCCAAACTGTAAGGGATGCAAATATGAAGATTCTAGTCCTCGATGACAGTGTCGAGCGCCAGATTGCGTTCAAGGCATGGTTGGACTCAGACGATGTAACGTGCATCGAAACCGCTAAGGAATGTATCGATCTCCTCGATAGCCAAACATGGAACGTGGTGTTTCTCGATCACGATCTTGGCGGCGAGACTATGGTATCGAGCGGCCCAGGCACCGGATATGAGGTAGCCCAATGGCTGGTTGACCATCCGGATAAGATTCCGGGGCAGGTCGTGGTGCATTCGATGAATCCAGTCGGTAGGAATAATATACGCCAACTAATATCGAGAGTATTGCCTGGTGTAGAAACTGCACCAGGGTGCTGGCTGAGAGGGGTGAAAAAATGAGCTGGGTGCAATTTACTATCAGTCACGGCCCTGGCCATCAATCTGAAACCATTGAATATGTCTATTTCCCTCGCGGTGGCGAGAGGAGAGGCGTGACATTGGATGCTCGCATTAAGGAGCATATGGAAGAATGCATGGATTTGAGTGGTTATGACTGGCCAATCGTACACCATAAGAAGATGACCAAGCTCCCTGAACTTGCGCATCAGAATTTGGTAGAGGAATATCATTACCAGAGAGATAGTGCTATAGCAATGCTTGATGTACTCGCCAAGACTAAGACTGTAAAGGAATATGTTTGGCGTTGTCCTATATGTAGCTGTAAACCTCATATGGCTGATCGCAATCGTGCATGTCCTATGTCAAAGGGGGCGCTTAAGTGCCCTGGTAAGCTCAAGCGCGAAGTCAAGTCGTAGCAATAATTGTATGAGATAGGAGTCGAAATTGGTCCATCTATGTATTTAGAGGAAATTTATGCGATACAACCGAAAGACAGAGACAGCCACCGACCTCTTGACCAACAAAATTGAAGATATGATGGAAGTCCTAGAGAAATACGACGACACCCATTGCGGTGTCCATTTTATTAAAGCGGACGATGGTGATGATTTCTTTCGTATCGTCGTGACAATTCACGTCGTTGATATCTTTAGCGAAGAAATTAAGATGATCGGGATTAGCGCCGGAACATTGCTTGAATTTGCTGATAGGTTGGTTAAACGCGCTATAGAAGCACGCAAGACTATCAATGATGCCTTTACCAAGATTTGTGAAGATGTGAAATCCCTGGTACCAAAGGCTGATAGTGAATATATGCCACCGATTTCTATTGGAACTGGCGGATGTTCCTACCAATCTCTCGGTCGCAGTAGATATGCATATGTGAGATTCGATTCGCCTTCTTTTAGGGCATCATGGACTAAGGTATTCTTTACTGACGAGTTAATTTTATACGATAAGACTATGGAGTATATGAAATGCAGACTTAACGCTAAATCTGCACCTCGGACCTATAGCTCAAAGCCGCCATCTGTATTGCCGATCAAGAAAGTGCATATCCCTTACATCAACCAAGCGATTCGTGAGTCAACCAATCTACTCAGTCGGCTCAAGAGTCTGCCGCTGAATACTTCTGACCTCAAGGAAGATATTATGTGGGAGAAAATCAAAATCGGGAAGAAAATGAGGGGAAAAAACAATCAAGAAGGCGATTGTGTGATTAGGTGTCGTGCTAATGAAATCGCAGACCCCAAGAAGATCGCCGCATTCATCAGTGAATCTAATTCTATAGCAAATGGCTCGATGGTAATGGTTGACGACGAACTGTGGATTGCCAATCGTAAGAACGGTGGGTATGACACACACAGCAAGTTCATCGAGCAGTACATTCTGAAACGCAGAATTGAGTGCTTATACGCAACGTCAATCATGAATTCGCTACTGACCAAATTCTTCAATGGAAATGACGCAAATGAAGACGACGATTAATAGCGTCGAAACCGCAGTTCTTGATGGGATCGCTGGCGAGCTTGGTGGCACCACCAGAGTGGTCGAGGAGGCTGATCTCTATGGAAATAAGACACTGCTACTTAGGGTTAACTCACACTGTTCATTCAGTCTGCGTGATGGTAAATTGATCAAGAATTGCGAGGCTGAATTAGCCATCGATTTGGCCAATCCGAATTATCTGTCTGTACTCAAAGCCGCAGTTAAATATTGCGATCATTGGCAAGGAAGATGCGATTGCAGCAGTAGTGCGTATAATTGGACTAGAATCGTGAGCCGAATCAATGCCAAAGCTTGATGAAAACATTATCCTGGGCCACATACAAAGCCTGGGACTTAAGAGCAAGATGGAGTATAGGGAGTGGTGTATACGCCACGGATTCTCGACCTCCACCAACAAAGGATATAGTCACCTTAAAAAAGAATCTGATTATGCCAAGGACCAGCAAGCTACCGGGAGGCTTCGCAAAGCCAGAGAGCTTGGCAGTGATACGAAAGTTCTCGAAGATATCATATCGGGAGATCTCAGTAGTTATAGATTCATGTCCTGCCAGAGTTATTGGCATAACATACGGGAAGCATTAAACCGTCAGCCTAGCAGCACGTTCTTGAAGATGATTAAGCATATCATGCCGATATGCGATTTTTGGCGTGAACAGATCGTGATTG
>Ga0315274_10002674_pt1 | contig 26724 bp, 14 predicted proteins | sample YL17G02_20_MG_FD_203700 | JGI IMG/M metagenome (GOLD analysis project Ga0315274, IMG submission 203700) | Sediment microbial communities from Yellowstone Lake, YNP, Wyoming, USA - YL17G02_20 | ecosystem: Environmental > Aquatic > Freshwater > Lake > Sediment | place: USA: Wyoming | collected...
TGCGGCACAGCTTCGCAACGCATTTGCTGGAAGGGGGCTATGACATCCGCACGGTGCAGGAGCTGCTGGGCCACAAGGACGTGACGACGACGCAGATCTACACCCACGTGATGCAGAAACCCGGCTTGGGGGTGCGCAGTCCGCTGGATGGGTGAGAAGGTGGGAGAAGTTCAGATTCCAGGGCTCCACGGAGTGTCGCCCTACCGGGAGGGGATGACACACTGGAACGGCTGTGCGGTTAGCTTCGGTCCTTTGGGGCGCATAGGCCCACGTTTCCACGGAGTGTCGCCCTACCGTCGGCTTCGGCCATTCTGGACAAATGGCGTCCGTTAATGTGGTTCGGGTGGTTTCTTGGCTTCGGCGGTGATCCTGGCTTCGAGTTCGCGCGGCATTTCCTCGTAGTGGCTGAATTGCTCGCTGTGGACGCCACGGCCGCCGGTCAGGGAACGGAGCACGTTGGCGTATTGGTAGAGTTCCTTCTGGGGCACGGTGGCCTTGACGACCGTGGCGCCATCCACGGAGTCCATGCCCAGGATTTTGCCGCGGCGGCTGGAGAGGTCGCCGATGACATTGCCCATGCAGTCTTCCGGGATGCGGATGTCGATGGTGTAGATCGGTTCGAGGAGACAGGGTCGGGCGGTGGTGAAGGCTTCTTTGAACGCGCCTTTGCCGGCGATTTGGAACGAGATGTCGTTGGAGTCCACCGCGTGCATCTTGCCGTCGTAAAAGTCAATCTTCACGTCCACGACGCGGTAGCCGGCGACAATGCCTTCGGTGCAGGCGGACATGACGCCCTTTTCCACGGACGGGACAAAGACCCGGTCCACGTTCTGGCCGGAGAGGGTTTGGGTAAATTCGACGCCGGTATTGCGCGGTTTGGGTTCGATGCGCATCCAGACTTCGGCGAACTGGCCCGCGCCGCCGGTTTGCTTTTTGTGACGGAACTTGGACTCGGCCCTGGCTTTGATGGTTTCGCGGTAAGGCACGCGGGGTTCGACCAGGTCGAACTCGATCTTGTAGCGCAGGCGCAGGCGCGAGGCGGCCACCTGCAATTGCAGCTCGCCCTGGCCGGAGATGACGGTCTGGTGCAATTCGGAATCGACTTTGTAGAGGAAGGTCGGGTCTTCCTCGTGCAACGCGGCGAGGCCCTGGGCGAGTTTGTCTTCTTCGCCTTTGGCCCGGAGGCGGATGGCCTGGTGGATATTGGGCGTGGGGAACTCGATCCTGGGCACGGTAATGGCGCGTTTTCCGGCGGAGAGTGTGTTGCCGGTGTGGGTGTCCTTGAGCTTGACCACCGCGCCGATGTCACCGGCGCTGAGGGTGCCGGCGGGGGTGCGGTTTTTGCCGTTCAGGATGTAGATCTGGCCCATGCGCTCGGTGGTTTTCCGGTCGCTGTTGTAGAGGTCCATGCCCATCTCGGCCTTGCCGGAATAAACGCGGAAGAAGGAGAGCTGGCCAAACTGCTCTTCGCTGCTGGTCTTGAAAACTTGCAGGACTGCCTCCGGGTTGCTCAGGCCAATCTCGATTTCCGTGCCGTTGGCGTCCACGGCCTTGGCTTTGGCCCGATCGAGCGGCGAGGAGCCGTATTTGGCGATGAAATCCATGAGGCGCGCGACGCCGACGTTGGTCTCGGCAGCGGTGCAGAGCAGGGGGATGAACGACCCCTTTTGCGCCGCGGCATGAATGCCGGCGCGCAATTCCTCTTCCGACAGGTTGCCTTGCTCGAAGAACTTCTCCAGGAGGGCGTCGTCGGCTTCGGCGATGTATTCGATCAGGGCCTGGTGCAGTTGGTCGGCTTTGGTTTTCCACTCGCCGGTGGCGGGGGCTTCGGTGAACTTCCCGCTGCCATCGGTTTGGTAGGTGATGATCTCCTTGCGCATCACGTCGAGCACCTGGTTGAAACCGGGGCCGGCATTGACCGGCAGGCTCAAGGGGAAGACGCGTTCGCCGAAGCGGGCCCGGATCTTGGCCAGGAGCTCATCGAAGATGGCGTGTTCCTTGTCGAAGGCATTGGCGACGATCACCTTGGGGATCCCGTTGTGGGTCGCGTATTTCCAGACCATTTCGGTGCCGACGCCGATGCCGTAATAGGCATGAATGACGACGAGGGCGAAATCCGCCGCGCGCAGTCCGCTGATGGCTTCGCCGGTGAAATCGAGGTAGCCCGGGGTATCGATGAGGTTGAACTTTTTGCCGAGCCATTCGGTGTGCAGCAGGGAGGCATAGATGGAGATCTTCCGTTCTTTTTCATCGGCATGGTAATCAGACGTGGTCGAACCCGAAGCAATGCCGCCCAGTCGGCCGATCACGCCGCTGCAGGCCAGCATCGCTTCGCTGAGCACGGTTTTGCCCGAGGAGGCATGGCCGACCACGGCGAAATTCCGTATGTCGCCTGCTTGATAGACGTTCATAAGTTTAATGCCCTTTCGCTCATCACTGCGTTTGTCGGAACAGTATGAAGGAAAACTCTTCGGGAGAGCAACATTTGTTCGCGGGGAGGCGCAAGGTGCTGAGCGGCCCTGCTGGGATCAGGACCAGTATTGGAGGCAGGAACATCGCCGCCGCGCTGAAAAACCTGCTTTCCCCCGGCCGGATTCAGTGCTACATAACAGCCGTCAACCGGCGGCCTGCCGCTGTCGGGGTTGTATGTATAAGCTTTACGCGTTGGTGATCCACAGCTTTGGGCCCAAACCCTCTAACATGAAAGGCAGGATGGCAACATGACTGGCGACTACAAAACCTCGAATGGTCAACCCGAAACACGCTGCCGTCGAGCTGGGACAACCGGTGAGTCGGCCCTTCGGAGTACGAAACACGCGGATGGGGAAGCGCCGTCGAGAGCGGACGGGTTCACCGGCCGGGGGCCAAGTCCGTGCCCGCGGCGCCCGTTGTTTTCCGCGTTTTCGGCGGTTTATGGCGCAGTATCCCGGTCGATGTTCGCGGTTGTGGCGGCGGTGGTCGTGACCGCGGCTACGCCTTTGCCTGCGGCAACTCAGATCGGGCCGCCGCTGGAGGTTGGGATAGCGGTGCGCGAAGTGACGCCGACGGAGCCGATCTGGCTGGCCGGCTATGCCGCACGCAAACACCCGTCCGAGACGGTCGATACCAAGCTGGTGGTCCAGGCGTGCGCACTGAAGGACGGGGGCGAACGCATGGTGTTCGTGGCGCTGGACAATTGCGAAGTGAGTCGTGAGTTCATGGCGCCGGTGGTGCGGGAACTGGAAACGCGGCACGGTCTGAAGCCGGGAGCCGTCATGGTGGTTTCCAGTCACACGCACTCTGCCCCAGTCCTGGAGGGCCCGCTCCGGACGATGTATCCGTTATCGGCGGAGAACCAGGAATGCGTCGTGCGCTACGGCGAGTTGCTCAAGGGCAAGCTTGTCGAGGTCGTGGCCGCCGCGCTGGCGGACGTGCAGCCGGCGCTGCTGGAGCATGGTGTGGGGCGCGCCACCTTTGCGATGAACCGACGTGTGTATCGAGGCGACCAGATGGCCTTTGGCGAGAACCCGGACGCGCCGGTGGACTGGGACGTGCCGGTCTTGAAGATCCAAGGCACCAACGGTGTGGTGCGGGCGGTCTGGTTTGGCTATGCCTGCCATGGCACCAGCATCCAAGGCGACGACTTTTACATCGTTTCGGGTGACTACATCGCCTATGCGCGGCAGCATCTCGAAGCGGTTTATCCGGGGGTCACCGCGATGTTTCTCACCGGCATGGGCGCCGACGAAAACCCGTCGCCGCGCGGAACGCTGCTGGACGCCAAACGGCACGGCCTGGAATTGGCCGGAGCCGTGGCGGGCGTGCTGGCGCGGCCGATGCGACCGGTCAGAGGGCCGATCAGACTCGCGTATGCGAAGATCGAGCTGCCGCTGGAAGGGCCGCCGGCGCCGGAGCAGTTGGCGAAGGACGCGAACAGCGAGGACGCGCACATTCGCAATCGGGCGCTGGCCTATCAGGAGTTGGTGAAGGCGCAGAAGCCTCTGCCGGTTGCGGTGGAACTGCCGCTGGCCGTGGTGCGGATTGGGGATGACCTGAGCTTCGTGGCGATGGGTGGCGAGGTGGTGGTCGATTACGCCGTGCGCTTCAAGCGCATGTTTGCGGCCGATCATCCGTGGCTGATCGGCTACGCTTACGATGTGCCTTGTTACATCCCGTCGGTGCGCATCCTGAAAGAAGGTGGTTATGAGGCACAACAGTCCCTCATCTACTACGGGGTCTATGGTCCATTCCGCGCGCAAGTCGAAGAGATCGTGCTGACAAAGATGAACGATTTGGTCGCGAGTGTGCGGGGGCCGCTCAGGTAGCGGCGGGTTTAGTGTTCAGTGCGCTAAGACGTCAGACGCCGAGCGCCTTCGGGGTGATGAGGAACTTGAGCGTCACCTCGCCGCGGTCTTCGGCTTCGAGGCACGCCAGGCCGCCTTTGGGCAGTCTAACGATGTCGGCGTCCCGCAGGCCCATCAGGTTGCTCAAGCGCTGGGCCAGGGCAGGCGCGTGGCCCACCAGGAGGACATGGTTGGCCTCCGGCAAGCCCTTCAGCCAGCGGGTGAATTCGAAGTCGGAACTCTCGTTGAGCAAGGCCTCGGCCAGGGTCAGCTTGGCCGTGTCGGCGGAGCCACTGGTTTCCAGGACGATCGCGGCAGTCTGTCGGGCCCGGACCAGGGGGCTGGTGTAGGCGGCATCGAAGCGGATCCCGGCCCGCTTGAGGAACCGGCCGAGGGCGCGGGACTGTTTTTTGCCTTTGGGGGAGAGCGATCGACTCGCGTCGTTGGCGCCTTCGAGGGCATCCGCGTGTCGCAGGAAGTAGAGTCTCATGGTTTCGGCAGTGTAGCGCAGATAGGATCTGGTTTCCAGTGCGCCGGCCGGCGACGAGGCCACGAGGGCTCTCTGAAGTCCGAAGTCCGAAGTCCGAAGGAAATCCGAATCGCGAAAGCCGAAAGTGCCTCAGCCGTTGCGAAGAATGGGGCTACCCCACGAGATGCATTCGGGGCTTCGGGTCTGGGGTCTCCTTCGGCTTTCGGGATTCGGAGTTCGGGTTTTAAGTTCGTCCACCAGGTCCCGAGGGGCCGGTGTGCAAGTTCAGAGCCCCCGGAAGCAAGCCCAAACAACCCGTATTTTAATATCGTCAGCGTGTTGGGTTTTGGCCATAAGGAGACTATGCAGAATTCAGGACTGGCCGGTTTGGGGATCCTGGTGGTGGAGGATGAGGTGCTGTTGCGCAAACAGATTGCGGCGACGCTGGAGAGACTGGGTGCGGATGTGAGCGGGGTGGGGACCTATGAAGGGGCGAAGCAGTTGATCGCCGAGCTGGCTTTTGACTTTGCGTTGCTGGACGTAAACCTGCCCGATGGGGTGGGGACGGATTTGTTGCGCGAAAGGACCTTCTCCGCCAACACCGGGGTGATTGTGATGACCGCCGGGGGGGGTGTGGCGGGGGCTGTGGAGGCCATGCGGCTGGGGGCACTGGACTACCTGGTGAAACCATTTGACCCTGGCGAACTGCCTCTGGTGATCAATCGTGTCCGGCGTTCCCGGCAAGCGGCGCGTCTGGACGAACACCGGCGCAACGAGGTCACCACGTCCGGCGACGTATTCTTCTTCGGCACTTCACTGGCGTCGCTGGAGGCCCAGTTGCAGAAGATCCTCGCGGCCGATTGCCGGATGCAGGAACTGCTGCCCCCGGTGCTGATTCAGGGCGAGACCGGCACCGGCAAGACCACAATTGCCCGCTGGCTGCATCATCGCGGGCCGCGCGCTTCGCTGCCGCTGGTGGAAGTGAATTGCCCGGCCTTGCCGGAGACCCTGGCGGAATCCGAGTTGTTCGGCCACGAGCGCGGGGCCTTCACCGACGCCCGGACGGCGCGCATGGGCTTGTTTGAGGCAGCGAATGGGGGGACGCTTTTCCTGGATGAATTGCCAAGTCTGTCGCTGGCGCTGCAAGCCAAGGTGCTCACGGCGGTGGATGACCACCGGATTCGGCGGGTAGGCGGCAACAAGCCGATTGCGATCGACGTGCGGGTGATTGCGGCGACGAATCGGGACCTGAAGAAGGCCGTGGCGGAAGGCCAATTTCGTGAGGACCTGTTGCACCGTCTGGACCTGTATCGGATCACCACCCCCCCCCTGCGCGAACGAGGCGAGGACATCTTGCGCATCGCGGACCTGCTCAACGAGCTGATTTGTCGTCGCCACCGGCTGTCTCCCAGACCCATCACCGAGGAAGGCCGACGTCGCCTGCTGAGTTACCGGTGGCCCGGGAACGTCCGGGAACTGGCTCACGAAATGGAACGCGCGATTGTTTTCGAGGAGAGCGAATGCCTGACGTTCACGCATCTGTGCGCAATGGAGGAGCCAGGTGTCCGGACCACTAGTGGCGGAGGTGACTGGTTCAACGAGGGATTCGCCTTTCCCCGGCAAGGCTTCAGCCTGGAGGCAGCCATTAACCACATGATCCGGCACGCCCTGCAACAGAGCGGGAGCAACGTTTCGGCGGCTGCGAGGCTTTTGGGCGTTTCGCGCGACTACGTTCGCTATCGGTTGAGTGGACAGAAGGAAAGCGGCTCAGCGGGCGGGGTTGGGGAATAATCCCCACCAGTCGCGGGCCTGGCTGGGGATTTTCCCCCAAGATGGAGGCGCCGTATCCGGGAGTGGCAGGCACCGTCATCGGTTTCGCGTGGGAATTCGCAGCCCTTGACTGGTAGCGACGAGTTGGCACATGCTTTGCATTCATCTGAGGGCGTCGGGGTGTCGTGCCGGCGCGGAGTGGTGTAGCCGGCCCCGGACAAGACACAGGCATCGGCGAACGAGCAATTATGAAGAAGATCACCGGAATGGCAGCGATCGTGGCGTTGGCCTTTGCTTTTGGCCAGGCGGCAGTTGTGGCGGCCGAGGGCGAGGCTGGTGTCAATGCTGTGCCGCAGGACGTTGGGCGGGTGATGCAACCAGGCTCCAGCGCTGGCAAAGCTGATCGGGCGGCATTGAGCGATGAGCTGAAAGCGGCGATCCAGGACTTCCAACAGGCGCGAGCGGATTTTCTGAAGGCCCAGGCGGATCTGCGCAAGGGCCTGCGCACTGCCACCAGCGAGGAACGCGCCAGAATTCGGGAGCAACTCAAGACGCTGTGCAGCGGCTGGCTCCAGGATCAACAGCAATACCGCGATCGGATCCGCGAGGAACTGCGCGAACTGCGGGAGACCCTGCGCAACGCGCGGGACAAGCAGTTGGATGAGGTGAAAGGCAAAGGCAAAGGCGGCAAAGGCCGGGACTGATTTGCGGCGCGAGGGTCTGTTGGTGCTGGACAAAACTGGACGAATCCATTAGCCAGGGCGACCAGGCGACCTGCGATGGGTCGCCTGGTTTTCTTTATCTGCATGACGCGTTGTGTTGCGCGGTCCAGGCCTCGAGGTCCCCTCGGGTGGTGCGGTGGCCTCCTGATTGCCGCGACGGGTCTGGCTGCGCAAACGCCACGATCCGATCTTGGCCCTGGCATTGGCATCTGGGACACCACGTTGAATCTCAACGCGGGGGTGGGGTACAAGGACAACATTCTGCTCGGGCCGGTGGCCACGGAGCGCAGCGGTTTTTTCGCCAGCGGCCTGGATTTTTCGGTGATGCGGCTGCCGCTGGACGGGACGCGCTTTCTGGCCTTCGTGACCGGGAGTGACCAGCGCTATTTCTCGTCAGAGCAGGTAGAGGCGGAGCAAACCCTGATCGCTTATACCCAACTGAAGCGGGACTTTGGCGGCGTCTGGCAGGCGGGGATGACCGGGCAATACGCGTACCTGGACCAAGTGCTCGACGCGACCGACATGGAGGGTAATTTCGGGATCGTGCAGGCTCAGGGCCATAGCCTCATCGCGCGCCCTTCCTTGCGCAGGAACCTGCCGGGGGACAGGCGGCTGGAACTGGAGTTCACCGTCTGCCGGCAGTATCTCAAGCGGCCGCTGGACGACTATTGGGAAGGCGGCCCCAAGCTGACTTTCGGCCAGGCGCTGCGGCGCCAATCCGAATGGACCGTCAGTTTCGAGCTCAACCGGCGAGTGTACGATCACCGCGCGACAACGACAGCCGAAGGGGTGGCGATTGGCGGGGCGAGCCTGTGCTTCCTTCAGCCCAAGTGCGAGTTGATCTGGCAGCAGCATTGGGACGAGAAACGGCACTGGCGCACGACCACCCGGCTTGGCTACCTGCACAACTTCGACAACAGTTCAGGCTTCTACGACTATACGCGTTGCCAGATTGCCGAACAGGTCCGCTATAGAGCTGAGCCCTGGGAAGTCCGAGGCCAGATCCGATATGCCTTCTACGAATACTCGAGTCAACCCGTCAGCTTGCAGGAGCCCGCCCCGGTGCGGCGGACCGACCTGGATCTGGATTTGCGCGTTGAGCGCCGGATTTCCAGGGCGTTGAAGGCCTTTGCCGAATATGAGCACGAGCGGTCGTTGTCCAACCAGTCCTTTGCCGACTACGCGGCCAACACGGGGACTGTAGGGATTGACTGGGAGTTCTGATGCAGGTACCAATTGTCCAGAGTCCCAGTGGCTGCCTTGGCGGCGGGCTGTCTAATCTGAAACGAACTGATCAGCGTATGGAAACGGCAGGAAACGCCCGGTCCCCGGCTGGCCCGGGCCGATTCCTGCCGGCGCTCGTGATCGCCTTGACGTTATGCGTCTTTGCGGCCGCGATCCTGTTGGCGGGTCAAAACCTGCGCCACACGATCCGCGCGCACATCGCCGCTCGGGACGGCGAGATCCTCAATGCCGTCACCCTGACGCAGCAATTGGTCGCCGCCCCGGAAGACCAGGCCGAACTTTCGGGCGCCGAGGAACCGGGTGAGCAGATCACCTTGCTCCTGAAGACCTCGCAACTCGAAGAGGTGGTGGGGGCCCTCAAAGGTGTCATCGGCGCCCGCCTCTACGACCGTGATGGCAACCTGATCACCACTTTTCCCGCTCAGGTCACCGAAGCCGACCTGTCCGGCGAGGACCTGGAGCGGATCAAGGCGCTACGCCCCGTCAGCCATTTTCGGGCTAACGTGCGCCTGGCCGACGTGTTGCTGAGATCTCCGACCGAGGTTAGCCAGGCCGGGCGGACCGTGCCCTTGCTTGAGGCAACGATTCCCCTGGTGCGTCGTGTAGGCGACCAGGACCGGCTGTCCGGCGCCGCTCAGTTTATCCTCGATGGGCGGAGTATCGCTGCCGAGTTCGCGACGCTGGATCGTCACTTGTACCTGCAAGCGTTGGTTATTTTTCTTTGCGGCGGTTCGATCATTGTCGCGGGTCTGACCTGGGCGTTCCGCCGGCTGCAGCGGTCCAATCGTCTGCTGGCCGAACGGACCACGAGTCTGATTTGCGCCAACCATGAACTGGCGTTGGCCGCCAAGACCTCGGCTGTGGGCGCTGTGGCGAGTCACCTCATTCACGGACTGAAGAATCCCTTGTTTGGCCTGCAAAACTTCATGTTGGGTCGCAGTGGCGAGAGCGCGGCCGAGACCGCCGCGGACTGGCAGGCCGCTGCCGACTTGACCCGCCGTATGCAGGACCTGGTGACCGAAGTCGTGCGGGTGTTGCGCGAGGAAAATGGCGCGGTCAGCTACGAGATTTCCCTGGCAGAGCTGGCCGGGCTGGTCGAAAGCAAGTTCACGCCGCGCGCGGAAGCGGCGGGTGTCAGCTTCACTGCGGACGCGGCCGCCGAAGGCACGTTGAGCAATCGGAATGCGAACCTGGTGCTGCTGGTCCTGGATAACCTGATCCAGAATGCCATCCAGGCCACACCCGCCGGGCAATCGGTGCGGCTCAACTTGCGTCCGGGCCCGGCCGGCGTCCTGTGCGAAGTGCATGACGAAGGACCTGGCATACCAGCTCAGGCGGTCGGGAACTTGTTCGCACCGTGCGCTTCGACCAAAGCCGGAGGCACCGGCATCGGGTTGGCCATCAGCAGGCAATTGGCCAATCACCTGGGCGCGACACTGGAGCTTGGCAGCAGCAGCGCGCAGGGTTGTGTGTTCCGTTTGACCCTGCCCGCGGCGTTGGTCAGGGACGGCTCGCGGCTGGCGCCTGAAGCTACCGCCGGTTGAGGGCGCGTCGGCCATGGGCACGGGAATGAGGAGCGAGTCGGGTTGCGAGGCGAATCGTCCATGCCGTTGGCTCGGCTGGTGTTTGGTGTGGGCTGGCTGGTGTTTGGCGCAGTCACTGGCCGCGGCGGAAATGCCGTGGCGTTGGTCCAACCCGCACCCCTACGGAAACCACATATACGACATGGCGTTTGTCAACGGGACCTATCTCGCGGTCACGGATCGCGGCCAAATCTACACAAGTGAAGACCTGAGCTTCTGGATACGGGGCGACAGCCCGACCACCAACGCGCTGCGCTCAATTGCCCCGTTTAACGGGCGGATCATTGTCACCGGCGAAAACGGCACGGTGCTGGAGGGCGATTGGCACACAGGCTTTGGGCTGACTAGCCTGGGCTCGACCGATTGGCTGGAAGGCGTGGCGGCGTCAGCGGAGCTTGTGGTCACGGTGGGCGACCACGCGGCCATCTACACCAGCGGCAATGGCAGGGACTGGCAAAAACAATCGGTTTCCTTCACGAACTGGCTGCGGAGTGTTGCGTGCGGCGACGGCACCTTCGTGACGGCCGGGGAAGGCGGACTCATCGCCACCAGCACCAACGGGACCGCTTGGCGTGTGCGCGCCAGCGGCACCACGGTCAACCTGAACAAGGTCGCGCGTTTGGGCAACCGCTTCCTTGTCGTCGGCGAGAGCGATGGCCTGGGGGCAATGGTGTTGACCAGCTACTCCGGCGGCAGTTGGGAACGTATCAACTCGGGGGCGGTCAACGAGCTTTTCGCCGCCGCGTCGGCCGGCGATTCGTTACTGGTGGCCGGGGACGGCGAAGTCCGCTCGCGGGACGGTCTGGCCTGGGTCAACGAACTATCCCCGGACCGGCCCCGGCCGCCGCCGAAGGGGACGTACTATGCGGTATTGGGCGACACCAACCACTTTGTCATGGGTGGACGGAGTGGGGTGGTGGCGGAGGGCGTCAAGACGAGTCCGCCGGGTCCATGGCGGTGGCGGGGCATCGACGAATCGGTTCGCACTTGGCTATGGGACGTGATCCGGACGCCGGAGTTGTACATCGCGGTGGGGGATTTGGCGACGGTGATGACGAGCGAAAACGGGATCGATTGGTTTGAGGAAATGGTGCCGAATGCGCTCACCAACACGGTGCTGCTGGGCATTGGGGGCACGACCAATCTGACGCTGGCCGTAGGCAGCGGGGGCCACATGATCTACAGCCCTTACGCGCTAACGAACGTGGTGAGCACGAACATCGTGGGTACCAATGTCACTCTTACAACCAACGAGCTCAACACAATGGGCCTGCTGTGGTATCCCGTGGAACCCCAAGTCACCACCAACGATCTCCAGGGAGTGGCGGGGCGCGGTGACCTGCTCGTGGTGACCGGTGGCGCGGGCACCATTCTCGCCAGCACAAACGGGACGAATTGGAGTGTGCGCAAGACTGGCACCACCGCCTTGCTCTCCAGCGTTGAGTCGTTTCCGGGCGGCTGGGTCGCCACCGGCGACAATGGCACGCTCCTGACCAGCAGCGATACTACTGTCTGGACGCCTCGCGCGTTGGGCACGGCCAATTGGATTTATCGCGTGCGGTATCTGGCCGGGCGATTGATTGCGGTGGGGCAGGGTGGAACGATTCTAAGCAGCACGAACGGCCTGGATTGGAGCGCCCAGGCCAGTGGGACGACCCGCTGGCTAAACGACGTGACGCTGGTGGGGGGCACCTGCTTCGTCGTCGGCAACCAGGGCACAGTCCTGGCCAGCACCAACGGGATGAACTGGGTGAGCATCGGTACCATTACCGGTAATTCGTTGTTCGCGGCCGCCACTTACCAGGGGCAACTGCTCACGGTCGGTGTGACGGGCTCGATCCTGCGCGCGCAGGTCGAACCGAAACTGGATCCGATCGAGATTGATCGCTACGCCCACAGCGTCACCAACGGCGTCGCCCAGGACCTCTTTCTGTTCGTGGGCCAGCCCGATCAACGTTTCACCCTCGACGCCGGCACGGTGTTCACCGACTGGAAGGCGGGACCCACGCTGGAGTTCATCGACAGTTCCGGGACTCTCCTATGGCTTCGATCCTCGACCGACCTCCGCACGAACCAGTTTTTCCGCGCCACCCTGCCGCCATAGCGGCGGTCGCGCCTTTGGGGCAGCCGCCTGAATCCTGGTCAGGCTATTTGCCGGTCGGGTTCGGGACAGCCGCCGGTTGCGCGCCCTCGGCTGACATTCCCGGGAGAGGGGGAGTCGGCGGCAAGGGAATTCCGCGCTGTTCGGCAGCTCGGCGAACTGCTTCCATGTGGACGTACTGCTCCTCGCGGCTCATCTGCGGCACGACGGGGGTGCCATCGGGAGTCGCGATGTTTCCCGAGGTGGTCCGCACCTGCCGCGTAGGAATGCGGGTGAGACTCGAGCTGGAATCTTCGACCCTCCTGACTTCCGCCCCCGCAAGGTCGCGCGCAGCGGAGGCCGCCGGAACCGCGGACGACGAATCCGCGGCGACTGAGCCGCGGGAGATGATTATCGGGGCAGGCGCGGCTGTCGTGGCGGGGGCGGCGCCAATCGGTGACGCGCCCGGGACCAGAGGTATGGCCCCAGGCCGGCCCGCCATCGGTGGCGGGGTGGGGACCGCCGTCGATTTAAAGCCGTGCTTCTCGAAGTCCAACACCATCTCATTGGCGCCTTGACGCACCTTGACGGTCTGTTTCGCTTCGTTGATTTCCACCACTTCGATGCCGTCTTTCACATACGGGTTGTCCGGACGGCTTTCCGTCATTTCATAAAAGCGGAACTGTCCGGGGGTCTTCGTTTCCGTGTCCGGCGTGGCGAGATAGGCTTTCCTCACCCCGTTGACCTTGGCGATACCCGTCAGCTTGATGTCGGTTTTGATTGCTACTTCCGTCGTTGTGTTGGTGGGGATGACGGGTGGTTTGAGCCCGAACGCATTCCGTTCCGCGATGATGCGGTAGGGATTGTCCGCCGTATCGGCAAAGCCAATCGCGACCGGGCCGGCAAACGCCAGACCCGCCAGGGCCAAAAGGCAACGTCTCGATATCCCTTTCACCGGCACATAATAGTCCATAGGCTGCTTAAACACCACTCGCAAAACTTCGTTGCGTTCCGGTTGGCCAGGGCCGGCTCCGACGCGCCTCTTGCTCATGATCCCTGTGAGCCCGGACCGGATCCGGGAGCGTGGGGCGGCCGGCCGCGTGGCTCGCAGCCCGGTGCGACCCGGTGTTCAGTTCGCGGCTCGACCGGTGACGCCCTTGGTCCCTCGGGCAATCGCCTTCGCCGATTCCTTGGGGCGCAGGGCGCGCACGGCCTTGCCGGCCGTCCACATTTCCGAGTTGCCGATCGCCGAGAGTTCCTTGGCCAGTTGTTCCTGGTAATCGGGCTTGCCGCAGGCGGACAAGACGCGGGCGCATTCCTTGCCGCTCTTGACGCGCGCGTAAAGCTCCTGGAACACCGGCAGCACGGCCTTCTTGAATCGCGGCTTCCAATCGAGCGCGCCGCGTTGCGCGGTGGCCGAGCAGTTGGCATACATCCAGTCCATACCCTGTTCGTCCACCAACCGGATGAGACTCTGGGTGAGTTCCTCGACGGTTTCGTTGAAGGCCTCGCTGGGCGTATGGCCGTGGGCGCGCAACACATCGTACTGTGCCTCCATGATGCCAGCCAGGGCACCCATCAGCACACCCCGCTCGCCGGTCAGATCGCTGAACACCTCGTGGTCGAACGTGGTGGGGAACAGATAGCCTGAACCGATGCCAATACCGATGGCCAGGCACCGGTCCTTGGCCCGGCCGGTGGCATCCTGATAGACTGCAAAGCTCGAATTAATGCCCGTGCCAGTCAGAAAGTTCCGGCGCACATTCAAGCCCGATCCCTTGGGGGCGACCATAATCACGTCCACATTGCCGGGGGGAATGACCTTGGTCTTGTCTTTGTAAGTGATCGAAAAGCCGTGGGAGAAATAGAGCGCGTCGCCCGGCTCAAGGTTCTGCTTCACCACCGGCCAAATGGCCCGCTGGGCGGCATCCGACACCAGCATTTGGATGATGGTGCCTTGCTGGACGGCCTCGGCGATGTCGAAGAGGGTCTTGCCCGGTCTCCAGCCGTCTTTGACAGCGCGATCCCAGTCCCGCTTGAATTGCCTGGCTTGGCCGATGATGACCTTGAACCCGTTGTCGCGCAGGTTCAGCCCCTGGGCCGGGCCTTGGACCCCGTAGCCAATGATCGCGATGGTCTCGTCCTTGAGGACCTGGTGCGCTCGGACCATAGGAAATTCCTTGCGCGTGACGACCTCTTCCTTCACTCCGCCAAAATCAATCATTGCCATGGATATCTTGCTTTCCGGTTGCGCGGCTTGCGTCAGGCAGTCCGCAGAGTATTAGTTGTTTTCGCCGGCCCATTCAAACGCCAAGTCAGCGCGGCATCCTATCGGCCGCGCCCTTTCAGTCAAATAGAAAGGCGGCCAAGCCAAGTCCCGTGCGGTGACCGGCCTCCTGGAGCGGGAGGCTCCTGGAACCGGCAGGGCGCGCAGGGACCGGTCGCGCAAGGCGCGGGTCAACTGCGTGGCAGCGCCACTTTGCCGGTGCGGGTCAACTCCTGCACACCGAAGCTCTTCATCAGGTCAAGGAACTTTTCCACCTTGCTCTCGCTCCCGGTGGCCTCGATGGTGACGCTCTTGGGCTGAACATCCACGATCTTGGCGCGGAAAATGTCCGTGATTTGCATCACCTCGGCGCGGGACTTCGAGTCCACCGACACCTTGATCAGCACCAGTTCCCGATCGATGTACTCGCCCTCGCGGTAATTGACGACCTTGAGCACTTCCACCAGCTTGTTGAGTTGCTTGACGATCTGGTCCAGCGTGGCGTCATCGCCCCGCGTCACAATCGTCATGCGCGAAACGCTCGGGTCCTGCGTGGGCCCGACGTTGAGCGTGTCGATGTTGTACCCGCGTCCGCTGAACAGCCCGGCCACGCGGGTGAGCACGCCGAACTTGTTCTCCACTACCACCGAGATCGTGTGTCGCATAACCTGTTGTGCTTCCTGTCGCTGCGCCCGCTGCCCGGCCGTGGGTTCGGGGATCATGCCTCGCCCATCGGCAAAAGCAAAGACCCGCGTCCCTTCGGGGAACCGCGGGCGACCTGCGAGCGTTACACCAAGGCCTCAGGTCGCGTCAGTCGCTAACGACTACGCCCACCAACCCAAGCACCTTGATGCGCTGATTCATCGCGCGCACGGTAACAATCGACTCTCGGAGGGTCAACAGGTTTTTAGCGGCAGTTCTCATCGTGGCGGCGATTTCGAGTGCTGATGCGGCAGGGGATGATGGGTGGAGGGGTGGAGGGGGCGAGTAAGGGGCTGGGGTCCTGCCGTCGGGCGGCTGGGAAAGGATCTCGGCGCCCTTTTGGTCGCCGTTTGGTCCTGGGATTGTTCCGGGGAGGCTATGGGCGCCTCCCACTGCAGGCACACCGCGGGTGTGAACGGTTTGTTGATGCGCCAGGAAGGAGGAGGACTGGGTGAAAAAGACCGGGAAAGCGCTCAAGCCGATGTCCTCCACCGAATAACGAGTATTGTCGCCCGTGCGCCGGTCGAGCAAGCCGCCCCGGGTTTGGCGCAGCGGACCGACCAACTCATTCCAACGCCTACGGCTCATGCGGTGAGCCCAAGAGTGTCACAGAAAGTTGGCGACAAGATCTTTGCCGGGGGTTAATCTCCCCTGTTTCTTAAGGGTTCGAGGACACCAACGTCCTCGGAGGTCAACCGGATGGTCGGGCCGCCATCCGACGAATGCTGTTGTTGTGTGAACACTGCAACGAATCATCAGACATGATGAGGCGCCCAAGTTGAAGGCCTGACCTCCCGTCAGACTTCTCTTCTTCTCCGTCAAATTACCGTGCCTGGCAGATGCGCTGCAGCATGAAGCTGAGGTCGTGAATCGTTCGACTCGGCCAGACACGTTTTGCATGCGATGCACTCAAGAGCGTCAGGGGCAGCCCTCCCACCGACCCACGCTCAAATCGGCCAGGATGGCCGCGCGCCCGTTCCCCATCGCGCCAGCGTCTTGGACGGGGGCGCTTCCGAGCCGCTTTGCCTTTTCCCCATTCCTCCTTTGCTGCGATCCCTGAACCCATCTCGACCCGAAACCTGACTCTATGAAAGCCAAGCATCCGTCAGCCTTCAGGCTTCAGCCTTTAGCCTTCGCCTTCCTGGCGACCCTCGCCTTGTTCGCCACGGCTCCGCGCGCGGCGGCCCAGACCGGCTGGGGCGCGGCGCTGCAATTTGATGGGGTGGACGATTTCGTCCGTATCGCCAACTTCGGCCTGGTCATGCCCACCAACGAAGTCACCGTCGAATTCTGGCTCAAGGTGGAAACGGTCAAGAACCAGGTGGCCTTCACGCTGGACCCGGAACAAGCCACCAACCGGTTCCTGGCCCATGTGCCCTGGGGCGATGGCTTGGTTCTTTGGGATTTCGGAAACTGGCAGACGGACGGACGACTCAGTTACAGTCCACCGGTCGCAATTACCAACGCCTGGCACCACTTTGCCTTCGTCGCCAGCCGGAGCGGCAACGCCATGCGCAGCTACCGCAACGGCGTGCTGGAGGCCAGCAAAACCGGCAGCCAGGTCATTACCCGCGGCGCTTATGATTTGCTCCTGGGCGGCATCATCGCCGGCACGACGACGAACTGCATGCGCGGGCAGATGGATGAGTTCCGCGTCTGGAACGTGGCGCGGAGCCAGACGGAGATTCAGGCGGACATGAATCGCCCGCTGGTCGGCACGGAAGCCAACTTGGTGGCGTATTATCGCTTTGACGAGGACACGGGCACCACGGTCCATGACGCCACGACCAATGGCTTGCACGGCACGCTGGTCAACGGCCCGGTATGGACCAACGTACCGCCCTTCATCATCACCGGCGAGCTGCCGCAAGTTTGGGGAGCTTCTGTCGCCTGGGGCGACTATGACAACGACGGGCGGCTGGACATCCTGCTGACGGGCAGCGGTCGGAGTTCCAGCGGTCGGGATTACCGTGATCCAGTGTGGTGGAACACGGGCAGTGACTTTGTCAACATAGCTTTCCCCGAACTTCTGAACGTTCATAACACTGGCAAGGGGGAGTCCGTCGCCTGGGGCGATTATGACAACGACGGGCAGCTGGACATCCTGCTGACAGGCTGGTCCGGTATTGTTGCCCCGAGTGCTCGAGTGTGGCGGAACACGGGGAATGGCTTCACCAACATCAACGCCGGGCTGCCGGGAGTTGACGCGGGGTCGGTTGCCTGGGGCGATTATGACAATGACGGACAGTTGGACATCCTGCTGACGGGCAACACGGGGTCAGCCAACATTAGCCAAGTGTGGCGGAACAACGGCGATGGGACTTTCAGCGACATCAACGCCGGACTGCCGCAAGTTTCGGGAGGTTCTGTTGCCTGGGGCGATTATGACAATGACGGGTGGCTGGACATCCTGCTGACGGGCTATTCGAGTTCAGGCTGGATTGCCCAAGTGTGGCGGAACACGGGCACGAACTTCGTGAACATCAACGCCGGGCTGCCGCAAGTTTCGGAAGGTTCTGTTGCCTGGGGCGATTATGACAATGACGGACAGTTGGACATCCTGCTGACGGGCGACACGGGTTCAGGATACATTGCCCAAGTGTGGCGGAACACGGGCAATGGCTTCACCAACATCAACGCCGGGCTGCAGGGAGTTCGCTCGGGTTCCGCCGCCTGGGGTGATTATGACAACGACGGGCGGTTGGACATCCTGTTGACGGGCTTCCCGATTCCATCAAACACTTTACTCAGGATTGCCCAAGTGTGGCGGAACAATGGTGATGGCTCGTTCAGCAACATCGACGCCGGCCTGCCGGGAGTTGTCTATGGTTCCGTCGCCTGGGGCGACTACGACAACGACGGGCGGCTGGACATCCTGCTGACGGGCGATTCGAGTTCAGGCTGGATTGCCCAAGTGTGGCGGAACAATGGGCCGGGGGCGAATACGCCACCCTCGCCCCCGACGGACTTGGCGGCCGCCGTGATTGGCCGGGGGGGCATCTTGAGCTGGAACGCGGCCAGCGATGGGCAGACGCCGGTCAACGGCCTGACCTACAACCTGCGCGTCGGAACCACGCCCGGTGGCTCAAATGTGGTTTCGCCCCAGGCCGCGAGCACCGGCTTCCGCCGTCTGCCCGCTATGGGCAACGCCCAGCACCGCCTGAGCGCTGTCCTCACGAACCTGCCTTACGCTGGACCTTACGCAACCTATTACTGGAGCGTGCAAGCCGTGGACACCGCCTTTGCCGGTTCAGCGTTTGCCGACGAGGGCAGTTTTGTGCTCTATCCCCTGGAAGTTGCCACGCTCCAACCCACGGAGCTCACCCCCACGAGCGCCGCGTTCCATGGAACGGTGAATCGCCGGGAGAATGCCGGTGAAACGCGCGCGTGGTTTGAATATGGCCTGACCACGAAATACGGCGGCGCCACATCTCCCAGCGCCATCGGCAGCGGCCCCGGCGACCTGCCGTTCAGTAGCTCGATCTCGGGCCTGCTGCCTTGGATGACCTGCCATTACCGGGCGGTGGCGTCCAACGATCTTGGCCGGACGAATGGAGCCGACGTGACGTTCACGTTGTCGGAGCCGTTCGGCGCCGGCACCGCGCCGTCGTTGTCCGGGTTGACCGACCTTACCCTCCCGCAAGGCGGCAGCACGCAGGTCTGGTTCACGGTATTGCAGGCGGACTTGGACGTGCGGGTTCGCTGCAACAATTCTGTGCTGCTGCCGGATGGCGCCCTGGCGCTGAGCGGTTCAGGCGCCGCCCGCAGTCTCAGCCTCGCGCCGGACCCGCGGCACTCCGGCGCCGCGCAGATCACCGTGACGGCCAGCGACGGGATGCACGCCGCCAGCCGCACCTTCACGCTGACGGTCACGCCCTTCAACACCGATCCGGCGCGATTGCTCTACTTGACCGGCGCGCGAGCGGTGTCCGCCGAGGCCTGGCAGTTCCGCCTCGCGGACTTCGGCACGGCGGCCACCAATTACACGGTGGAATACCGCTCGGACCTTGCGCCCACGAACAGTTGGATCCCCGCGCCCAACATCACCGATCTGGGCGGCGGCCTCTACCAGGTGGATACCGGGCCGTCGCAGGGCGACACTGGCTTCTACCGGGTGAAAGGCCTCCGCTGGCTGACGGTTGGCTTGACTTCCCCGGGCTTTACCGTGGACGAAGGCGCGGCTGTCGGCCCGGTGGTTGTCTTTAACGGCCTTTACACCGGCACCGTGAACTACACCTGGGGCGGCACGGAGGGTACCAGCACGGACACGGTGCAGGTGAACGGCACCACGGCCGTCATCCCGATCCCGCCGTCGTTCGTGAGCGACAACGCCGGCATTGACTCCCTGCGGTACCTGACCTTGCGGCTGGAGAGCGGGCCGGGCTTTGCGCTGGCAGGCACTACCGAAACCAGCGTCACCATCGAGGAGAACGACGCCGCCTGGCAGGGCACCTTGATCCTCGCCAACGGCCTGGCGGACACCACCACGGCACTGCTGACCAACCGGATGGGCGGCGGCTACGCCAGCGTCACGCTGCCCCAGAACGCCAACATGGCCATCGCCTTCACGCTCATGATTCAGCAAACCAACGGCTGCTTCCAGGGCCAGATCCAGAGTGACGGCTATGGCTTCTTCCCGACCAACGCCCTGGCGGAACTCACCCTGACGAAGGACCGCTTCGCCGCCGTGGCGACGAATGTGCCCCTGCCGGCACTGACCGGCAGCCCGCTGTTCAGCGCCCCGCACTATGTGGACGTACGGTTGGATGCGGCCAACGCCCCAGGCCAGGCGAACGTCCGCCCCACGCAGATCAGCGGCGTCGCCACGCTGGTGAGCAAGGTTCCGAACCGGGCTTATCTCGACAGCGCCCTCTCCGGGGCGTTCCTCCTGCTGAAACCCGCCACCGCGCCTTCGACCAACCAGGTGCCACTCACCCCCGCGCCCTAAGGCAGAAATGACCCATGCCCATGAAAACTCTCAACCTTGGGGCCACTATGAAGACGCAAAACCACCGGAGCGCAGACGGCCTGGTCCTCGTAGCGCGGGTTTCCCAACCTGCCGTATCGCCGACTTCCAAGTCGGCAGGGTGGGAAAAACTCCGCGTGCATCAGGCTGGTCGGGCGCCCGCGGGTTTGGAAACCCGCGATACAGCAGACTGGGAAGTCTGCGCTACGAGTCAGCCTGCCGCCGCACTGCTGCTCCTTCTGCTCTGCCTCGCCTGGCTTGCCCTGCCCGGCACTGCATTTGGCCAGCCGAATTACACCAACGCAACGGAGGTCGCCAGCTATGTGAAGCAAATGCTCTATTGGCCGGATGCCTACGGTACCGACCGTAACCTCGCCGCCTTCCGTTACAAGCACCTGCTCTATGTCAACGCTGGCGGCATCCGGCCCGACCTCACCAACATGGCCAGCCTTTACGGCGTGGCGGAACGAACCCGTTCGCAAACGGCCGAGGCGGAACTGAAGCGCGGCCTGACGAACAATCCCGCCAGCGCCGTCCTCGGCGACCTGCTGCTGGACCTCTACTACGACCGCACGGTGGCGGAGGCCATTTTCGCCCGGGAGGCGGTGGAGAAAGCGGAGCGCGCCCACTTCGGCCCGCCTATCGCCAGCCCGGCGCCGCCAGATCGCTTCATCATCTACAACGAGATCGCGGCCTACGAACAAGCCCTCCAATCGAACCGCCTGGCTCTGGCCACGTATTTCGCGCTGCTGACCAATTCCCTTGGCGTTGCGGACGTGGCGGCTACCCCGCTGGGTTACCGGATCTTCCAGGAACGTGTGCCGGGGCGCGGATTGGAACCAGCCGCCTATGTCAGCAACAGCGTAGTCGTCTCCGTCACCGCGGACACCAGCGCGCTGTTCAGCGGCTACAAGGATTTGGTGTTGCTCTACGAGTTGTTGAGCGACCAGGGCCGCACCGCGGCCACGCTGGCCCGGCTGCGTTTTCTCCGCAATGGCGCGGGGGACGTGAGTGCGGCGGAATCGTTGATCGCCGAAGCGCAACGCTCCCTCGGTTTGCACGCGCACGCGCTGCGGACAGCGTTCCCGAGCCTGAACCTCAATGATGCCTCGCTGACTGACTCCGGCGTGGGCGCCGCCCTGGCGGGCGTGAGCGACAGCCTGGCCGAGTTGGAGCGGGTGAAAGTGGCCCAGCGCAGCCGGCTCAACCCGTTGGGCTTTGAGCCGGACTTTCTGGTGCTGGTGCAAGGCGCGTTTGCGGGCGAGCAGCCGCGGGCCGACACTTACGACGCCTTCCTGGTGCATCTGGCGAATAGCAACAGCACGCGGGGCCTGGCCATCAACGCCCTGGCAGACGCCAGGAGTTCCTACGCAACCGTCAGGGAATCGGAGGACGAGTTGGCTGGCCACTTCGACAACTCCAGCATCACCTACATGGATCGCCTGCGCGACATTGTGGGTGTGTTCCCGGATGACCCAACCTACAGCGCCTTCCCGCAAGGGGCGCCTGGCAGCGAGTTGAACCTGCAGTTTCTGAGCATCTCCAACGCCGTGCTGAGCATCACGAACATCTCGGTCCAGATGGACAACGTGTATGCCAAGGTTGCGATTGAACTGAGGCGGTCGAACAGCGTGACCACCGCCTACATCAGCTATGGCAACCAGCGGGCCAAGCTGGTGGATGAAATCAGCAAGCTCAAGGCAACGCAGGCGGCAGCGAACGCCATCGCCAGCGGCATATCCGATGCGGCGGGGTCCTTTGGAGCCTCCATCGGCGCGCAGTGCGCGAATGCTGCCGTGCAAGCGTCCATGGAATTCGTCATCGGGGACAAGGAGGAAACCCTCGAAAAACTGGCGGCCCAGCAAAACGCCAAGATCGAGGGCATCAACAGTGCGGCACAGGTCAAGACCTGGATGCTGGAATTGAACACGCTGGCGGTGGACCTGCTGTCCGCCCAGGTGAAGCTCCGGCAGGAGGTGAATCTGCTCGTGAGCCTCTACCGGGAGAAAGCGGACCTGGAGCGGGTGCTCAAAGAAAAGGACTCGAACCTAACCCGCCGCTATTTTGCCGACCCGGTGCATCGGCTGATCCTGCAGGCGGACATGATCCAGGCCGAGCTGGCCTTCGCCGAAGCGCAGAAATGGCTGTTCTTCATGGCCCGCGCGCTGGAATACAAATGGAACAAGCCACTGGACGCCCTGTTGGGGGGCTGGCAAATGGCTGACCTGTTCAAACTGCGCAACGCGGACGAACTGCAGGACATGTATGCGGCGATGAAACTCTTCGACGATGAACAGGTGATGTCCTCGACCAGTGATGACCGGTTTGACTGGTTTTCGGTGCGGGAACAGTTCCTCGGCTACACACGAACCAACGAACTGGGCCAGGCCGCGTCCTACGTGGACCCGGCCACGGGGCAAACCAATGACGCCCTCGGCGCGTTCCGTCTCCACCTGAGCCGGCTGGTCGTCAACGGCTGGATCGAGCTGGACTTCAACACGGTGCGTGAGATCGAAAACAAGTCGTTTTTCCGCGGCCCGACGTATTTCCCGAACGGCAATGTGGACCCCACAAAACCGGGTTCTTATTTGGATAAAATCCAGTGGGTGAAGCTCCGGCTGCCGGGCGGCCATGTCCAGGAACCGGTGGTTGGCTATCTCCGCTACGGGGGCACCAGCTACCTCCGCAATCCCGAATATGGCACCCGCGATCCGCTGCGGTCGGACCGGATCATCGACGAGATGACGGCCTACAGCACGCGCCACTGGAAGAAGGTCAGTGGCAAATGGATCTTCACCGAAGGGATCAATGCCGAAATCTCGATGCTGAAGGTCCCGCGCGCGGAGCCGCGCTTGGATGGTAATCCTGCCAGCCCGGACGTGCTGCCATCCGTCAACAAGATTGAAGTTTTCAGAGAACGCTCCGTCGCCACCACGGGATGGCATCTGTCCATTCCCGTGACCGGCGCCGGGAGCGTGACGATCACGAACCTGGACGACATCGAAATCTACTTCTACCACTGGTCGTATAATCGGTAGCTGGGTTTGACCGTCCAGCGGGTGGCAGGAGTTCTCATTCTGGCGGCGAGCTAGAGTGCTGGTGCGGCAGGGGATGATGGGTGGGAGGGTGGAGGGGGCGAGTAAGAGGCTGGAGTGTTGTCTGCGGGGGCTGGGTCCTGCCGTCGGGCGGCTGGCAAAGGACCTCGGCGCTCGACGGAGTCTCGTCGGTCAGGGGGGCAGCTCCGCGCGCAGCAGACTGGCGGCCGGGCGATCACTGAAGATCATCAACGCCGGGTGCAGCCAGAGCAGCGACGCGGGGAAATGCGTCGAGATGCGTTGCGTGAACAGGCGCCGCATCTGTTCGGCTTTGCGCGGGCCGCTGACCAGCAATATCACCTTCCGCGAACAGAGGATGTCAGTCATGCCAAGGGTCAAACCGAACCGCGCCTCGCGCCCGGTCTGGCCGAGCATCGCGTGGGTCAACGAGGCTTCCGACAACTCCGCAAGATGGGGCCCGGCCTGGAGTTCGTCGGCGGGTTCATTGAACCCGAGGTGTCCGTTCGTGCCCAGGCCCAGGATGCACAAACTGATCGGTCCGTTGGCCGCGAGCCAGTCCGCGACGTGGCGGCATTCGGCCTGGGGATCGGCCGGCTGGCTTTTCCAGGCAAAGAACCGATCCGGGCCGATCTGCAGTGGCTTGACCAGCTTTTCCCGGACATAGGTCGCGCAGCTCGCTGGATCGTCCACAGTCAGCCCGACCCATTCATCGAGTGTGATAACTCGGATCCTGTTAAAGAGCTGCGGCTCAGTTCGGCCGCGTTCAGCCAACAGTTCATAGGTGCGTGCCGGCGATGCACCGCTGGCGAGGCAAATGAGCGCATCGGGTTGACGCTGGATCTCCGCCGCGATGCAGCCGGAAGCCGCCTGGCTCATGGCCTCGTAGTCGGGCGCGACATGGAGGGTGAAAGGGAAGTGGGTCCCCGGCGCTGCCATGGTCGCGTGCGCGGTACGCGGCGGCGCCTGGGGTTTCCTGTTGGATTCAGTGCGCATGGGATCGGGACTAACGAACCGAGTTCATCCGGCTGAGGATTAGCGACTCCTCAAAAAGTGTCCACTCGATTGCGGCCCATCCGCGGCCGCGCGCCTCTCATCCCCGGCGCGCCGCCTGCTGAGCCCTCAGCCGCGAGGCCCATGCCGTTGCGCTAACGTGGTTGGTTCCCCAAGGGATCAGCGAATCGGCAAACCAGCAGCAGCACAGCGGTCCGGACAGCGCTCGGTGTGAGCGCCCGCGCGGCCAGCTCCATCGGAGCGTGATGTTTATGGTGGCGCGCCACGCATAGTTTGAGAATAGGTCGCGGCTCGCCAACTGGCAAGACCGCGCTTGAACTCCAGTTTCCCGGACGGCACGTGTTCACTAAGACCGGAACTTGTAGTGCCATGCCTCTCGAATTGCAGGACTTGACATCGTGGTCGTGAAAGCACAGGGGATTGCATGATCGCATGATCGACATGATCTTTGGCTCACCTTGATTTACTCCGCCAGCGCCTTGAAAAAGGCGTCGGCCGGCTCGCTGTAGAACTCGATGTTGATCTTCGTCCACAGATCATCCGGCAGCTCATTCAACTGCCGGCGCGCCGCCACCGGCATCAGCAGCACCGCCGCTTGCTTCTCGATGGCGATCTCCACCACCGCCACCGCATTCGGCAGCATTTCCAACGAGCCCCCCAGGTTCAGTGAGCCGACCACGATCAAACCGCCGCGAGTGCTCCGTTCCAAGAGCGCCCCCGCCAGCGCGATGAGCACTGGCAGGCCGACCCCACCCCCGCTCTTGTCGTTGTCCATCGCCCGCATCTGCACCGAAAACTCATGCGTGCGCGGGTCACGGTCACCGACCAGCTTCTTCGCCAGCGAATACAGGTTCTGCTCGCCCACCTTCACGCTCTCCTTGAATCCTGGCGGCGCAGGCGTGTTCAGGATGCGCACACCACCACCCGGCCCGGCGGCCACCTCGATTCGATAGAGCCCCGGCCCGGCCTCTGTGGTCCCCGGCGAAATCGCCCACACCTGTCCCGGCGGCAGCGGGTCGCTCTCGATCGCTTCATCGCTGTGCAGCTCTGGCGTCGAGACGAATTGTTCCACCCCTTCGGTTCCCATCATGTAACTGAAATGCGTGTTGCGGAACTCGCTCTTCAGGCAGCGCTTCTGTTGCTCCTTCACCCGCCGGCGCGCTTCCAACGCCAGGCGCACAATCGCCTCCAGCTCAGCGTCGCTAATCTCCATCGCCGGGTCAGGAAACAATAGCTTCAGCAGTCCGCTCACCGTCTTGTTCACGGCCTCGATGTCCCGCCCGCTCAACGCGCCGCCCAGGTGGACCCGCCCCTGCATCATGGCCACCCGGCTGCCTGTCCGCAGCTTGTTCCAGCATTCGCTCAGGAAATCGCTCACCAGCCCGAAGTGGTTCGTCAGATGGACGTTCGGGTTCAGTTTCGGAAAATCCCACCCCGGCGCGTAGGCATGAATGCGGTCATGGAACGCCGTGTCATCCCGCATCTCCGGCGGCAGCGGGCTCAGCAGGTGCCCAATCTTCTGCTGTTGCAGCACGTCCACGTCGAAATTGCCCACCATCACGATGCCGCCCTCGGCGCGGATGCTTTCCTTCCCGCGCGAAAACTCGCCGGACGCCATGTAACCCTTCAAAATGGCCGGCCCGTCCTTCTGGTCGAACGAGATGCCCGACACTTCGTCGAAGCACACCACGTCGTAGTGGCACACCAGGCCCCGCTGCCCGCTGGCATTGTTCACGAACATCTTGGCCACCGTCGCCTTGCCCCCTGAAATCAGGTGCGAGTACGGCGAAATCTGTTGGAACAGATGGCTCTTGCCCGTGCCCCGAGGCCCCAGTTCCACCAGGTTGTAGTTCCGTTCCACGAATGGAATCATGCGCAGCAACGCCACCAGCTTGGCCCGGTCGGAAAGCTCGCCCGGCTCGATTCCGATGGACCGGATCAGCATGTCCCGCCATTGGTCGGTTGTGAAACTCCGCCGGCCTTTGGCCAGGGCGTCCACCGCGTCCGACTTGGAAAGCTGGATCGGGCGCAGCGCCTCGATGGCAAACGGCCGCCCGCCGTTTTCCTCTGCGATCACCGCGTCGTATCCCAGCGTCACTTCCGCGTAAAAGCCGTCCGTCAGCATCCGCTCGTGTTCCTTCACCAGCTTGTCGCCGATGCGCACGTCCTTCAGTGCCAGGCTTGGCAATTCCGCCACGTAGCAATCGTTCTTCGCGTCCAGCCGCGTCTTAACGATGTCAATCAGCTTCACCGAGCCGGTTTCTCGCGCCTTCGACTTGAACAGCTCTTCCTGTCCGGTGCGCACCGTCCGGTTGTTCAGTTGCTGCTCCACGATTTGCAGCCCCTCGCGGATTTCCTCTTCGTTCACCGTCGCGCAGTATCGCCCTAGCAGGAACTCGACGACGTACGTCGGCACCGGGTATTGCCGGCTGTATTTCCGCACCAGGTCCTTCCGCACCAGGTAGCCGTCAAACGCCGACGCCGCCACTTTGTCCAATTCATCCAGTTGCATGCTCATAGTCTCAGCTTTCT
>Ga0315274_10002675_pt1 | contig 26719 bp, 23 predicted proteins | sample YL17G02_20_MG_FD_203700 | JGI IMG/M metagenome (GOLD analysis project Ga0315274, IMG submission 203700) | Sediment microbial communities from Yellowstone Lake, YNP, Wyoming, USA - YL17G02_20 | ecosystem: Environmental > Aquatic > Freshwater > Lake > Sediment | place: USA: Wyoming | collected...
AGAAGGGATCGGGCGGTCGCATCAGTGGCCAGCCGGGCGATTTCAGGGTCGAGGAGATAACCGAAGGCGGCCCACTGAAAATCGATGAGAAATCGAAGAGAACGGACGGTTCCGGGGAATACTCTGTCTTCATCCTGCAGAAGACTATGTGGTCGACGCAGGACGCCCTTCAGACGATAGCGAAGGCGCTAGGCGTGCCGATGAAACGCTTGTCTGTGGCCGGGAACAAGGACAGAAACGCAGTCACAGTCCAGCTGGCCTCTTGCTGGGGAATGGAACCGGCCAAGATACGCGAGCTCAGGATAAAGGATATAACGATACTCGGGTGCTGGACGTCCGATGCTCCGGTGAAGATGGGGGATCTGGCCGGGAACAGGTTCAGCATAAGATTGGCAGATATGAGCAGTCCGGCTGCGATCAGAACGATAATGAAAGATACTGCTGGTTTCGTGCCTAACTACTTCGGCCCGCAGCGATTCGGGCTGAGAGGGAATAATCCCGTCGTGGGGAAGCTGCTTGTAGAAGGCAAGGTGGATGAGGCGGCGATGGAGTTCATCTGCGGCGGAAAGGACGAAAGCAAAGAGGCGGCGGAAGCGAGAAGGATCGCATCGGAGGACGGAATCAATGAGAGGACATTGAAGGCGTTCCCGAACAGGCTAAGGCACGAAAGGACGTTGATGAGACACCTCATTGGCAAGCCTGAAGATTACGTCGGCGCGCTTAGGGAACTCCCGCGCAATCTCCTGATGATATTCGTCCATTCATACCAATCTCGGCTGTTCAATCTCATGCTATCTGAACGGATAAGGAAACGGGATCTCGAACCCAAAATCGGAGAGAATACGTGCGGACTCGACCGCCATGGTTTCATCAACCCGGAAATCAGGGGAGACGACGTTACTGTGGGGCGCATCGTAGGCTACGACAGCAAGCCTACTGAAGACGAAGAGGATGTCCTATGGAAGGAAGGGATCGAGACGGCAAATTTCAGGATCCGCAGACTCCCTGAACTCTCGGCGAGGGGATTCGCCAGGCCCTTATTGACGAACGTAAAGGGCCTGAAAGCATCTGGGAAGGCCAAGGGCTCACGGCTCCTTGTTTTTGAGCTACCAAAGGGGTCGTACGCGACATCGGCGCTGAGGGAATTGACCGATGTCGAAAGGACCTAGACGCATATTTAAGTGGTTTCGCACGTAGATATACTCGACTATTCGTCGTGTGATCTGATGAACCTCACTCCAGTACGGATTGTAGAGTACCTGATGATGTTCGTGGTGCTGTTCTACACCATCAGCATATTGTTCCTGTTCGTCAAGAACCGGAAACGATTCCATCAGGCCAATCCTAAATACAGCGATTGGGAACCGAAGGTATCGATAGTCGTACCTGCCTACAACGAAGAGGAGTACGTCGGCAGAATGATCCAATCGATACTCGACGCCGACTATCCGAAGGACCGGCTTGAATTGATAGTTGTAGACGACGGTTCCACGGACGACACCGCTAAGGTTGTCAGATCGTTCAAAGACAAGCGGGTTGTCCTGCTCCAGAAAGAGAACAGCGGGAACGCGGCAATCGCGAAGAACTACGGGATACAGAGGGCGAAAGGAGAGATCATATTCACGCTGGACGCGGATTCCTGGATAACGAAGGATGCGATACGCAAGGTGCTGTCCCACTTCGATGATGATGTGGCAGCGGTCACCGCGGCAGTCAAAGTCCAGCCGAAGGAGAAGATGTCGTTCCTCGAGAACCTCCAGCATGTGGAGTACATGTTCACTATCTTCAACCGGAGGATATTCTCGTTCATCAACGGAGTGTGGGTAACTCCTGGTCCGTTCAGCGCCTTCCGCAGGGGGCTCTTCGACGAGATTGGGGTCTTCGACCCGAAGAACATCATGGAGGACCAGGAGATGGCTCTGAGGATACAATCGGCGAACTATAGGATCGCGTCCAGCACCGATGCGACGGTGTACACCGCGGTGCCGAACGACCTGAAGAGCTTCTACAGGCAGAGGCTGAGATGGAATAGGGGAGGGATACGGAACATACTGAGCTACAACTTCCTCACGCACTACAAGTACGGTGATTTTGGGGCGTTCATCATGCCGATATCGCTCGCGTCCATAGGCCTGCTGTTCGCGGTGCTACTCATCGTATCCGTGTCGCTGAAAGCCTTCTCCCCGTTGAATTTCGACGTTCTCCTGACCATAGAGCCGATCCATCTTTTCTCGGCTGCGGTGATCGCTCTCACGGCGCTGTGGACATGGATCGCCCTTAAGGAGATGGACGCTTCGATAGACGCGCCGCTCGTTATCGCATACATGTTCATCTACAGCTACCTCATATCGTTCTTCACTATCATCGCCCTTGTAAAAGAAATAAAAGGTGACGATACGAAGTGGTAATCGCAGTGATACGATGGCTGAAGAGGAAAGGAGACTGGTGAAGACCGAGCGGGGGATCAGTTGGAAGGTTTACGCCGCGGCGTTTGTCTCTTCACTGGTGATTTTCGGAATAGGGATCTGGACTGGTCTGCAGATCGAGAAAGGCGTGACGGACCAACTGACGGATACCGCGAACACAATCAGCCAGAGTTGGGTCTCCCTCGAGACGCTGCTTATGATGGAGGACTCGCCCATGTTCTGCGAATACATCACGGATCAGATGCAGAGCTTCGATTCGGAGACGTTCGATCTCGGGAAGAAGATAGGGTACATGGAGGAGCGGCGCGGGGTTGACCCGAACCTGAAGTCAGAATACATGTCGCTTGAGACGAGGGATTACCTGACGGCGCAGAAGATAAACACGCGCTGCGGCACGAACACGTCGCTGATACTATACTTCGTGTCCAGCTCCAGCTGCCCGGCCTGTCCGCAACAGGGGGCGGAGCTCACGAAAGCGAGGGAGAGCGGCGATATCCGAATATACACGTACGATATGGACATCAAGAACAGCATGGCATCGTCCCTCGCCAAGATGTACGATGTCACAACCTACCCCTCAATCGTAGTGGATGGGAAGAAGCATGTCGGGCTAATCTCTTCCGATGATATTCTCGTAGCGGCGAAGGCCGGCTGATTCCATGATTCTCGCTAGGCTGATAAAAAACAGAAAAGGGAATGTGCTCGCCCTCTGCGATGAAGGCATCCTCGGAAAGAGGTACACAGAAGGGAAATCGGTGCTGGACCTGAAGAAACACAAGGGATTCTACGAAGGGGAGGGATTCGACGCCGGAAACCCGAAACTGAAAGAGATGGTATCCGAAGCGGACAGCATGAACGCGGTGGGCAAGGAGTCGGTCCGGTTCTTGGAGGGGTTCGGATACGACGTCTCCGCAGCGAAAACGATCGAAGGAATCCCCCACCTGCACGTCTACAGGATATGATCAGCGGGCCCCGGAGACTATCCTGACTATATCTCCGTCGTTGAGTATGTGGTCCTTCGCGATCCTGATCTTCTTCCTGGCGTCGATCGCGTAGATGAAGTTCTTGGCGAGATCGGTGTGTATCTTCTCCGCGAGCTGGAACGCCGTCGTTCCTTTCCTCACGAAAATCGCGTCCGGAAGGACATTGCCGAAATTGTCGGTGAACTTGTTCTCATCGCTGACTGGATACACCACGATCAGACCCAACAGGCCAAACACCGCGCTGTTGATGATCTGCTGCACGCCCGTCCCGTGGTATGTGGAGACGGTTTGCTTGATTCGTTGGAGCGCCGCTTTCTGCGCATCGTTCGCGGCCAGTATCTTGAAATCGATGTCACCGGGGAAGTATTCGACGAGCTTCTTGGCTGCCGCTTTCCTGAGTGCGAGCTCTCCGTCCGCGTAGGCGGGCACGATGATTCTGTCCGGAAACTCGGCCCTGAGATTCATATAGTTCTCATGAGCACTTGGCAGGTCAATCTTGTTGGCGGCGATAACGATCGGCATCGACGTCCTGCGAATCTCCTCACTGAACCGACGTATGTCGTCGTCGCCCCAGTTTATCCTTTCGGTGGAAAGACCGAGCTTCTTCGCTGTCTTCTCTATCTCGGCCTCGGTTATCTTCAGCCCTGTGAGCAGGGTGTGAAGCGCCTTGATGTCGTGCAATTTCACCTTGCTCCAGCCACGCTGAAGTATACTGGCGATCCAAAGGCCTATCTCCTCTTCCAGGAAACGTATCTCTGTAGCAGGATCATAATTTTCACATGGGTTGCCTTCGGAATCAGTCTTTCCGCTAGCGTCCACTACTTGGATCAGGGCGTCAGCTGACCTCACATCATCCAGAAAACGGTTCCCGAGGCCTTTGCCTTCATGCGCCCCAGGAACGAGACCTGCGACATCGATCATGTTTATCGCTACGAACCTCTTGCCGTTCTCGCACTTCGCGCTCTTCGGGTTGCATTTTGTGCCTAGTCCAGCGCATGGACAGTTGACCTGTACGTAAGTCACGCCTTTGTTCGGATCGATTGTCGTGAACGGCCTCGGGCTTATCGGCACGTCCACGAGCGTGGCTGCCGAGAAGAAGGTCGACTTGCCGCTCGACGGTTTGCCGGTTATGCCGATGAGCATTCAATCACGTACGGTGTAGACGCGTCGGAAATAAGTATCTATCGATGGACAGGAAACGCTTTTAAAAAGGCGGCCCAAATTGGTTCGTGATCACATGGCCGTCGAAGTTACATTCTCGATAATAGTCATACTGATGCAGGTTTTCCTCGGGATACTCCTGTCGATAATCTCCATCTACCTCTCCTTGAGGTTCTTCGACCAGATGACTGAGAACATCGATGAGATAGCTGAGCTCAAGAAAGGCAACGTCGCGGTGGCAATAGTCCTGATGTCCTTGATAGTATCCATCGGATTGATAGTGAACCAGGGGGTGCAGCAATTCGATGAGGTGCTCCTCAGGGGGGTCTCGGTGCCGTTCTTCATCGTCGCGTTCATCATGGCTATCGTGCAGATCGTCTTCGTGGTCATGGTCGCGGTCCTCTCGATGTATGTCGCGATAAGGCTCGTCGACACGATGACCGTCGGATTGGACGAACTGAAAGAGCTAAAGAGAGGGAATATCGCGGTGGCGCTGGAGATCGCGGCGGTTATCTTCGTCGTCTCATTCATAGTGTCCGGCACGATAAGCGGCCTCAACAACCTGTCGATATTCAGGCCGGAGACTCTCGCGTCGCTGCTCGGAGTGCAGTGAACGTTTGGATTACGGCAACGAGATCGAGATTTTGCTGCCATTGCTCCTTATGCTGAGCACCGTATCGTTGACCAATAGTGTAGAGTCCCAAAGGGCGCACTGGACAGTCTTGCTGAATGATGCGTTGCCAAAGCGGATCACCAGCTCCTTTCCGGACGCGGAAAGCGTGGCTGTCCCGATCAAAGACACGTGGATCTGACGGACGTTGCCTTCACCTAGGACACAGATGTCGTCGACTGTGTTCGATATGTCCAAAACTGTTTTTTGCAGGAGCAGACCGTTTACGGTTGATTTCGCTGTGTTGTTGGTGCCGAGCGCGGCGGAAACCAGTATAGCTAGCGCCGCTAGAAAGATGGCGAATAATAGGAGATATTCAAGGGACAGTTGTCCTCGCATCCAGACCAGCCGATCAGGCGCACTTGCCGTTGGAACAGCGCTGCCCGCTGCAGCAATCCACGTCCTTCTGGCAGCTGAGATTCTCGCATGCGATCTGGTTCATCCTGTTTATCGTATTGAACGTCTGGTTCGATGATGTCTGTATCCCAGTGGCCGCAGTCGACGCGGTCTCCCGCATCTTGTTCGCGATTAGCAATACCACACCCAGCAGTATCGCGAGAATTATGATCATCTCAGCAGAAATCTGGCCTTTTCGTCCGGTTCGCATGAACCGTATACGGTTGGCCGATTTAAAAATATAGCTGGTGGCATCCAGGCAAAGTTAGGCTGGCGCGGTTATTTCAGCCGGATGCTGTCCAGATTCATCGGGGCCCGCACGTCTATGTTCATCGCTCGGGAGAGCGCATGGGCGAAATCATCGCACTTCTTGGCCTCGCCGTGGTTCACCAGGATCAATGACGGCCTAGGCCGCATGTTCTTGACGAATGCCATGAGCTGTCTGCGGTCGCTGTGGCCGCTGAACCCTTCCGCGGTCTCCACGCGCAGGTTCACCTTGAGGGTCTCGAGCCTGCCGTCCTCCCCGACCACCGCGACCTCCTTGTCGCCGCGTTGTATCTTCCTGCCGAGAGAGTAGTTCGTGTTGAAACCGACGAAAATGATCGAGTTCTTCGGGTTCGACGACAGCTGCTTGAAGTATTCGACGGAAGGCCCTCCGGTCATCATGCCCGATGGGGCGAGGATCACGCAAGGCCCGCCGTCTATGACTGCCTGGCGGTTGCCTTTGACGACCTCGAATATCGGTGATTCGAACGGACTCTTCCCGCTGAGAATCATGCGTTGTACGTTGTCCTTCAGGTATTCCGGATAGACAGTGTGTATGGCCGATGCCTCGAGCACCATGCCGTCGATGTAGACCTTGAAGTTCGCCTTGTCGGGATTCTTCCTGATGAATTCCTCGAAGACGAGCATGATGTCCTGCGACCTGCCCACTGAGAACACAGGGATGAGTGCCTTGCCGCCGGCCGCGATTGTCTCTGTGACGATCCTCAGTAGCTTCTGCTCCGCCTCCGGCCTCGGGTGGTGGAAATCGTCCCGTCCGCCATAGGTGCTCTCCATCAGGAGGGTTTCGACTCTCGGGAACACGCAGTTCGCAGGATTCAGCAGTTTGGTGTGACTGTACTTCAGGTCGCCGGTGTAAACGAAATTATGAAGGCCGTCGCTTATGTGGAGATGGATGAGCGAACTGCCGAGTATATGGCCTGCGTTGTGCAGCGTGAGCTTGATCTCTGGAGTTATATCGGTGACTTCGCCGAGTTCCCTCGGGACGCAGTGGGTTATCGCCTTCCTCACGTCCTTCTCCTCATACAACGGGTCGACTCCCTGCCTTTTCATGACCTTGATGTAGTCGAAGCACAGCAGTGCCATGAGGTCCCTGCTAGGCGGTGAGCAGTAAATCGGCCCTTCGTACCCCATCGCGAAGAAATATGGTATGAATCCGCAGTGGTCTAGGTGGCTGTGCGAGAGCACGACCGCGTCGATCTCATCGAATGGCATGTTGAGCGTCGCCACGTATGGGTATTCCTTCGAGGTATCGGTCGCCTCGAATCGCAGCCCCGCATCGAGTATAATCTTGTCGTTCGATGTCTGGAGGAAGATACAGGATCTGCCGACTTCCTTGAATGCGCCGAGGGCGGTAATCTTCACCCAGCTGGTCTTGTCCTGAGTCGAGAATATGCGCTTGCCTATCTTGTTCAGGAACTTCTTCCGGGTATCCGCCTCTTTCAGAAGCGTCGCGCGTATGCCTTTGACCACCTCAGAGGGGAGCGTAGGGGTCCTCAGCACGCGAGGCGCCCAGCCGGTGGTCTTGATTATCTCCTTAAGCGTGGATCCGCCCTTGCCGATGACAATGCCTGGCTTGTAAGCCTCGATCCACACTTCATGGAACTCGGGGCAGAAACGGATATCGGCTATGCCGGCGTCCTGCTGGACGAGTGATTTAATCTTGGCGGTCGCCTCGTCCGGGGGCAGCAGGGTCTCTGCGGCCGAGCGTATGACCACCTTCTTCTTTATGCCATTGGCTATGTCCTTGACTGGGTTGTCAACAGCGTAGAACTTGTCGAGCTTGTCGAGATAGATCACGATGTCTGGGCCTTCAGCCTCTATCTTTATCGCTGAGCATCCAGACGGCAGTAGAGACTCTATCTTCTTCACAAGCTCTGGTTGTAGATTCTGCATAAGAAACACGTACAAGTGTTTTTGATTGAAAGTGTAGGATTCTGATTGGGCGCCGGGTTCTGGTCTGGAGGTGTTACTTTCGCTTCCTTTCCTTGGATTCCCTCGACTTCTCGAGGATACGCTCTACCTCTTCCGGCTTGTACTTTCTTATCCCGTCCTTGGTTATGGCAATTACGTCTATGCCGCCGCCAGAGGCGGTGTCCCTCTTCTTCGCGGAGTTGATCGCTCTCGCCACGATTGGAATCGTCTCTGCTATCGTTCCCTTCTCGTATAGGTCGTCAAGCACTGCCTGCGCGGCTGGCCAGCCGCTGCCTCCGAACGCGGTGGTGTCCTTGACTGGGATAACGGCGCCCGCCGGATCGATTATGACAAGTTTAGGAGTACCGTCTGCTTCCACGCCGCCCATGATGATCCCTACATAGAACGGCATGAATTTGTACTGATAGAGTATGTTTTGAAGTAGTGATACTGCGGCGTCAACCGTCATTGGACGGCCTTCCCTCATGCGATAGAGCCTCATCTCCACGCTGAGCATTCGGCCTAGTGCATCGGCATCTCCGGCGCCCCCGGCCGCGGCAAACGCTACGTGCTTGTCCGCAATGATTATCTTCTCCGAGTCCTCAGAGATCACAATCATTCCGCCAGCAGTAGACCTCTTCTCCGCTGCAATGATAACGCCATCAGTGCACATGACGCCCACTGTGGTCGTGCCTGTCTTTATTTTAGTGTCCACTATAAACCACCAAAAATCTGAACAAATCGCCTTGCTGCTATTGCAACGGTGGTGTATTTAAAGCTATCCTCGACGTGGTCTCTGCGAAAGTGATTCTATGCGCATAATTAGGCTCATTGACTATGAATTGGCAGACACTGCACTTAAACGAGCCATGGGAATAATGTTCAGAGGCCGTGTAAAACGGCCGATGTTGTTCGTGTTCCCTTATCCAGGACGGATCAGCATACATTCGTTCTTCTGTCCAAGGTTCGACGCGGTCTTCCTAGATGAGAGGAAACGGGTGACGGAAACGTACGAGAATATACGTGCCGGGCGATTAATCGCGCCCAAATGGATGGCTGCGTACCTGGTGGAGTTCCCGCCCAACACTGTGAGCAAGGAAGGGATCCGGAAAGGCATGACTGTGTCGTTTGGGCGCTGAACTAGCCTCGCGGCAAGAATCATGCGCCGCGGCGTTTGCCTTCCCTTCCGGCCGTGATCCTCAGGTTGCCGCCCACTTCCTTGATTGACACGTCGACATCCTTAACGCTCTCGAAACAGTTCCTGATCTGGTCAAGGGAATAGTTCCTTACTGCGGCCAGGTTCGCCTGCTCGGCTTCGGCGGTCAGGTCCGGCAGCAGCTTGGATTCGAACTGCTTCTTGAACGCGTTCATGTTGATCGTGAAGTACGCGAGCCTCAACGGCATGCTCGGCGCGCCCGTCTTGCCTCGCTCCAGCTTCTCCATCAGGTCGCCGTGGAGGTGCTTCTGCTTGATGAACTGCGTCACGCGCCTGAATTCCGCCTCCGTCTCTGACAGCAGCTTACCGGCGGAACCGCTCTTCGCCGCGACCACGAACGACGACTCACCGAGATAGGACAGGAAGAAGTCGCCTTCGGATTCCTTGATCTTGTCCTGCAGCATCTGGGAGACCAAGCGGATCATCATCCTGGCGTCCTTCTCTCCGTAGACTTCCCTGTACCCGTCAAGTCCCTCCAGGTCGACCTTTATGAATTCCGTGTCCTCCTCCTTGATGTGGCTCTTTATGTTGTCCAGGAGCCGTTTTATGTCGGGCAGGTCCACGAGAGGATCGAACAGGCTGCCGTGCTTCTTCAGGAATATGTTCGTGAGCGCCTTGAGCTCCATGGGCTCGAACGGCTTCTTGATGTAGTAATCAGCGCCGTTCTTGATGCCGAAGAACCTGTTGACGGCCGCGTCCGCCGCCGATACTATGATGACGGTGGTGTTCTTGGTGTCCGGGCTGGATTTTATCTGCTTGCAGATGTCCAGACCGTTCGGACCTGGAAGCATGAGATCCAGCACCACGAGGTCCGGCTTGAACGTGTGTATCTTCTTCAGCCCCTCGTCTCCATCGTACGCAGAATCGACCTCGTATCCGTCGCTTATAGAGAGCTTTATCAGGTTGTTGATGTCCTTGTCGTCCTCCACTATGAGAACGCGTTTCGGCCTGCTGTCCGTGAGAAGATACCAGTAGTCTACCTTGCCTAGGGTCCGACTGTCTATCCGGCCGTCTGATTTCAGCCTCACCAAGGCGCCCCTGACGTCGTCCTTCTCGTAATTCGAGAACTCCTGTATGAGCTCGTTCGTCTCAAGACCGCCGTCCTTGGCGGATAGCATCGCAATAATGTCCTGCTCAAGCTGGGCCTCCTCCATCCTCATCTCATCGCCTCTGCGTTAGCTCGTAGGACAACAATTAAATTCATTGCGCCGAAATCGAGGTATGGCGGATGGACGTTCGAATGATGTCCCAGCGAAGCAGCCTTTTCAGCAGAAACTGACAGACATCATAGAGGAGACGCCGGGGGCCGCTGGAAACGATGTCAAAGACGAACAGCGCGATGCACATCCCCAGAATCATTCTCAAGCAAGCACCCTGCACCACGCCAGCCCAGAATCGTTCCTCCTGCTTTTCAGGGGCCTTGCCGAACCCGCGATACTGACAGACGGGAAGAAGATAATCGATTCCAATGAGAGCCTCCTTTCCATCAGCGGATACGCCAAGGACGAGATCACTGGGGAAAAACTGAGCCGTCTCGTCAAGAGAGGGAAGCTCTATAGGAAAGATGGCAGCGCGGCCGACGTTTCCGTCAAGGAAATCACGGTGGGTCTTGTCTCCGTCATGCTGTTCATTGATGAGGAGGAGGGGAAGAAGCATGCGCGTGCGTATGGCAGGCTGGAGCTCCTTGAGAAGAACCTTGTCGATCCTGTCGTCAGCGTGGATAAGCACGGCAAGATCCGCTCCTGGAACGCCGCGGCGCTGAATTTCTTCGGGATCGGGGATCTCGAGGGGCAGAACCTGAAATCATTGCTTAAGGGAGGTAAGCTCGCGAGCAAGATGAAGGCAGCGATGACCGATAGGCAGATACAGAAAGCCGACGCGGTCAGGCCTAGGATCGGCTCCGCTGACATCGAAGTCGAGATGGACGTGATGCCGACCGAGGATGGTGCGGTCTGCCTGATACGGGACGTGTCCGAGAAGCGCAGTCTCAGGCGACAGATAGGCGAGGCAAAGGAGCAGTACGAGCAGCTAGTGAATAACGTCACCGACATCATCTGCATAATAGACAAGAGAGGGAACTTCAAGTTCATGAACAGGCAGTTCGAACGGCAACTCGGATACAAACCATCCGAATCGCCCGCGCTGCCCCAGTTAGTCCATCCAGAAGACCTGGCCGGCGTCCTTAGGAAATTGAATGAGTGCGAGGGCGCAGGGAAGGGATTCCAGGAGCTTGAGTTCAGGATCCAGAACGCCAAGCGGAAATACCTGTACTACTCGGCGAGCGGGGTTCCTACGAAAGACCGGAATGTGATCACAGGATTCAGCGTCACCATGAGAGACGTCACCGCGAAGAAGAGGAACGAAGATGAGACTGCCAACATCCGGAAGACGCTCGAACAGGAGAACAAGCAGCTGAACGAGCTGAATCGGATGAAAACGGAATTCGTCAGCATGGTATCGCACGATTTGAAGACGCCATTGACGAACATACAAGGATACTCATCTTTGATGCGGAACAAGGTTCTAGGTCCGACTAACCAGAAGCAGCAAGAGGCATCGGAAGTCATATACAAGGAGTCCCTCAGGCTCGCGAAGCTCATCAATGACATCCTTGACCTATCGAAGCTCGATACCGGCGCGATGGTGCTGTACCGGCAGCCGTTCAAGCTGACCCAGCTCGAGGAGAAATGCTCGTTCAGGTCTGTTGCGGAGAGGAAAGGGTTGACAGTCATCTGGAACACCCCGGACTCGCTTGGAGAGGTTTACGGCGACCCAGAACGGATATCCCAAGTGCTCTCTAATCTAGTATCTAATGCGATAAAGTTCACTGAGCGCGGATCAGTGACAGTTAATGCGTTCTCCAAAAATAAGAGCCATGTCCAGATCGATGTCATAGATACGGGCGCAGGCATACCGAAGAAAGAGCAGGAGAAGATATTCGAGCGGTTCCAGAGGGGAGCGGCGAGCAAAGCGTTACGCAAGGAAGGCAGCGGCCTCGGTCTGGCGATTGCGAAGGACATAATGAAACTGCACGGCAGCGAGATATCTGTCAGCTCTGACGTAGGGAAGGGAAGCACGTTCAGCTTCTTGCTCCAGAAAATCCCGAACAGGAGTATCGCCCAGCAGGACGTGATCGACAAGCATATAGAGAACATGAGCAAATCCGAAGCTGTCGTAGAACAACTGATTGAGCAACCGGCTGAAAAGAAGAAATGATCATTGCGCAACGGCTGGTTTTGATGGCTCTGCCGTCTTCGTTTCCTTGCCCTTTGCTTTCCTGGGTTTTCTAGGCGTCTTCTGTTTCGACGCTTTCTTCGGCTCTTCAGCTTTCGCAACCTTTGTCTTCTGTTCCGCCTTTGGTTTCTTGGCTCGGGTCCCTTTCGCAGCGCGTTTCCCTGCAGCTGCAGCTGCTATTTTCTCTTCCTTCTTCGCCAGCTTGGCGAGCTTCTCAGGGCAGTCCCGGTTCAAGCAATACTTGTACCTGCTCTTGCCTTTGATGTACCATATCTTCGGTGAATTGCAGAATGGGCAGAGCTCCGCGAAAGAGAACAGGCCTGACGCCGGCAAGGAGTACGTTATCTTGCATGTAGGATAATTCGTGCACCCCAGGAACTTCCTCCCTTGGTACTCTATCACCTTCTGGAACCCGTTGCCGCACTTGCATGGGGCGAAGCGTTCGGATTCTTCGAGCTTCATGAGGAGGTTAGACCCGATCTGCTGCTCGTTCTTGGAGAAGTCCTCTAGTATGCCTTTGAGAACCTGTTTGGCGTCTTCTATCACTTTCTGTCCGGATAGATTCCCTTTCTGCACCCGCTCCATATCGTCTTCTAGCTGCTTGGTGAGAGAAGGATCGACTATCTTAGGGGAATACTGCTGGAACGTCTCGTACACCGCCATGCCGAGCGGTGTGACATTGAGCTGTCTTCCAGATACGTATCCGCGTTTGTAGAGTGTGTCGAGCACTATGGCGCGCGTGGTCTTGGTGCCGATGCTCTCCTTCTCCATCAGCTGCAGTATGGAGGCAGGGGAGAAGCGATTCGGTGGTGCGGTCATCTTGCTGGTCACTTCGAATTTCTCTATCGTGACTTTCTCTCCGTTCGAGAAGGGAGGGATAACGGTCTCTTTCGCTGCGGCGTATGGATAGAACGGGAACCAACCGCTCTTGACTATATGCGTCGCCGCTGTCTTGTACCTCTCGCTGCCGGCCGAGAGGGTTATCTTCTTGTCTTCCAGTTCCGCGCTTTCGGCGAAACACCCTAGGAAACGGTAGACAATCAGGTCGTACAGTTTCTGCGCGTCTAGTTCGAGCTTGCCGATGCTGCCCGTCGGGTATATCGCTGGGTGAACGTCCTCTTTCTGACCTTCTCTTGGTCTGAATCTGTTCGCGTTGATCAGTTGATTGGCCAGGGAGCTGAACCGGTCGATGGTTGATATCTTCCGTATCACTGCAGGAAGATTCAGTTGGTGCGGCAGCTTCTGCGATGATGTCCTCGGATAGCTGATATACGCGTTCTCATAGAGAGTCTGTGCCAGCTGCTGCGTCTTCACGGGAATGAATCCGAATATCCGGTACGCTTCCGCTTGTAGGGTGGTGAAATCGAATGGAGGCAGCGGATACACTACCTTGATCTTGGAATCGACCTGCACTGTGCCTTCGCTCGCTGTCTTCCGCTGGGCCTCTTCCGCCTCCTGCTGTGTCTTGAACCTCTCTTTCTCATGGACGAATTTGTGGCCTTTTGAATACGCGAAGAGCTCCCAGTATGGGGTCGGCTTGAAATCCTTCACCTCTTTCTCGCGCTCCGCCAGGAACCTGAGCATTGGGCCCTGTACCCTTCCGATGGAAAGGGTCTTGTACCTGCCCGCTTTCCGAATCGCGTTCATCATCGCTCTGCTGAGATTGATGCCGTAGAACCAGTCGACCATATGCCGGGCTTCCCCAGCGAGAGCGTTGTTCGTATCGAGAGGTTCGAGATGCTCGTAGGCTGATTCGAGTTCCGGAGCTGTGAGAGTGGAGAATCTCATCCTCTTGGCCTTGCTCAAGTCGCTGACGAAACGGATTATATTGTAGCCAATGAGGCTCCCTTCAATATCGTAATCGGTCGCGTTTATGATCATGTCTGTGTTCTTCGCTAGGTTCGCGATGGCGTTCAGATAATCCCTCGTGTACCAAGCCGATTTCTCCACGCTGTGCGTCGGCGCCCATTCAATGTCGAATGCTGGGGTCGACTGTGATTTCTGCCTTAGTGTGTAGAGGTGCCCGACAGCAGAGACTATGACGATTTTGTCGTTGTTCCTGCTCAGTTCATAATACGAGATCCTTCGGTAGAGTTTCCTCTGCGGCGTCCTTGAGAGAGCGTAAGCTATCTTCTGGGCTACTGAAGGCTTCTCGGCTATGATAAGATTAGTCCCCAAACCACCACATCTCGATAGAGAAATCCAGAATATACATACGCATCTTGTTTAAAGTGTGAGTGGTCGAGACCCGGACCCCTTAATTCCAGTAATACCTTTCCTGACTGAATCGATATTGCTTTAATTGATTTTATTATTCATTCTGTTTAATTGTCAATATTAGTCTCGTGTTTTCCTATTATGAATTCGAATGATTCGATCCTGGTTTTGAATACATCAACCCATTCAGAAAATTCATTGAAGAATCTGTCAATTTCGGTTTCTTTATTTGGATTGATATAGAATGTGGATCTGAAAACTTTTGTGGTGTTGTTTTGTGTTATTTTGTTCAAATTATAGTAAAATCTACGTTTAATCGTATTTCTTGTCTTTTTATCGATTCTTTTTATCCTATAAATGTATAAAATGTTCATATTGTATCTATAATTACATTTATTAAATACTTATATGTATTACTAGAACTAACCCCTCCCTCTCCTTTAAACAAGTATAAATGCTCTATTTACCAAGATCATTATGAAAACAAGACGCTAGCTTCAATTAAACAAAAGCAAAAATAAGAGAAAGAGCTTTTCTCATCGCTCGCTTATAATCAGACGACACGAAGCGAAAGGCTCTTTTTGACTGAATTCAATACATACGCATAAGTCCGATAATGCACGAACGCAGTCACCTTCACAGGGCACTCACCTTGATTGGTGCTAGTATTAGACCATACTGGTACGATAATCGTGTAATCCTCACCCTTGCCAAGATATCCGATCCGTATCTCCTTAGCTTTCTGTATCCCCATCTGATCAAGACCTAATCCTTGACTGGTCTCGATCACCAGCGAGGTGAGTATGGTCTCCTCACTGATATTCTTTATCTTCATCTCCAAATCACATCGATCAGTCCTATGTGCCGAGACCCTGACTGGATTGAACGAAGTCTTGATGTCGAAAGGGACGCCCTTAGCGACCTTACTAGCATCCTTCTTTCCGAATAAATCAAGCAAACCCATAATACCATCCCAAACAGTCAACTTCGGTAATTCTGCGCAAATTCCGCTTTTACCTCGTAACGTCAATTCACCGAATAGGTTTTTAAATATAGTAGAACAATCTTACCTCGATAACGAGGTGTTATTCAATGGGAAGGAAAGTTGGATCTGAGAAGATTAAGAGAGAAGATGGATTTCTGTATTTCGTCGGGAAGGACGGATATGTCTGGAAGGCCCCAATGAAGGCGAACAAGAAGGGCAGGAAGGGCAAGGTCGGTGCAGAGAAGATCGCGAAGAGATCTGGCTTCATGTACTACCTCGGGAAGGACGGCTTCGTGTACGAAGCGAAGATGAAGAACGTCAGATAAATTTTTTACCAATTTTTTCTTTTATTTCTCTTTTTTTATCCCAAGCCGTTCAGCGAGAGCCCCATACATTCGAGCAAACAGTAAACGAACCAGTCCGATACAGCTCACGCTATCCTCGACGAAACAAAAAACTGGAAACCAAGAAAGAAAATTACTTCAGGAAAGAGAGGGTCTGCTCGGACTCTTCCTTCGTCGGTGCGTAGGTGTAGGATGCCGCTGCGCCCGCGCCTGTCTTGGAAACGACGATGACGTCCTCGACTGACTTGACGTTCTTGTAGAGTATCGTCTTCTCCTTGATGATCCTCTGCGCTTCCTCGCGTGAAGCCGCATGGATGCTCTCGAGGGTTACTCGAACAACCTCTCCCTTCTCAACATCCACTATGATGTCGAATACCTTACCAAGATACTTTCCGCCGTCGGAGAAGATATCCATACCGTACAGTTTGCTCATACGTACTGACATATTATCGCCTCACGTCTATTGGGATAGTGTATTTAAAAACATTACGAATTCTTAACATGGTCGAGACTGAAAAGGTCGAGAAGAAGGAAACAGCCCAGAAAAACAGCGAGAAGATCGAGGAGCAGCCGACGGCGAAGACCGAAAAGCAGGCGAAAAACGAGAAACCGAAGGGACGGCCTGTCTCAGAGGTCATCCTCCATCCGAAGCCTTCGAATCTGCTCCTGCTCCTTCTTCAGGACAAGCAATGGCATACCGCGGCGCTCGCGAGGGACTCAGGCCAGAGCTACGTCTATGCGACCGAACTGATAAAGATATTCGAGAAATCAGGCGTCATTTCGGTGTCGAGCTCGGGCAGGCGGCGGGTCGTGAAGCTCACCGAGAAGGGAGAGCATCTCGCCCATTCGATCGAAGATATAATGAAAGCGTCCACAGAAGAACCGAAACCGCCGCAGAAGACAGCGTGAGTGCTCCGACCGGGATTTGAACCCGGGTTTTAGCCTTGAAAGGGCTACGTCCTTGACCGGGCTAGACGATCGGAGCGTCGGATGTTCTCGCTGTCAGCCCGTCGTCATCCTTTCAGAATCCGCCTTTTTATCTCTTCCTCAACTTCCTCGACCGGCTTGGTGGTGTCGATGACGAGCCATTTCCCGAAGAAGTTCTCCTCGGACAATTCCTCGTATCGCAGATTGGCCTTTAGGAGGAGTTCCTCGTTCCTTTCGAAGCGGCTGTACCTCCGCTTCCCTTCCATGCGTTCGACCGCGATATCGGGCGAAACGTTGAGGAAACAGACGTAATCCGGTCGTATGAGCTTGAGGTCCATCCCGAGGTCCTTACCCCTCTGTATTGGGAGATTCTGGAACGCGATAGTGGATGGTATGTACCTGTCGACGATCACCCAGTACCCTTTCTCCAGGTCGTTCCTGATCTTCTCCTGGTCCTTCGATATGTCCGCAACAAAAGTGAGGAACTGCGTCGTCGGATCGAGCTCTATCTCCATGGAGAGGAATTTGTCCAGGATCTTGCCATACAGGCCTTTCTTGTCAGGATAGCTGTACAGTTTCACTCTCTTGCCTGCCTTCTTCAGATTCTTGATGAAGAGATGCACGTGCTTTGTCTTGCCAGATCCGTTGATTCCCTCGAATACGACGAACATGTGAGAACACCTGTTGCTCGATTTATAATCTTACTGCTTCAGAGGAGCCTCATCCCTTCAACGAAATGATCTATATCCTCTTCTTCCCATGGACCGATCACGAGACAGATCAGCGTACCTGGCTCGACCTGAGTGTGTCCCGCGTCTCTGATCAATTCGGCCGGTACAGAGCGCTTCACTCTCTCGTACAATTCGATGAGCTCCTGCTCGTTCCTCACTTTCAGGACCACTTTTTTCTGGCCTTCCGATAGCCATTCCTTCACTACAGCCGGCTTTTTCGACATCACTCTTTCGTATCCAGTGATTCCTGCGTGTGCCGCGTGCGCAGCTATCTTCCCCTTTCCTATCTTCAGATCCGAGCGAAAGACTATAACCTGTTTCATACGACGTGTTAGTGAAAAGGGATATAAAAAGAACGCTGGTTATCAATACGTAGCGCACGGGGTCGTGGGCTAACCTGGCATGCTGACAGCTTTGGGAGCTGTTGATCTGAGTTCAAATCTCAGCGACCCCACTAGGTGACTAATTGAAAGATCAGCAGCTTAGGGCGCTTGAAAATGAGATATCTGATTTCGTTGTCAAACACACCGGCAAGAATCCCGTTCCGGGCGAAGGCAGTGCCTCAGCGCCTGTTTTCCTCATCGGAGAGGCTGCAGGGGCCAATGAAGAGCGCACGGGACGGCCTTTCGTGGGCAGGGCAGGCAGATTGCTCACCGAGCTCATAGAAAACAGGCTTCATTTGAAACGGGAGCAAGTCTACATCACTTCAGTCGTGAAATGGAGGCCCCCAGACAACAGGAAGCCGTTGAAGAACGAAGTCGAAGCATGCATGCCGTTCCTGGACCGACAGCTGGACCTCGTCAAACCGAAGATAATCGTGCTATTGGGGAACACTGCCTTAAACTCAGTCCTCGACCACGACATGAGGATAGGCAGCGTTCATGGCAAGGTAATTGAGAAGGACGGTAGGCGCTATTTCCCCACATATCATCCTGCCGCAGGCCTCAGGGCGACCCGCTGGAAGAAGGCATTGGAACAGGACTTCGCCCAGCTGGCGCTAGAACTCAGTAAATAAAACAAAAACAGCGTTAAACGCGCCGTGCGTTCCTATCTTAAGTGAAGAGAACCTTCAGCCAGAACAGGGGCGAGACGAAACCCTTCTTGGCCTCCTCGTTGACGATCATGGTGGAGATCATGTCTCTCATCTCCGCGTTCTTAGTCGCCTTGCCGACGACAAGGTTCAGCAGCGTCTGGTGCTTGCCGAGCCTCTGCAGGCTGTAGCTCATGGCCATCTCGTCCTTCAGCTCGCGCCTGAGCTCCTCCTCATACTCATGGAGGATCTTCTCGCTGTAGGAGCCGAGCCTCAATGATCTGCTGATCGTCCTGAACGCTATCTTCGCGCTCGTCATGGCGTTGCCCATGCCCTCTCCGGAGAAAGGATCAATGAGCGACGCGGCGTCCCCCAGGAGCACCCAGCCGTCTCCAGCGACATGCTTCCTGATCTTGGAGCCGAGCGGGAGGTTCCATCCTTTGACCTCGGTGATCAGCTTCGCGTTGGCGAACCTCTCCTTGAATATCGGATTCTCATGGATCTCCCTTTCCATGAGCTCCTTCAGGTTGATCTTGTGCTTCCTGATATCATCGGTAAGCATGCCCACTCCGACGTTGGCCGTGCCGTCCTCATACGGGAATATCCAGAGGTATCCCGGCAGCACGGTCTTGGTGAAATGTATTTCTATCATCTCCTTCATGCCGGTGACGCCATCGTAGTATCCCCTCACTGCGGTGCAGTGGTGCGCACCGTCCAGCTCAAACACGCCGACTTTCTGCGCGACAACAGAGGCGGCGCCGTCAGCGCCGACCACGATCTTGGCGCGGAACTGCTGCTGCTTGCCGCTCTTGTCGGTGCCAGTAACTCCGACGACCTGGCCACCTTCCCGGATCAGGTCGGTGACTGTGAACTCCTCAAGGGTGTTCACGTACTTCTTGGCTCCCTTGAATATGATGTTGTCGAGAACCTCCCTCCTGCAGACGAACCCGCTGGTCTTCTCGTTCTTGCCAGGCACCTCCAGCACCGTGCCGTTTGGTGAGGAGAATATTACTCCGTAGATCTTGCCGTGGGCGGCATTCTCAATCTCCTGGAGCAGGCCGAGCTCGCGCAGCACGCTCACGGACTTGCCGCTGCACGCGTCTCCGCACGTCTTGTCTCGCGGGAATTTTGCCTTGTCGACGAGGAGGACCTTGTTGCCCTCCCTTCCGAGAAACATGGCGCACGATGACCCAGCTGGGCCCGCGCCGACGATAATCACATCATACTCATTAGACGTTATTGCTGCCATACAGTATCACCTAAGACAATCAAATCTGATTGTTTCTTCTTTGGTTCTTCATAAGAAGTAATCCAATATCGTCTGCAACCGATTTAAATGTTATGGTGGAGTCTGCCGTCCTGTTGTAGCGTTTCCGACGTTAGATTCTAATAAGACAAGGCTCACGCTAGCCTGTTAAAGAAAGATAATAGAGGTTTGAGTGAAAGACACGAAGAATATGAATAAACCGTTTTGAACGAATTTATTGAAAGATGGAGATTTAGTATTGGCTGGCTCGCAGATCGCGTTAGCTCTCTGCTTACACCACCAACCTATCAAACGGGTCTGCTACCCGCTCTCACGGCTGACTAGTTTTGGGAGATCCTTCGACCTTAGATGCTTTCAGGTCTTATGATCTGGCGCGTGGCTGCCCGGCGGTGCTTGTAACAACCGGTATACTAGAGGCGCCCGTCCCCTGTTCCTCTCGTACTCAGGGGGCGCTTCCCTCAATCAGCTAACACTCCCAGTAGATACTACCGTACTGTCTCGCGACGTACTGAACCCAACTCGTGTATCTTTTTAATGGATGAACAACCCAACCCTTGGGAGCTCCTACACTCCCAGGATAAGATAGGTCGACAGCGATGTACCAAGCCGCGGGGTCGATATGTACGCGATAGTCTAGTTCGAATCGAAGACTAGGCTATCGCAGGGTACTCTCGCCCGCGACGAGCCTGTTTTGGGTCTTAACAGCTGTGCTAGTGATCCAGAGAAAAGAAACTAATTGCGAAGCTAGAGCTTCGCGGTGTTTCAATAGAATGGTATTTAGAGGAGTGCTAAATTGCCAATCTCTGGACTCTAGTTGCTCACAACTGGAAAGATTACCCCCGAGGTAACTTGTCTGACAGATTGAGCCCTTACCAAAAGGAATTCAATGTTCGTTAAGCCCGGCTTTCGCCTCTGCGTCCCACGCTTTTAAGAACACAGTCAGCCTCGCATTTCTCTTTAACCGTCACCACCCGACGTTCAGTGACCGCACGATGATAAGCGTCATCCGCTATTGGCCTCTTCATATTTTGATCTTGTAGGATTCAGAGGTTGTTCATGATATCATTCGCGCATCACGCGGTCATTTCTGACCGGGTTGAGCGAAGCTTTGGGCGCCCTTATTTCCTTATTGAGGGCGTACTGCCCCAGCCAAACTATCCACCTGCCGCTGTTCCATTGCTGGTTAGAAACACACAAAATGAAGAGTGGTGTTACACTTTTGCATCCACCTCAGCCGCAACCGAGGCTTCTACGCTCCCACTTACGCTCTGCAGCATTCCCTGTATTCCAACAACAGGCTATAGTAAAGTTCTACGGGGTCTTCGTTTCCCACTAGGAGTCCTCCGCATATTCACGGAGTAGTGAGTTCACCAGGTCCCTCGTTGGGACAGTGGGGGAGTCGTTATGCCCTTCATGCAAGTCGCCAATTAAGCGACGAGGTATTACGCTACCTTAAGAGGATCAGAGTTATCCCCGCTCTTCGCCAGCCCTTAAACCCCTTGAACGAGGTGTTCGGGTACTGGTAGTGAGCAGGCATCGGCTTCCATACTAGACGTTACCATTTTGCGGAAACCTGTGTTTTTGATAAACAGTCGCTCCCCCCTTGTTACTGAGGCCTGCGCACGCACCTTGCGGCACATGCGTAGGCAATCCTTCTACCGAAGATACGGATCTAATAGGCCGAATTCCCTAACGAGAGTTCCCCTGCCACATCTGAGCTTTTTCAGCTAGCCACACTTGTACTAGTTCTAGGTACGATCAATACGGATCGGACGGAATTCCTTTTCACGGGCCCCTGGTCTCAACGGAACCACCTAAGGGTGGCTATTCGCGCCTTATACTGCTTCTCCTCACAACGAGACTCCACAGTACTGTATCGCTTGAACAAGGTCTCCCTTGCTCCGTCTAACCTCAGGCGTCAGATTTCCGCCTTGTGTTGCCACGTCTACCATATTGGTGCAGGAATATTAACCTGCTTCCCATTTGTCCCCGAGTAATTAGCTGGGGCCTTAGGATCGACTAACTCTTGGCTGACGAACGTTGCCAAGAAAACCGTGGGCTTTCGATGTGCCGGATTCGCACCGGCATTTGCTGCTACTGACTCCAGGATATTTATTGCAACACGGTCCATTGGAACTCACGTCCCAACTTCTACCCGTGCCGCACACCTCCCTACCAAATCACGTCTTTCGGACGTGTTCTTGGGTATCGGCATCCAGCTTAGTCCCGCTCATTTTCGGCTCGCGCACCTCTCCCGACAATGTCGGTGTCGAACGGTCCGCTATTACGCGTTGCTTAGACGATGGCTGCTTCTAAGCCTACGTCCCGTCTGTCTAGAGGCGAGCGTTCCTTGTAACTTCACACTTAGCTGGAATTTAGGGGCCTTAACCCAAGTTTCGGTCGTTCCCGTCACGTCGTGCCAGCTTACCCAGCACAGCCGACTCCCTGCTTCTTCGATGAATGTAGATTCGGAGTTTGACAAGACAGCAGGCTCTTTCGAACCTATTCTGTCTAATCAGTGCTCTACCCCACATTCCATCTCCACGAGGGTCACCCTGAGGGGTGCTTCGAGAGGAACCCGCTATCGCAATGCTCGATTGGACTTTCACCCCTACACAGGAGTCACCAAATCAGATATACTAGAATTTGTTGCGGCCCTCCACCAGTCGTTAGACCGGCTTCAGCCTGCTCCAGTGTAGATCGCAATGGTTTCGGGTTAGACAATAGTGACTATACGCATTTTCATACGCTCCGCCTCATCGCTTGCGCGGATTTGCTTTCGCTTCGCCTTTCGGCTCGCCACTAACGTCCACTCCCTGGATCTTGTTTCGAGAAGTACGATACGACACTGATCCATGACATTCGTCAGCAGCCTTGCGACTGCCTCCTTCATATCACTTCGACTCTTTCGCGCCGTATCAAACTGTGACCATTCAGTTTCAGGCTCTTTGAACCGGCCTTTCGGCCTGCTTTTCAACGTTCGCTCACGCTACTAATTCGCTATCGGTCTTGGAGTACCTGTTTAGGGTTGGGGGTTGATCCCTCCAACTTCATACTGGATTATCAACCAGTATTACTCGCATCGTTGCCTTCCTCTACTCGTCTACCTACGAGACTATCACTCTTTGTCGTGCGACGTTCCAGTCGACTTCGGCTCTGGTAAAGGATAGTTGCAACGCCCACATCTACTGCATGTTACCATGCAGAATTCGGTTTGCCCTGTCCGGCTTTCAATCGCCTATACTAACCGGATCCCAATTGGTTTCTCTTCCTGCGGCTACTAAGATGTTTCAATTCACCGCGTGTCTGTCCATTCCTGGACGCATAGATATCTTCGGATCAACGCTTGCATGCAGCTCCCCGAAGCTTTTCGCAGCTTGCCACGTCTACTTGAAATCCAAGCCTGGCCATCCCCTGAATGGCTTAGAAACTCTCACTAAATTCGTTTCGTATTCTTCAGTTTATTCACTACTTCGTGTCTTTCACTCAAACCTATATTCGCATGACTTCATGTGAAATCCGTCATACACGCGTCCTCCGTTCGGAGGGCGCGCGATGGACTCGGCGTGATTTTCGCATAGGAACCATGGGTTCCTACATCTCCTAGAAACCATCTAGGATCGCTACATTCGAACACGCAGCCTCCTCCTTGCAAAGGAGGCGCTCTACCATTGAGCTACGAGCCCACACTGACGCTTCAGGGACATTAGCAACACTTGTGCTCACTTGCAACTATTTTGAACTCCCACAATCCACACAGATTGTGTATAAATTAATTTTGAATTAATTTGGAGGTGATCTATCCGCAGGTTCCCCTACGGATACCTTGTTACGACTTAGCCCCCCTCATAAAAGCCTGGTTCGAGGCCGTCAATTTCTCAACGGCGCCTCACCAGATTCTCATTTGGGTGACTTGACGGGCGGTGTGTGCAAGGAGCAGGGACCGATTCACCGCACGATTGTGACATGCGATTACTAGGCATTCCAGCTTCGTGAGGGCGAGTTTCAGCCCTCAGTCCGAACTTAGGCAAGGTTTCGCGATTAGCTCCTCCTTTCGGAGTGGCAGCGCATTGTCCTAACCATTGTAGGCCACGTGTAGCCCGGGAAATTAGGGCCATACTGACCTACCGTCGCCCTCTCCTTCCTCTGTTTTAACAACAGCGGTCTCTTTAGAGTGCCTGCAATCCGGAGATTGCAGTAGCAACTAAAGACGAGGGTCTCGCTCGTTACTGGACTTAACCAGACAGTTCACACCACGAGCTGACGATGGCCATGCAGCACCTCTCGGCTTGTTAGGTAAGATCTTTAGTCTGACCTTCATACTGCCGTCGTTCCCGGTAATATTTCCGGCGTTGAATCCAATTAAACCGCAGCCTCCACGCCTTGTGGTGCTCCCCCGCCAATTCCTTTAAGTTTTAAGCTTGCGCTCGTACTCCCCAGGTGGCAGACTTAACGTTTACACTACGGCACTGCCATGACTCGAAGTTATGGCAACACCTAGGTCTGCATCATTTACTGCTAGGGCTACACGGGTATCTAATCCGTTTCGTTCTCCTAGCCTTCGCACCTCACCGTCAGACATGTTTTAGCCAGACGCCTTCGCCGCTGGGGGTCCATACAGGATTAACGGATTTTACCCCTACTCTGTATGTACCTCTGGCTTCCCCCATTCTCGAGCCTGGTAGTTTTCTCTGCACGCCTCTCGGTTAGGCCGAAAGATTTCACAGAGAACACGCCAAGCCGGCTACGTGCGCTTTAAACCCAATATACGTGGATACCACTCGGGCCGCCGGTATTACCGCGGCTTCCAGTCTTACGACGATAAACGTGTAACGTCGTAAAAAGGCTGGCACCGGTCTTACCCGGCCCTTATTCCACCTGCTATTTACACAGATGAAAAGATCTCCCTAAGGAGATCACTCGGAATTCCCTTATCACGCTTTCGCGCATTGTAAAATTTTCGCGCCTGCTGCATCCCGTAGGACTAGGGCCCTTGTCTCAGTGCCCTTCTGGGGGCTCCAACTCCCATTGCCCCTAACGATTATCGGTTTGGTGAGCCGTTACCTCACCAACAGCCTAATCGTCCGCAGTCTCATCGTCAAGCCCACCCGATACAATTCTCGAGTAGATTTGGACCAGGAAGCATTCCAGATTTCCAGGTCTATGTGGTATTGTCCTCACTTTCGCGAGGTTATCCCCCTCTTAACGTTAGATTGACCACGTGTTACTCAGCCGTACGCCACGGCACCATAAGGTGTCGTCGACTTGCATGGCTTAGCCGAATTCCGATAGCAGTACCCTCCAGCAGGATCAACTGGAACTGTACTATAATTCACTGTCGTGCTCTTTTGCCAGTCGCACGTCAGTATCTTCATAGTGTACGCTATGTACATTTACTTAAAGCTCAAATTAGCGATTGAGCACAAATGTTCTTGCTGTACCCTGAAGCGTGTATCGAACGCGAACATACGTCTCGCATTCTCATGATATTTCTATACGCCATGGTGGAAATGCAATTCATTGCACGAGAATAAGGCTCGCACTCCTATGGGCCGTTCCACGGCGGTGCTATTGTTAAAGCAAGTAATATTTAAAAAGCTTACGGGAAACGGAACTTCCACTATTCACGCCCGCGCACCTGCGCGCGCACGCGCGTTCGGAGAAACATCCCCACACCGAAGAGCTAAAAAGAGAAGAGGGCAATCAATTGCATGGCGATCAAGCTGACGGCAGAGCTCGCGGAGTTCATAGGGTTCTGGAAGCTGCGACGTACGCTGAAGGGTGTCGGGATAGAAGGCAACGTCGACGCGCAGGAGCGGTTCGTGCAGTATGCCCTCTCGCTGAGGCTTGCGCCGGCAAACAAGATCGTCTCCGATGAGAAGGCGATCTGGTTCTCCAACCTGAAGGTGAAGAATTTCTTCGAGGAGACTGTCAAGCACCAAGGAGAGATATTCGACCGGCCGAACCGCATCTCTGCCGCTTACATCCGCGGCATGTACATCAGCAAGGGAGAGGCGAGCACCATCGACAATGTCAAGTTCAAGGACCAGCTGCTCATCGAGAGGATGGGATTCTACACCAAGCTGAGTGGCAGGATGCTGCATATCAGGAACATTGAGAAGTTCAAGTCGTTCATAGAAGGAAAGAAAATAGAGAAACAGGACAAGTAACCATCAGCCATTTTGTGATTAGATGAAAATTTGTATGATTTGCGCCGATTATTTTCCATTTGTTACTGGCGCTGAAGTATTCTCTTATTACTATTCTACATGGCTTGTGAAACAAGGTCACCATGTCGAAGTCATTACTGGTAGATGGGATAGATCACTGCCGGTTTTCGAAGTAAAAGAAGGAGTCAGAATCCACCGGGTTCCCATACTAATGCAGAGCAACCTGAGGCACATGAGTTTCATTATGTCTGCAATTGGAGTTGCGACAAGGCTGGCTAAAAACGCCGATATTATCCATGCAAATCTAGCATTCTCAGCGGGTTTTATCGGTGCCAAAGTAAAGAGAGCGACAGGAAAACCATTGATTGTCACTGTGCAGGGCGGGGATCTTGGGGATTACAAAGAGAATACTGGCAAATTCGGTGGAATTGTAAAGCCTCTCATTAGATATGCGATGGAGAACGCAGATATCGTCCATGCGATCAGCGACCACACCGCTTCATTAGCACGTAAATTAGGTGCTAAACGTATCTATACGGTCGGGCTTGGAGTAGACACAAATGTGTTCAAACTGATTAAGACGAACCGAGATTCCCATCTCCTGATCTCAGTCTCAAGATTGACTCCGAAGAATGGTATCGTCTACCTGCTCAAAGCGATGGTAACACTCACCAAGAAATTTCCAAAGCTGAAACTTCTTATCGTCGGTAATGGTAAACAGAAAGGGGAGTTTGAGTCATTTATAATAAAGAACAATCTCGAGAGG